>Ga0265301_10004076_pt1 | contig 14927 bp, 11 predicted proteins | sample AusTroGonzalo_MG_2_FD_193488 | JGI IMG/M metagenome (GOLD analysis project Ga0265301, IMG submission 193488) | Bovine rumen microbial communities from tropical cattle in Woodstock, Queensland, Australia - Gonzalo_04 | ecosystem: Host-associated > Mammals > Digestive system > Stomach > Rumen ...
GCCGAAGCCGAAACCGCGGTCCTGGCCGAGTCCCTTGTCCGCCTCGCCGCGGAACATATCGGTTTGCCGTTTCCTCCCGAAGGAGTTTAAACCCACATTTTCATGAAAGCCGAAGGGGGTCTGGGGGCAAAGGCGCCAGTGGCGCCTTTGTTGGAAGGGCAGGAAAGCCCCCGGGAAAGAACATTATGACGAAACGCAGATCTGTCGCAGGAAAACCCCTTTATCATCATCGGGGCCTGTTCAGCCTGCGCTTCCAGATCGTCTTCATCCTTCTCCTTTGCTACATGATCCCGACAATCGTGCTGGGCATTTTTGCCCGGCACATTTTGCTCGGCAGCGTTCAGAAAAACGTCGAATCCGCCCTGGTCAGCAATGCAAAATACGCCTGGAATACCACCGTTCAGAATCTGGACCGCATCGTGGCCCTCGGGCAGGAAGCAGTCTATGATGAGGAACTGGCCAATGCCTGGAACCAATGGCGTTCCTCCGCCATCAGCAATGCCGAGTTCCTGAGGCTTTCCCGAAACTATCTGGATCAGCAGTTCGGCCGGGACCGGTTCTTCACCTTTGCCGCCTTCATCCCTGCGGGCTCCGATGGCCTGCTGATCAGCAACCCATCCGGTCAGAGCGCCGCCTCCGATTTCTTCCGTGAAAACGAAGCACTTGTTTCTCATGCTGCGGAATCCCTGGATACCCAATCTCTCTTCACCGGCAGCGGAGAACAGATGTGCTTCATCCGGAACGTGCTGAATCTGCGTATGGAAAACACCGGCACCCTGGTTTTCGGTCTGAACCGGAATCAGGTTCTGGAGCCGCTGATCACCCTGCAGTCCGGCTGGAAGGCAAATATGAGCCTGCTGGTTGACGAATACGGGGACCGCGAAACAGACTGGGCATCCCTCCCCGAAGGGTTTACGGATCTCCCTCAGGAAAACACGCTCCGCTATGTCCAGTCCGAAACCGGGGATCATTACGACCTGCACCTGCTCCTGGCCCTGAACCGTGCCGAACAGTATCACGAGCTCTATACTTTCCGGAACCTTACCCTGCTGTTATATTTGCTGCTGATTCCCATCCTGCTGCTGATCGTCCTTTTCGTTCGCCGGCGGATCACCCGGCCGATCGGCATGCTCGCCGATGCCTCCCGGCGCATCGAGGCCGGAGAACTCGGCGTCACCGTGCCCATGCGGGGCGGAGATGAACTGGGAGATCTGGGTGTTGCCTTCTCCAACATGTCCGTCCGCCTGCGGGAGCTGATCGAGAAGACGTACCGGAGCGAGATCGAGCTGAAAAACGCCCAGATCCAGGCCCTTCAAAGCCGGATCAATCCTCATTTCCTGAACAATGCCCTCGAGACGATCAACTGGCAGGCCCGCATGGAGGGCAGCGAGACCATCGAAAACATGGTTTCTGCCCTCTCCGTCCTGCTCAATGCAACCCTCGGACGGAAAAACCGCCGCGTCGTCCCCCTGCGGGAGGAACTGGAAGTGGCGGAAGGATACATCTTTTTCATCCAGCAGCGCTTCGGCGATTCCCTGATCATCACCCGTGATATTGATCCGGAGGCGGAAACCTGCATCGTTCCCCTTCTGACCGTTCAGCCGGTGCTGGAAAACGCAGTGGATCACGGGATCGCTCCGGCGGGCGAAGGAACGATCCGGATCTCGGTCCGTCGGACAGATAACTGCCTGAGAATGCAGATTGCCAACACCGGCCGCGGTCTTGACGCGGAAGACCGTGCGCGAATCGACGCCGCCCTTTCCGGAGAGTCCTGCGAAAGCAATCACCTCGGCCTGGCGAACATTGCCAGCCGTCTCCGTCTGCTTTTCGGATCACAGGCTGTCCTGACTGTCACCGGCGCCCCGGATGAGGAAACCGTCGTTGAAATTATGATCCCTCAACCTGAAGAAACCCCTCATTCAAAGGAGGACTCAGCCTCATGATCAGAAGAATAAGCAGCATCCTGCTTGCCTTCGCCCTGCTTGTCTCCTGCGCAGGCGCCGAAGACATCATCCTCCATACGATCAGCTGCTTCGGCGGCGGCAACAGCGCCGGCGACGCCTACGTCTCTATTCTTCGCGATTTTGAGAACGCTACCGGCTATACCGTTATGGATGAATCTTCCACCAGCAATGAGGCCTGGAAGGCCGGCGTACTCAAGCGTTTTGCCGCGGGCGACGAGCCGGACGTTCTCTTCTTCTTCGCTGCCGGCGCAGACAGTAAGCTTCTCCTGAACCGGCTGGTCCCCCTGGCAGAAATCAACGCCTCCTATCCGGACCTTTCTTTCCCTCAGGATGATGTCCTGAAGGAAGCCGACGGGCAGGTCTATGCCGTCCCGCTCTATTCCTTTTGGGAAGGGCTTTATGTAAACTCGGATCTGTTTGACCGTTTCGGCCTGGACCTTCCGACAGACTGGGAAAAACTTGTCCGCGCGATTCAGGTTTTCCGGGCCAACGGCATTGTTCCGATCTCAGTTTCTCTTTCGGATATCCCGCATTATCTGGCGGAATTCGCGATGCTTGCCTGCGTTCCGCCTGAGGAGCTGGCGCTGCGGCCGAAAACCTTTGAAGAAGTCCCTGCCTCCTGGTTTGAAGCCATGAACCTCATCCGGGAGCTGTATCAACTCGGCGCTTTCCCGGATGACACCGCCTTCACCACGGAGAGCGTCACTACCGGGCTCTTTCTGGACGGGAAGGCTGCCATGCAGTTCGACGGCAGCTGGCAGGTTGCCTCTTTCTCTGATCAGCAGATGGACAGCATCGTTGTCCTCCCGATGCCCCTTCGCAACGGCGGTCAGGCGGAGTGCTATCCAGGCGGGGTCTCAATGGGTTTCTTTCTCACCCGAAAAGCCTGGAACAGCAATCGGAAGGATGCCGCCGTCTCCCTGCTGGCTTCACTCACCTCAAAGGAAAGCCTGGAGAAGCTGGACAATCAGCAAATGACCGGCGGTCTCCGTTCTTCCTGGGTAAAGATGACCGAAACCCGCCATATGACTCAACCGCTGCAGGATGCCATGAATCAGCAGGCCCGGGAAACCTGGCTCCTGGAGTGCGTGCCGGCTGTAGCCGATGGCAGCATGTCCGCTGATGACTGCTGGCAGAAAGTCATGAAACTCAAACCTTTTGGAGAGTGATTTAAAATGTATTCCGTTATTCTTGTTGATGATGAAGCCCTGATCCTGAAAGGCCTCTCCACCGTTATTCCGTGGAGAGAAATGGGTTGTGAAGTTGTGGGTACAGCCACAAACGGCCGGACAGGCCTGGATCTGATCCGGAAACTGAAGCCGGATATTCTCTTTACCGATATCCGCATGCCCAACATGGACGGTCTCACCATGCTTGCCGCCCTCGGCAGCGAGTTCCCGCGGATGCAGACAGTTGTCCTCACCGCCTATCGGGATTTTGATTACGCCCGCCAGGCGATTACCCTGGGCGTCTGCCGCTATCTGCTGAAGCCGAGTAACCTGAACGAACTCAAGGAGGCCCTCCGCGTCATGGTTGAAAAGCTGAACCGGCTCCCCGCCGAAGATGCGGAGCAGCCGGAAAATGCCGAGGGACCGGATGGAGCTTCAGAAGCCGGTAATTTTATCGTAAACGCAGCCCTGGACTATATGCGGGAAAACTGCATGCAGCAGCATCTTTCCCTCAGTGATATTGCCGATCATGTGTATGTCAGCCAGTGGCATCTGTCGAAGCTCCTGAACCGGGAAACCGGCAAAAGCTTCTTCGACCTCCTCGGCAGCATGCGGATTGAGAAAGCAAAATCACTCCTCCGGACCCCCGGCATGAACATCCAGGAGGTTGCGGAAGAAACCGGCTACACCGATGTAGCGCATTTCTCGCGTTCTTTTAAAAAACTCACCGGCCAGACTCCCGGTGAATACCGTAAAGGTCACTGATCCCCACTCTTTCTTCCCTTGAAAACCCATTCGCCCTATAGTATAATAGGTCATATTTCTGCAGGAGGGATCCGTATGATTTCAACCAAGGGACGGTATGCCATCCGCGTAATGATCGATCTGGCTGAGCATGATCAGGGAAAGTATATCCCCCTCAAGGATATTGCCGCGAGACAGGAAATATCCAAAAAATATCTGGAGATCATCGTGAAGGACATGGTCGCCGGGGGCCTGCTGACCGGCGCCAGCGGAAAAGGCGGCGGTTACAGACTGACCCGGAAGCCGGAGGACTATTCGGTGGGTGAAATCCTGGAACTGATGGAGGGAACGCTCTCGCCGGTTGCCTGCCTCGCGGAGGAGGTCAATGACTGTCCGCGGAAAGGCGCATGCAAAACGCTCCCTCTGTGGACCGAATTCGATCAGCTGGTTCATGACTTCTTTTTCAGCAAGAAACTCAGTGACCTGATTACGAAGTAAGGGAAGAGCCATAAAAGCTCTTCCCCTTTTCTTATCGGATGACAATCTCCCCGTTCGGGTCGAGGTCAACAACCAGTTCGGTGCCGGGTGCCACATCCGCGGCAATGACCCTGCGGGCGATGAGGGTTTCCACATGGCTCTGCAGGTACCGTTTCAGCGGGCGGGCGCCGAACACGGGATCGAATCCCCTGTCGATCACGGCGTTCATGGCGTCATCGGTCAGGGTGACCTTCAGCTGCTTGTCCTCCAGGCGCTTGTTCAGGCCGGCGATCATCAGGCGGACGATGGAACCGATCTCGTCCCTGGTCAGGGGCTTGTAATACACGATCTCATCAATCCGGTTCAGGAACTCGGGACGGAAATGCGTCCGAAGCAGCCGGTCGACCTGCGCGCGGGCGTCAGGCGAGATTTCCCCGTCGGCAATACCGTCCAGGATGAACTCGCTCCCCAGGTTGCTGGTCATGATCAGGATGGTGTTCTTGAAATCCACGGTGCGGCCCTGGCTGTCTGTGATCCGGCCGTCATCAAGCACCTGCAGCAGGACATTGAAGACATCCGGATGGGCCTTTTCCACTTCATCGAACAGGACGACGCAGTACGGGTGGCGGCGGACCGCTTCGGTCAGCTGGCCGCCCTCATCGTAGCCCACATATCCGGGAGGCGCCGCGATCAGACGGGATACGCTGAATTTCTCCATGTATTCGGACATATCGATCCGAACCATGTTCTTTTCATCGTCAAACAGCGCCTGGGCCAGGGCTTTGGCCAGCTCGGTCTTGCCGACGCCGGTCGGGCCGAGGAAGAGGAAGGAGCCGAGAGGCCGGTTCGGATCCTGAATGCCGGCGCGGGAGCGCAGAATAGCTTCGGAAACCTTTTTCACGGCTTCGTCCTGGCCGATAACCCGCTCATGCAGCACATCCTCCAGATGAAGCAGTTTCTCCCGCTCGCCTTCCATCAGTTTGGCAACTGGGATACCGGTCCAGCGGCCGACGATGCGGGCAATTTCCTCTTCGGTCACCTTGTCCCGCAAAAGGCTGTTTTCACTCTTGCTCTCCTCTGCGATCGCTTCTTCCTTCTCCAGCTCCTGCTTCAGTTTCGGCAGCTCGCCGTACTTCAGCTCCGCAGCGCGGTTCAGGTCATAGGTCCGCTCTGCCTTTTCGATCTCGGCGTTCACGCGCTCGATCTCCTCGCGCAGGCTGCTGACCTTGCCGATGGCTTCCTTTTCCGCCTCCCATCGGGCCTTCATGGCGTTGAACTGATCCCGCTGTTCCGCCAGTTCTTTCTGCACCTCTTCCAGATGCGCCTTCGACAGGGAATCCTCCTCCTTTTTCAGGGCGGCTTCCTCAATCTCCAGCTGCATGATATGCCGGCGGATATCGTCCAGCTCGGATGGCAGGGAATCGATCTCCGTCCGGATCATGGCGCAGGCCTCGTCCACCAGGTCAATGGCCTTGTCCGGCAGGAACCGGTCGGTAATATACCGGTTGGAAAGGGTCGCGGCAGCGATCAGGGCATTATCCTGGATCTTGACGCCGTGGAATACTTCATACCGCTCCTTCAGTCCGCGGAGGATCGCAATGGTATCCTCCACCGTCGGCTCAGCCACCATCACCGGCTGGAACCGGCGTTCCAGGGCGGCGTCCTTTTCAATATACTGGCGGTATTCATTCAGGGTCGTGGCGCCGATGCAGTGCAGTTCGCCCCTGGCCAGCATGGGCTTGAGCAGGTTGCCGGCGTCCATGGCGCCGTCCGCTTTGCCGGCTCCGACAATGGTATGCAGCTCGTCGATGAAGAGGATGATTTTCCCGTCGCTTTTTTTGATCTCCGCCAGTACGGCCTTCAGCCGCTCCTCAAACTCGCCCCGGAACTTGGCGCCCGCGATCAGGCTGCCCATATCCAGGGAGAAGATGGTTTTGTCCTTCAGGCTGTCGGGTACGTCCCCGCGGACGATCCGCAGGGCGAGGCCCTCGGCGATGGCGGTCTTGCCGACGCCGGGCTCACCGATGAGCACAGGGTTGTTCTTGGTTTTCCTGGAAAGAATCCGGATTACATTCCGGATCTCGCTGTCACGGCCGATCACCGGGTCCAGTTTCTGCTTCCGGGCCAGATCCACCAGATCGGATCCGTATTTCTTCAGGGCGTCATAAGTGTCCTCCGGACTGTCGGAGGTCACCCGGGCGGCGCCTCGCACTTCGCTCAGTGCCTTCAGGAAAGCGTCTTCACTGTAACCCAGTGATTTCAGCAGCCGTTTCACGTTGGCGGAAGCTTTCGCGGTGATTCCCATCCATACGTGCTCAACAGACAGGTATTCGTCCTTCATCCGTTTGGCGATTTTCTCCGCTTCCACCAGTGCCTGCTCAACGTCGCCGGCAATATAGACCTTGCCGGGCTCACGGCCGGAACCGGAGACGCGGGGGGTACGGTCGAGGTTGTCCTTCAGGCCGGCAACAAAGGCCGGAACGGACAGGCCGCACTTTGTCAGGAGCTGCGGAATCAGCTCGTTTTCGTCTTCGGTAAGGGCCAGGAGCAGATGCTCCTGCTCTACCTGCATATGCTGATATTCGATGGCAAGAGATTGTGCGCGCTGAAGCGCGGAGACGGTCTTCTGCGTGAATTGATTCATATCCATAACATGTTCCTCCTTGAAGGTCAATTCTTTGACTATCTTTGACCTTCAAGAAGAATTATACTCTCTTTTTGATCGTTGTCAATATTTTTTATTCAGAAAATGAAACACCTCTGCCACATCCCCGCGGATCAGCAGTTCTGCCCCTTCATCCGCCTTCGTGGGCGTCCGGTTGATCACCACCAGGTTTCTCCCTCTGAAATCCTCAATGAATGACGCTGCCGGTTCCACCGTCAGGGAGGTTCCCGCAACGATCAGCGTATCAGCGTTAGCGATCTCCCGCCTTGCCCCGATACATACATATTTCTCCAGCGGTTCTCCGTATAGAACGACATTCGGTTTGATCACTCCGCCGCATTCGCACCGCGGAATACCCACCGAATGCAGTATTGTCTCCATCGGATAAGAAGCGTTGCATTCCATGCAGCAGTTCTCGTTCACATTCCCGTGCAGCTCGTATACGCGGATATTCCCGGCCTTCCGGTGCAGCCCATCAATATTCTGTGTCACAATTCCCCGCAGCCTGTCCTGTTTCTCCAGTTCGTACAGATACCGATGCGCCGCGTTCGGCATGGCTTCCGGATGCAGCATATGCTTCCGGTAAAAATCAAAGAATCTCTCCGGCTGCAGATAGAAAAAGCTCCTGCTCAGAATCATCTCCGGGCTCAGTCCGTCAGCCTCTTCCGCATACAGTCCCGTCCCGGACCTGAAATCCGGAATCCCGCTGGCCGTGGATACCCCCGCCCCGCCGAAGAACACAATCCGTTTCGACCGGCTGATGATCTCCCTTAGCATTTCAACCTTTTCATTCATCTGTGTCTGACCTCTTCCCCGGAAAAAATACAGAACCCGTGCTTGTTTCCCTTTCCCCGGTGCGATATCCTAAGAAGGAACAGAATTCCGTTTCCGTTCAAAAAGTGGGAGAAGCATTCTGTTTTTGGGGCGAAATCCACTTAATTCATCCTATAGTGATGAATTCCAAGCAAAAAACATATTCGAATGTGGGGGAGGTTCACATTCTATGGTCACGGGAATGCATCATATTTCCATGAAATGCGGAACGAAAGAAGAATTTGACAAGGCAAAGGATTTCTATCTGAACCTGCTCGGCTTCTCCGTCAAAAGGGAGTGGCCGGAAGGCATCATGATCGATTGCGGCAGCGTCTTGCTGGAGATCTTCTGCAACGGTGAAGGCATCAAAACCAAAGGCGCAATCCGCCATGCCGCATACGCCACAGATGATGTGGACGGAATCATCGCCAGAGTCCGTTCTGCCGGATACAAAGTATTCATCGAGCCGAACGATATCGTCATCCCGTCCGTTCCCGAGTGTCGTGCCCGCATGGCCTTCTGTATTGGCCCACTGGGCGAGGAAATTGAGTTTTTTCAGGAAAAAGACTAAATGAACAGTTCCCCGAAGTTCATTTCTTTATCTTCCAGCCGAAAGTGTTTTACCATATTCTCATTTATCTACCTGCCGAAGGGGCTTGGGGGCAAAGGCTCCGGTGGAGCCTTTGTTGGATGGGCAGGAAAGCCCCCAATCATATTTTCCTGATTCTCTTCCTTCCCGGAACAATCGCAAGCTGATGACACACCAGCATGCACAGATGGCACCCGACGCACTTCTTTCCGTCCAGCTTCGGATGCCTTGTTTCGTCCAGGTGGATCGCCTGATGCCCGCCGTCCGCGCAGGAAATCTCGCACCGGCCGCAGCCGATGCAGCGTTCCCTCTCAAAATGCGGGAAAATCACCGTATCCCGTTCCAGCACGTCCGTCGTCTCGCTCAGGGCTTCCAGTCCCAGACCGACAACTTCCTTCACGCTGCTGAAGTTCTTTTCCGCCAGGTACAGATTCAACCCGGCCTTCAGGTCGTCAATGATCCGGTATCCGTACTGCATCACCGCCGTAGTCACCTGAAGCGTGGATGCGCCCATCAGGAGGAACTCCACCGCGTCCTGCCAGCTTTCGATGCCGCCCATGCCGCTCAGATGCATGCCCCGCAGTTTCGGGTTCTTCCCCATCTCCGCGATAAACCGCAGCGCAATCGGTTTCACCGCGTTTCCGCTGTATCCGCCCACGGCGCTCTGTCCGCGGACAGCGGGGGAAGACACGTACGTATGCAGGTTGACGCCGACGATCGACTTGATCGTGTTGATCGCGGCAATTCCGTCCGCGCCGCCGCGTTTCGCGGCTTCCGCCGCCTCGCTCATGTTCGCCACGTTGGGCGTCAGTTTGGCCAGCACGGGAATATGGCATGCCTGCTTTGCGGCCCGGGTAAACCGCTCCACCAGCTCCGGCACCTGCCCGATATCGCTGCCCAGTCCGCCTTCTGCCATGTTCGGGCAGGAGAAGTTCAGTTCCACCGCGTCCGCGCCGTTCTCTTCGCACAGAAGTGCCAGCTCGCCCCATTCCTCCTCATTCTGCCCCATGATGGAGGCCAGGATGAATTTCGAGGGGTAGTTTTCCTTCAGTCTGCGGAAAATCTCCATGTTTTCCTTCACGCTGTGGTCGGAAAGCTGTTCGATGTTTTTGAAGCCCATAATGCCGCCGTTGCTGCCGACGACTGCGGAAAAGCGGGGCGAAGCCTCATGGATGTCCAGCGTACAGATCGTCTTGAAGCATGCGCCTCCCCAGCCCGCTTCAAACGCCCTGGCGCACATATCGTACGTGCTGGCCACCACAGAGGAGGAAAGTAGGAACGGATTCTCCAGCGGGACCCCGCACAGGTCACACTTCAGCCGATCCTCATTCTCCGGCAGCGGCGTTTCGCATTCCGGCAGCACCTGATAATACAGCCGGCCAATCAGATCCCGGATCGGTACCTGGCCGGCGCGGACGCAGGCCCTTTCGCAGGGGGCGGAACAGCGCAGACAGGGATTCTTCTCCGGCAGTTTCTGGGCGGCTGTCTGCTCATTCCGGAACCAGATGCTCCGGAGCAGATCCGCGGGTTTTACCTTCTCGCAAACCGTATCACAGGGCGGATCTTTGCACAGTGCGCATCGGATCATATCCTGCCGTACGATGATCGGGAAATTCTGGATCATGTCATTCTCCTCCTTGCGATTATTATTCAATAAATGCCATACAATCCGCGTCCTTCGCCCCGCCGCCCATCAGCGTCCGGGCTTTCTTCTTCCCCTGCTCCCGACACAGCAGCGCCGAGGACGGGCCGCCGTCCAGGTTATAGACCCACTCAGCCTTCGGGAAATTGTTCCGGAAGAATATCAGTACCCGCCGGAGGCTGATGCCGCCCATCGTATCTTCCCGGGCGTTGAAAATCAGGTAATTGTGCTTGTCCAGCCTGGCTATGCATGTCCGTGCCGCCCGCCGGTCTGCGAAAACCCATTCCTCCGGCAGCAGGTCTTCGTTGTTCCGCAGCATCGGACATGTGGTATAGAAGCTCCATGTCTGGATCGGCTTCATCGCCAGCACGTCCTCGTTATTGTCTCCGGTGATCATCTGCAGGCCGTCATCGGTGAGGATCAGCCCGTAATAGGGGACGCCTTCCAGATTGCGGAAAACCTCCCCGTCCGTCACGGTCAGGGAGCCCAGCGGCGTATAGAAATAGTCCTTGCTCTCGCCCGGATAGTTGTCCGGGATTTCCGGAAACTGCGGGCTCACATAGCCGCTTCCGTTAATCAGCAGTTTTGATTCCGGCAGTTTCGTCGCGAAGGTTTTCGGAAATTCCAGGCTCTTTTTCCACTTCCCCGTGACTTTCCGGATCTGCCTTGCCGGATCCTTCATCCATACCCGGGTCAGATAGCACCGTACTCCCCCGCTCATCAGGAAGGTTTCAATCGTGTATTTCAGGGTCGGCGTGTCATACGTCACGACCATCCTGCCGAAGCAGTCCGCCTCCGCGTTCTGCACAAAATAAACCGGTTCCTCCTCCGCCGATGCCGCCGCGGAAATCAGCAGCAGGCAGATCAGCAGGCAGGAAATAAACCTCCTCACGGTTTCTCCTCACCTTCCTCCGCAAACCGCTCAGCCAGCCGGACCGAAGCCATCGCGTCTTTTCCGTATCCGTCCGCGCCCAGCTCCCTGGCAAAGTCTTCGGTCAGCACAGCCCCGCCGACCATCACCCGGCACCAGGGCGCCTTTTCATGGATCAGTTCGACCGTCTCCGCCATCGCGGGCACGGTGGTGGTCATCAGGGCGCTGAGCCCGCACACCGGCGCATGCAGCCGTTCCACCGCTGCCAGGATCTCTTCCGGCGGAACGTCCTTGCCCAGGTCCGTCACTTCAAATCCGTAGTTCTCCAGCAGCAGTTTCACGATGTTCTTGCCGATGTCGTGCACGTCGCCCTTCACCGTCGCCACCACGACCCGGCACCGGTTTTCCTGGTTTTCCGTCCTGATGCTCCGGGCCTTGACTTCTTTGAACGCGCTTTCCGCCGCCTCGGCGCTCATCATCAGCTGGGGCAGATAAATCCGTTTCTCCTCGAATCCCTTCCCAACCTCGTCCAGCGCGGGAATAATCTCTTTCTGGATCAGGTCCAGTCCTCCCGTCCCGGCTTCCAGCGCTTCCCTGGCCAGCCGGCCGGCCTCCTTGCACAGACCTTTGACCACTGCCCGCCGCAGGCCCTGGGGCTGGCCTTCCGCCCCCGCCGCCTTTGCCGTCCCGGCAGGGGCGGCTGCCGTTGTTTTTGCCGGCAGGGTATCCGCGAAACGGATATATTCCCCGCAGTTCGCGTCGCGCTCCGTCAGCGTCCGGTAGCTGATCATTGCGCCGGTCATCGCGTCCGACAGCGGGTTCATGATCGCCGCGGACAGGCCCGTGTGCAGCGCCATTGTCAGGAAAATGCTCCCCAGCACTTCCCGCGCCGGCAGCCCGAAGGAAACGTTGCTGACGCCCAGCACCGTCCCGCAGCCCGTCTTTTCCCGGATCATTCTCAGCGCGTCCAGGGTCACCCGCGCCGCGGAAGGATCCGCGCTGACCGTCATCGTCAGCGGGTCAAACAGGATATCTTTCCTGGCGATGCCGTACTTCTCCGCCTCTGTCAGAATCCTTTCGGCGATTGCGAAACGGCCTTCCGCCGTCTGCGGGATTCCTTCCTCGTCCAGCGTCAGGGCCACCAGCGCGCCGCCGTATTTTTTCACCAGCGGGAAAACCGCATCCATAACCTCCTGCTTGCCGTTGACGGAATTGATCATCGCCTTTCCGTTGTAGCGGCGCAGCGCCCGTTCCATCGCCTGCGGATCCGCCGTGTCCAGCTGCAGCGGCAGGTCCGTGATCGCCTGCAGTTCCTCCACCGCGCGGCAGAGCATCTCTGCCTCGTCAATGCCCGGAGTGCCGACGTTGACGTCCAGCACCTCCGCACCCCGTTCCTCCTGGACGATCGCTTCATTCAGGATGTAGGCCATGTCGCCGTCCTGCAGCGCCTGCCGCAGCCGTTTTTTTCCCGTAGGATTAATCCGCTCCCCGATGATTACCGGATCCTTCCCGAGTTCAACCGTCCGGGAGCGGGATGCGATCACTGTCCCGGCGGATGGCGCAATCTGCGGCGGAACGCTGCTTCCGACCGTCTGCCGCAGCGTCCGGATATAGTCCGGGGTAGTGCCGCAGCACCCGCCCATGATGCGCAGTCCCTTCGGCACCAGCGCCGCGATCTGCTCGGAGAACGTGTCCGGCATCACGCTGTAAACCGTCTTCCCGTCCTTCACTTCCGGCAGGCCCGCATTGGGCTTCATCAGCACCGGAACCGAGGCCGCCGCCAGATACCGTTCCACGATCGGGGCAAGGGCTTCCGGCCCCAGGGAGCAGTTGACCCCGATCGCGTCGGCGCCCAGTCCCTCCAGCATGGCTGCCATGGATTCCGGCGTCCCGCCGGTCATCAGCTTGCCGTCCGCTCCGTACGCGTTGGAAACGAACACCGGCAGGTCGCAGTTTTCCTTTGCCGCCAGCAGCGCGGCCCGTGTTTCCTGGCTGTCGTTCATCGTTTCGATAAAGATGCAGTCCACGCCGCTCTCGACGCCCATGCGCACGATCTGCGCATAGTATCCGACCGCTTCCTCAAAATCCACCGTGCCCAGCGGTTTTAAAAGCTTCCCGCACGGCCCGACATCCAGCCCGATAAACTTCTCTTCCGTCTCCTCCCTCGCTGCCTTTACACAGTTCACCGCCGCCCGGATCATCCGCTCGCATTCGTCGATCGGATACCGCATCGGATGCACCCCGAACGTATTAGCCATCACCAGATGGCTCCCCGCCTCATAATATGCCCGGTGGATCGCCGTAATCTTTTCCGGATGGGTCAGGTTCCAGGTCTCCGGAGCTTCGCCCGGCATCAGCCCCTGCGCCTGAAGCAGAGACCCCATCCCGCCGTCCAGAAAAAGGGGGCCCCTCTTCATCAGCTCCGATAAGCTCATACCGTTTTCCTCTCTTTCATTCCGATCACCGCCGTCACGCTCTTGCTCGGCTGCATCAGCAGGCTGTCCGTCAGCGTAATCCCGATGGTGCGCCCGCAGTCGAGTGCCCTGATAATATCCCGCTGCAGTTCCAGCGGCAGATCGCCGTATCCCGGGGAATAGCGGGAGATCAGCACATGGTCCGGATGTTCCTTTTCCAGCTCTTCGCACAGCCGGTCACATGCGCCTTCCACCTGCTGCGATCCGATCGCGCTCATCAGCAGGCCCCGCACCGGGGAGAGCACTTTCTCCCGGTTGATCCGCCGGTCTATTTCCCCGCCGGCCGTACAGGCGAACAGCAGGATTTCCGTACACCCTTCCAGATGTTTCCGCAGGTTCTGCGACGCTGTCTTTGCGAACCCGAGATCCAACTCCTTTTCATGCCATCCCAGCGGATACCGCTGCCATACTGCCCGGCATCGCACCGCGCTCCGGGCCGCCGCGAGGCATTCCCCCAGAGGCAGTTCCTCCGGAGCTGTCGCCGTGGAAGGCATCATCGCATAACGAAGAATCTCCTTCTCGTCAAAAGGAATCTCACCTAATTCCACTAAATGCAATCGCTGTCTCCTTTGTTCTCGTAACTTAAAATCCAATCTGATCTATTAAACATTTGTTTGATTATTCAGAGTATTCCTCCAACATAGGTTCCAGCGCGTTCTGGATTGCCCGTGCAATCTCCGGCTTGTTCATCGTATATACATGCACGTGCCTGATCCCGTTCGCAAATAAATCAATAATCTGATCACAGGCATAAATAATCCCTGCCCGCATCATCGCCTCCGGCGCGCTGCCGAAATGATCCACCAGGCTGGTAAACCGCCGCGGCATGAAACTGCCGCTCAGCTTCAGTGCGCGTTTGACCTGGTTCGCGTTCGTGATCGGCATGATCCCCGGCACCACCGGCACCGTCACGCCTTTCTCCCTCAGCTTGTACAGGAAGTTATACAGCAGGTTGTTGTCGAAAAACATCTGCGTCGTCAGGAAGTCCGCCCCGGCCTCCACCTTTTCCTTCAGGTATCGCAGGTCCTCTTCCTGGGTTGCGCTTTCCGGATGCACCTCCGGGTAGCACGCCGCCCCGATGCAGAAATCCCCGGCCTTCCGGATCGTCCGGATCAGGTCCGCCGCGTGCGGAAACGGGCTGTCCTTCATCTTCTCCGGATCCATGCCTTCCGGCAGGTCCCCCCGCAGCGCCATGATGTTGTGTATCCCGTCTTCCTTCAGCTGCCGCAGGTAGTTTTCCACGTCCTCCCGCCCCGCGCCGACACAGGTCATGTGGGCCATCGTTTCCACGCCGTCCGCGTTCTGCAGCCGGCTGGCGATCTCCCGGGTATATTTTCCCCCCGTGCCGCCCGCGCCGTAGGTCACGGAAATAAAGGAGGGCTTCAGTGCGGCGATCTCCTCCGTCGCCTGCAGCACCCCGTCAAAAGCCGCGTCCGTCTTCGGCGGAAACACCTCGAACGAGAGACTCCGTTTTTCGTTCGAAATGAAATCAATCATTTTCATCTTGCTGTTTCTCCAT
>Ga0265301_10004078_pt1 | contig 14921 bp, 11 predicted proteins | sample AusTroGonzalo_MG_2_FD_193488 | JGI IMG/M metagenome (GOLD analysis project Ga0265301, IMG submission 193488) | Bovine rumen microbial communities from tropical cattle in Woodstock, Queensland, Australia - Gonzalo_04 | ecosystem: Host-associated > Mammals > Digestive system > Stomach > Rumen ...
CGTCGTCGTAGATTTCGGCGAGCCAGTAGTTCGCGGTGAGCGCGCCGGAGTTGGAGAGGATGAGGCCGCCGACGGAGTACGTGACGGTGGAGTTTTCCTTCACGCGCCAGTCGTTGACTTTCAGGTAGTCGTTGATGGTGGTCTTGAAGTCGATGATCGTGTTCGCGGTGTTGCGCAGTTTTTCACGCTGGCGGCGGTACAGGATGTACGCCTTCGCGACGTCCGCGTAACCGGCCTGCACGAGCACGGATTCCACGCAGTCCTGAATGTCCTCGACGGCGATCAGCCCTTCCTTGATCTTCGGTTCGAATTCGGCTGTGACTTTCAGCGCGAGAAAGTCGATGACGGACGGGTGGTAGTTTTTCTCCTGCGCTTCGAAAGCCAGCTTGATCGCGTTCGAGATCTTCGTGATATCGAAGTCGATGACTTTGCCGTTGCGTTTTTGGACTTGATACATGGTTTGTGCTCTCCGGTGGTTTGAAAATGTTTTTTATGGATATAGTAGAAATTGGTTAAGGATTCGTTTCGGCGGAGTCCGCGGCATCGACGCCGCGCAGCTGCGCGTTCGGGATGAACTTGCGGACGGCCTCCAGCGCGCGCGCCATCTCGTCGTCGGGCATTGCGCTCAGCCCGGCTCCGAGCAGATCGCCGGAGTCCTTGAACTTCTGGAGGAAATAATGCGGCGCACCGGCGTGCTCGCGGGCGATTTCCGCGAGGTCGTTCGCGGTGTGGAACTGGCGGACGACGGTCGTGCGGAGCTCGTAGTAATCCAGCGGGGCGGATTTGAGGCAGGCCGCGCTCTCTTTCACGCGGTCGGCCATGCCGGTCACGCCGGTCGTTTCGTCGTATTTCGCGTAGGTGTTCTTCACATCCATCGCCACGGCGTCCACGAGGCGGCGCTCAATCACGTCCTTCAGTCGGTCGGGAAACGAGCCGTTCGTGTCGAGCTTGATCATGAGCTTGTACGACCTCAGGAGCTCCAGCAGGTCGGCGAGGTCGGGACGGAGCATCGGCTCGCCGCCCGTGATGCAAGCGCCGTCCAGGATCTTTCCCCGCTTCGACAGGAAATCCTTCAGCTCGTCGAGCGTGATCATGGCGGAGTCCTCCTCAGGCACGACCACGAGCGAGGCGTTGTGGCAGAACGGGCACCGGAAGTTGCATCCGTGCAGGAAAATGGTGCATGCGACCTTGCCGGGATAGTCCAGCAAGGTGAGTTTCTGCAATCCAAAACGCGAGTCGGAGTTCATTTGAGCGGAGAAAGGTGAATGACGGTGATAAATGAAGAGAAACCACAACATCTTGTGGTCCCGTGGCATAATATACTACAAGGTGTAGAAAAATACAACAGGCAAACGAAAAATGCACAAAAGATTTAAATTGCATAAAACTTGTTGCAATCCATGTGCCAAAAAGTCACGGTTTTTATGCTTGGGACGGACTGTACTTCTGTCTGATAATCAACGGAATAAGAAATAATTTTATATGTTGATATATTTTCCCGAAAAAAAGGTGAAATCGGGACTTGAAAAAGCGCCGCCGTTGACAGGGGAGGACAAGTCCTCCACTGCGGTAGTGCCCGGCTTCGCTCGGGCGGTGTTCTACGATCAGCCCTCGGGTATGCCCCGAGGCGAGATTTCCTTGTGGCGGGGGAGGTAGCCAAACTTGTAGTACAGCAGGCAGCCGAGCATGAGCGCGGGGAAGAACGTCGCCGCGAGGAGCCCGGCCTTCAGGTCGTCGCCGAAGAACGACGAGATCGTCCCGACGTACACTGGTCCGAGTCCGCAGCCGAAGTCGCCGGGCAGGGCGAGCAGCGCGAACATGGCTGTGCCGCCGAGCGGGACCGCGACCGAGGCCGTGCTGAAGACGCCTGCCCAGAGGATGCCCGCGGCCCAGCCGCAAAGGGCGCATCCGGCGAGCGCAAATGCGGGGTGTGGTGCGAAGACGGCGGTCAGGTAGGCGGCGATGCTGAGCATGCAGCTCACGATGAGGCAGTTGATGAGGTTCAGGCGCGTGCTGAAGACGGCGTAGAGCGTGCGGGAAAGCCCCATGAGCAGGGCGAAGAGGCACGGCCCGGCGAGGTCGCCGACGGCTTTGTCCACGCCCAGGGCGGATTCCGCGAACGAGGACGCCCATTGGTTCATGCAGTGTTCGGACGCGCCTGCGCAGAGCATCATCACGGCCATGAGCCAGAACACGGGGAGCTTGAAGAGGCCGAGCATGCCGAGGCCCTGTTTCCCCTCGTCGATCAGCGGCCGCATCGGCACGAACAGGAAGTAGATCCCGTCGAAGAGCGGGACGGCGGCCCACACGAGCGCGAGCAGCCGCCAGTTGTCGAGTCCGAACAGGTGAAAGAACAGCGTGGACCCGAGCACGACGATCATTTGTCCCCAGCAGTAGAACGAATGCACGAGGCTCATGGCGGCGGCCTTGCGCTTGAACGGGCACGCCTCGACCACGGGGCTGGTGACGGCTTCCACCACGCCGCCTCCGACCGCGTACAGCGCGACCGCGCAGGTCAATCCGGCGAGCGGGGCGGGGAAGAGCTCCGGCAGCACGGTCATGAGCGCGAGTCCCGCGGCGGAACAGAACTGGCCGATGACGAGCGTGACACGGTAGGAAATCTTGTCGGCGAGCTTGGCGCAGGCGAACGCGACACACATCTGAAGCCAGAAATTGCCGATGAGGAGATACGAGAGCTGTTTCAGTTCGAGGTTGTATGCGCCCTTGAACCACAGAAAGAGCAGCGGCGCGAAGTCGTTCACGATGGCCTGCGTGACGTAGCTGATGTTGCAGGCGTGCATGGTGTGGATGTAGCTGTCGCGGATGCTCATGACGGCAAGCTCCCTGTCATTGTTTCCGCCTCGTCCGATGAGGCGGATTCGAGCCCGGCATCCAGACGCTTTCCCGTGCCGAACGGTAAGATGCGGCGGAAAATGAGGCGGGCGTGAAGCAGGACCATGCGTCCATTGTCGAGGAACGGCCGGAAATGCGTGACGCGTTCCCCCGGCGGGTCGTAGCGCGTGGAGATCGGGACTTCGGCGAGGTCGAGCCCGGCCCACATGCAGCGCACGAGGAGTTCGGTCTCGAACTCGTAATGAAGCGTGGAGCAGCGGATGCGCGAGACGTATTGGAGCGGATAGGCGCGGAACCCGCTCTGCGAGTCGGAGATGCGTTTGCCGGTTTCGAGGTAGAAGACGAAGTCGGAGAGCGCGCGCCCGATCTTGCTGCGACGGGGGACGTTCGGCACGGAGAAATCGCGGACGCCGGCCACGACGGTCCTGCCGCCGGACTTCAGCAGGGGCAGGAAGCGCGGGACGTCCTCCGGGTCGTGCTGGGCGTCGGCATCGAGCGTGATCATGTAGTCGAAGCCGCGCGGCGCGAGCGTGCGTACGGCGGTGAGGAGCGCGGCGCCCTTGCCGAGGTTGCGCGGGTGGCAGATGACTTCGACGTCCGTGCCCTCGTAACGTTTCGCGAGGTTGGAATCGTCCGATCCGTCGTCGATCACGAGCACGTCGCGCATCACAGCGCGTGCACGGTCGATCACGGCGGGGGCCGTGGCGGCATGGTTGAAGACGGGGATCACGCAGCAGCAGCGCATGAGCTCGGTCTCCCCTCGGGTCATTCCGCCGGGAACGTTTGCCGGACGAGCGTTTCCGGATCGATGCCGTCCGGTATCTCTGTCTCGCCGCCGCGTTCGATCAGCAGGACGGTCAGCTTCCCGGATTCAAAGCGGCAGACCATGACGCGCTGTATCCAGGGCATTTCGAAGAAGTTGGAGACTTCGTCCCAGAGCACGTTGAACCGGTCGAGCGCATCCATGTAGATGCCGGGTCCGTTGAGCTTGAGCGAGATTGCGGCCTCGCAGGGCGGGGTGGTCGGGAGCGTGCCGACGAAGAGGTGTCCGCGGCCGAGGTGGCGTCCGTGTTCGAGGTAGTCGTTGAAATACTCCAGGTTCTGCTCGTGGCAGCCCTGCCGCCCGAAATCGATGATCGCGGTTTCGCGGACGGAGTCGGCGGCGGCGTCGCGGTGGGCGAGGATGGCGGCGAGGATGTAGGTGCGGACCTTCGTGTCGCCGCGCCGGAAGTTGTCGAGCCCGCAGATGTGCGGGAATTCGTCCTGCGGCGCGGAAATCTTTGCCTTGGCGTCCTGCGTGTCCTCGCAGTCGTAGACGAGCCCGCGGCGCCAGGTGCGGAAGGAAAGGCCGTCGGCCGTGACGCCGCCGATGATGTGCCAGGGATAGACGCGGTTCATGATGCGGCCTCCAGGATGATGACGGCGTTCAGGCCCCCGAATCCGGAGTTCATGCAGAGGACGCGGGGCCGTTCGAGTTTGCGGATTTCGGTCGAGACGTATTTCGCGGCTTCCGGTTCGGGCGTGACCAGGGACGTCTGGGGCGGGATCAGACCGGTTTCCAGCATGCGGACGCCGACCACGGCCTCCACGAGCCCGGCACCGGCGAGCGTGTGCCCGCAGGCACCCTTCACGGAGAGCATCGGCACGGAGCGTTCGCCGAACACGCGGCGGATCGCCTGAATCTCCATGTCGTCGTTGTAGCGCGTCCCGGTGCCGTGTCCGATGACCGCGCCGATGTCGTCCGGGGAGAGCCCGGCCTGGTCGAGGGCGTGGACGATGGCTTCGGAAAGCGCCTCGCCGTGCGGCATAGGGGCGGTAATGTGGACCGCGTCGCAGCTCATGCCGCCGGAGGCGAGCACGGCGCGAGGCTTCAGTCCGAGTTCCGCGGCCTTCTTCGCGGAGCAGATGTTCACGATGGACGCGGCGTCGCCGAGCAGCAGACCGTCGCGGTTGCGGTCGTACGGACGCGCGATCGTGCGGGCGAGGGCGCGGAGGGTTGCGAAGCCGGAGAACAGGAATTCGCTGACGTAGTCGGTGCCGATCACGACGGCGGAGTCGAGGCGTCCGCTGCGGATGTGGTGGTACAGCGAGACGAACGCCGAGTTCGAGGAGGCGCAGGCGGCGGAAACGACGCGCCCGTTGTCCTTGCCGCAGACCTTCAGGGCGTGTTCCAGCAGCATGTCGCATGTGCAGCGATGTTCCGGGTTGTCGATGTACTCGATCTCGCCGACCGTGCTGGCGAGGAAAAGCTCGGCGTCGCGCGGCATTTTCTTCGCGGTCGGGGCGAGGTAGTCCAGGAAGAACGCGGGGATGTCCTTCGTGCCGTTCACGTCCGCCCCGGGGGCCATGGCCGCCAGCGAGGTGGAGAATTTCTCGTTGTGGAAACGCGAGCAGTCGGAGAAAGCGGCCTGGTTGTGCAGGAGTCCGTTCCAGCAGGCTTCTACGCCCGGCCCGAACGCGGTGTACAGGTCGCAGTCGACGATGACGGGAGTGCGGTCATTCATGGCGGAGCTCACCCTCCTTCCAGCGCTTCAGAAATTCGTCCCAGAAAAGCGGGATGTGCCACAGCGGCGTGTAGTCGCGGGCGTCGATGAAGATCTGCGTGGTGCAGCCCGTAGCGGCGACCCGGCCGTCCTCCAGCCGGACCGCGTACTCGATGTTGATGCGCGGCGCATCGGTCCAGACAAGCGCGGCCGAGGTGGTGAAGGTCTCGCCGCAGCGGATGGGAATGCGGAAGTCGTATTCGTCGTGGAAGAAGAGCGCGGAGACGTTTTCCTTTTCCAGATGGCCTGTGTCGAAGCCGCAGGTGCGTGCGAGCTCGGCGTAGGCCGCCTCGAAGAACTTCGCGAAATTGCCGTGCCAGGCGATTTTGAGCGGATCGGATTCGCTGAACTGGAGACGGTGCGCTACGCTGACCTCGATCGGAGGCGGAGCACCGGGTTCCCGTTCAAAATACTGCTTGGGATCCGGTTGTTTCATGATGCGCTTTCTTCTGGCGCGAAGATCAGTTTCGCCGCGGAAATACGTTTTCCCTCATTGTTCATGAACGATGCGTTTGCAGCCCAGTTCTCCGCCTCTTCGCCTGGTTCCAGCTCAAGTTTCAGCGTGACGGGCAGATCCGGCGTGATCATGCGGAGATAATTGATGCGGCGAACTCCGGCGAGATGGAGCTTGCGCCCCAGACGGCGTTCGGCGAGACGGCGGATGAAGGAAAGCTGAACGATGCCGGGCAGAATCGGATTCCCCGGAAAATGTCCGCGGTAGCCGGAAAAGGAGCCGGGTACGGAAAACGTGCAGGAGTTGTCGCCGTTATCCGCGGCCTGGTCGTAGATGGTGTCGATTTCATCCCAGATTGTCATGGTTCGCTGCCCTCAAAATAAGAATCCGGCGTCGGCGGAGCGGGCCGGCGCATGTGTTTTTTATTGAATCATACGGAATACTTGGAAAAAATAACCGCATCTTTTACGATATACCGGAAACGGCGGGATTGCCAGTCGATAGTTTCGGTTTTAAAGAAATATCCGGCCATTCCTTATGATTTTTTGATGAAAAAACGCGAAACGCGATCGCAAAGGCGGTTCCCGGACCGCTTTCATCGCATGTCGCCATCCCGTGAAAAAACGAAATCCGAATTGACATTTCCCGTCCGGAATGCTATAGTAATCATTTACAACTTGAATTCGGTGTCCGGGATGAAGAACGCTTTCCATAGCGGCGGCAGTCTGACCCGGACGTCTGACAGAACTTGAACCCCGCTGAAAGCCGCATCCGGCCGCATCGATGGATAACAACAGCAAAAAACGCGCAGAAAAAGTCTTCGCCAGCATCTGGATCTTTCTGGCCGTGTATCTGATTCTGATCGCGGGGCCGGATTATCTGCCGCGCATCTTCGTGAATCGCGGCCAGACTCCGCGGGATCTGGCCGCCGTGCTGTCCGCATTGGCCGGCTATTTCTTCCTGGCCGCGCCCCTGTTCCTGCTGCGTGGCCGCTGGTTCCGGTGCTATGCCGTGGCGCTGACTTTTTTCGCCGCGCTCGGGTTCTTTGTGAGCGGATACGTGGTGATGCGGTTCCACATGCCGCTTCACACGGGGACGCTGGACCTGGTCTCGACGACGTCGTGGCGGGAATCCCGCGAGTTCATGCTCCGCGAACTGTTTTCGCTGTCCTGCCTGTACTACGTCCTGTCGACGGCGACGGGACTTCTTATCCTATGGTTTTTCGGCATGAAGGTCCGGCCGATCCCGAACCGGAAGGTCTCCGCGGTCATCGCGGGCTGCCTCGTGCTTCCGATGGCCTTCGTCTTTACGTTTTACGCGTGGATTCGCCCCGATCCCGTGCTGCGCGATTCCACCGCGTGGTTCGCCCTGCTGCCGAACCAGTGGGCCGACTCGCGCAAGAAAATGGACGTGCTGCACGAATGTGTCGCGCATCCGCAGATACCGCCCGATCTGAAGCTGGACGGTCCGGCTGACATCGCCGTGGTCGTGATCGGCGAAAGCGCGGTGCGCTCCCACCTGGCGCTCTACGGCTACGGACGCGACACGACTCCCGAGCTTGACAAGGAGCTTGCCGATCTCGTGGTGTTCCGGAACGTGATCTCCGCAATGCCCGTCACGAACGAGTCGCTCTACTATGCGCTGACGTTCAAGACTCTGACCGACCAGATGCATCCGCAGGCCACAGTCATGGCCGTGCTCGACAAGGCCGGCTACCGCATCGACGCCTTCTCCACCCAGGAGAATTTCGGCGAGAACTCCGTTTCCGCTCTCTTTGCCCGGTGGAGTCCGAAATACCATGAAAACGAGTTCGACGACTGCCTGATTGACGACGTCCGTACGGTCATTGAGGACCCGGACCGCAACGTTCCCACGGTGATCATCCTGCACATCATGGGCAGCCACATCACCTATCGCAACCGCTATCCCAAATCGTTCGATTTCTTTTCAGAGAAAATGCCTGATAATCCGAGTCAGGAGATCGGCCCGCTGTTTCAGGAGAACATCAACGCCTATGACAACTCCATCCGCTACACCGATCACGTGCTCGGCGGCATCGTGGATGAGCTGAAAAAGGCCGGCGGCAGGAACTTCCTCTTCTACTTCTCCGACCACGGTGAAAACGTCGAGACCAGCTTCCTCCAGAACTACCGCGACCCCGAAAAACGCGATTCCTACGAGGTGCCGTTCCTGTTCTGGTTCTCGCGCGAATACCGCGCCGCGTATCCGGACCGGATCGCCGCCGCGGAGGCCGCCGTCGACAAGCCGATTCAGCTGGACCGGGCGGCGGAGGGCGTTCTGTCCATCTTCGGCGTGAGCTCGAAGGATTACCCGGCGGAGGAAAATTTCCTGTCGCCGGAATTCGCGCTCCGTCCGCGCTACCTGATGGACGGACGAGTCCTCTACAGGGAAGATCTTCCGGCGGACCTCTGATTTCATTGAGCCGACATCATGCCGCGTTCTGCCGCGCGGTCGCAGGGGCCACCGTCCCGGACGATTTCGGACCCGGACGGCCGTTTTTTTATGCAGGAACAATCCGGCTTATTTTGTGTGCCTTGCAGACTTTTTTCTTTTTTGCGCTTGACATCCGGGCTGTAGAGCAGTATATTATATTTTAGAAAAACTATGCGCAGGCAGGCGTGCATTTCGCAAGCATGCCCCGCTCCGCGAAACTCAAAACATCCAAAGACCGGACTCATCGCCCCCTGAGAAAAGGAACTTGGAATGGCTGACGACTATAACGATTACCGCTTTGAAAAGCAAAGCAAAACCAGCAGGGATTTCGTCCTGGCGAACGGTGATGTGGTCTCCGTGATCAACGCCGGAAAGACGGCCGCAGGGCCGTCCGCCCGGAAGCGTTCCCTTATTCTTTCCACCGACGGCACGACCATAGCCCGCGCGAAGGGCGGCGAATTCATTGCCCCGCGCAGAGCGGCGTCCGCCACTCTTTCCGTTTCCCGTTCGTTCCGCGGCACGCCCGCCGTGTCGAACGATACCCGTTTCCTGGTCCAGCGCGTCGGCGCTCCGTCGAATTTCACGCTCAATATCGGCAGCTCGCTCAATGCGGGCGACATCGGGACGTTCAGCGGCATGGCGGTCCGCGGCGCGTCCGCCCATTCTTCCGGCTCGGCTGCCCTGAACCGCGAATCCGACCTGAGAACGGCGTTCCTGCAAGGCGCAGCGAACGGCGTTCCGGTTCAGTCGAAGAGTTCCGCCGATTACGGCGTTTCCGGCAATGATCCGGCTTCCGCGACCGCATCCGTGAACAATATCGGACTTGACGGGATCGGCATCGGTTCCGGCGCAAGCAGCGCGGCGGGTCCCGCAAAGACCGGCTCGACGCGCGGCCCGAAGCGGAATATTGTGCTCAGCGCCTCCGATATGGAGAACATCAAGACGTATCAGCTCGGCGGCGAAACCGCGGCCGAGACGTATTCCGTGGGCGGAAACGGCGTCTACTACTCCGGCTCCGTGACGGTCAACGGCGGTTACCATACGGCCGTCGAGAAAGAGTATTATTCCGGGCCCGGCATTGTCGGCGGCGACGTGGTCATCGACGACGGCGGTTCGGAAGGCGACTATCACTTCGGCTGGATCGGCGTTTATCCGGTGCGGCCGGGATACGGCTGGATCGAACCGTGGCGGCCCGGCATCATCGACATCCCTGTCTGGCCGGGCGAGTTCGAGATCGTGGAGGACTACGGCATCCAGCTGACGGAAGGGCGGGTCGATTTCGACGGCTCCGACATTTCGAAGATCGAGCTGGAATACTCCGCGAAGGTGAGTTTTATGGTCGACGCCACGAACGCGGCCAGCTTCACCATCTACCGGAGCGTTCTGGGCGAGGACGCCTCGTGCTCGCTGACCGCGATTCAGACGTCTAACCTCGTGCTGAACCGCGAAACCGGATACTACGAGGTCACGACGAAGGGGCTCCTGCTCGACGCCGGCGAATATTACATCTCCATCGAATCCACCGGCCCCGCTCCCGAGGACGGTTCCTCCTACAGCGTGAGCATCAACGACGAGGTTACCGAGTATTTCACCGAGGGCGACAACAGCGACGACTGGACCGACCTGAAGACCGCGGGCGAAAACGGCGAGGTTGCCGACCTCGGCATTCTGGACGATTGCTGTTTCGACGTGCTCAACGACTGGGTCGGCTACGGCGATTCGATCGACTACGCCGGATTCACGCTCGAATCCGCCGCGAAATTGAGTTTCTCCATCGACGCCGACAGCGCGGTGAAGTTCACCATTTACCAGCTCATCAAGGACAAAAACGGCACGTATTCGCTGAAGGCCCTCCAGACGACCACGCTTTCCTACGACAGCGAGATGGAGGACTACGAGGCGATTACGAAGGGGCTGCTGCTCCAGGCCGGGACCTATTATATTTCCGTCCAGTCGACCAACGCGGACCAGGGCGGCAGCGCGTACTACAACGTGTACCTCGACGACGAGAACACGGATTTCTTTACGGGCGGCGACAACAGCGACGACTGGACCGACCTGAAGACCGCGGGCTCGGACGGCGAGGTCGGCAATATCGGCACGCTGGATGAATGCAGTTTCGAGGTGCTCAGCGACTGGGTCGGTTATGGCGACTCCATCGACTACGCGGGCTTTACGCTCAATTCTGCGGCGAAATTGAGCTTCATGATCGACGCCACCGGAGCCGCGAAGTTCACGATCTACCAGCTCGTGCAGGACAAAAACGGCAAATACTCGCTGAAGGCGCTTCAGACGACCTCACTTTCCTACGACAAAGAATTCGAGGACTACGAGGCGACCACGAAGGCGCTGCTGCTTGGGGCCGGGACCTATTACATCTCCGTCCAGTCGACCAACGCGGACCAGGGCGGCAGTGCGGAGTACAACGTGTACCTCAATGACGAGAATACCGAATTCTTCACCGAGGGGTACAACGGTGACGACTGGACCGATCTGAAGACCGAAGGCGAATTCGGCGAGGTCGGCGACATCGGCCTCGTGTTCGACGGCTGTTTCGATCTGGCATACGACTGGGTCGGCTGCGGCGACGCGGTCGACTACATGCACTTCTCGCTGGATTCCGCGGCGAAGCTGAGCTTCATGGTTGACGCCTCCGACGCAGTGAAGTTCAGCATCTATCAGCTCGTGCAGGACAAAAACGGCACGTATTCGCTGAAGGAGCTTCAGTCGACCATGCTGACCTACGACCGCGAAATGGAATACTACGAGGCCGTCACGAAAGCGCTTCAGCTGGCCCGCGGCGACTATTACATCTGTGTCAAATCGACCAATGCGGACCAGGGCGGCAGCGCATACTACAATGTGTGCCTCAACCCCGAGAAGAGCGAGTTCTATCCGGTCGACGACAGCGACAGCTGGGGCGACCTCGCGGAGCTCGGTCCGAACGGATCGGTCGGCGACCTGGGGGTGATCGACGAGTATTCCGAGGAACTGTACAGCGACTGGACCGGATGCGACTCCGTCGATTATGCAAGGATCAGCCTGTTCAACGGCGCGAAGGTGAGCTTCACGCTCGACGCCGACGCCGCGGCGAAGTTCTCGATCTACCGGCTCGTGCAGGACAAATACGGCAAATATTCCCTGGAGACGCTTCAGACGACCTCGCTGGCCTGGGACAAACAGTCCGGCACATACGGGGCGACCACGAAGGGGCTCCTGCTCGAAGCCGGCGAATACTACATTTCCATGCAGGCGACCGACACATCGAAGGGCGGCGCTTCCTACACGCTGTCCCTCAACAGCGAGGACAGCGTGTTCTTCACGGAGGGCGACAATTACGACGACTGGACCGACCTGAAGACCGAAGGCGCGTCCGGGGCGGTCGGCTACGTGGGGTATCTGAGCGAATACTGCGAGGAACTGACCTCCGGCTGGGTGGGGTTCGGCGATGCGGTCGACTATGCCGGGTTCACGCTCGACACTGCGGCGGAAGTGAGCTTCTCGCTCGACGCGACCGACGCGGCCTCGTTCACGATCTACCGTCTGGTTCAGGCGAAGAACGGCACGTATTCGCTGACCGCGCTTCAAACGTCCTCGCTCAAGTTCGACAAGGCATCCGGGCTGTACGTCGCGACTACGAAGGGGCTCCTGCTTGATGCGGGCGACTACTATTTCGCCGTGCAGTCGACCAACGCTCCTCAGGGCGGTGGCGCCTATTACAACGTGAACCTGAACACGCCTGAATGCGCGTTCTTCACGGACGGCTATAATGGCGACGACTGGACCGACCTGAAGACCGAAGGCGAATCCGGCGAGGTCGGGTACGCCGGCGCGCTTGATGAATCCACGTTCGAGCTGGTTAGCGACTGGGTCGGCTACGGCGACGCGGTCGACTACATGGGATTCTATCTTTTCAGCGCGGCGGAGGTGAGCTTCACGCTCGACGCGACCGACGCGGCCACGTTCACAGTCTATCAGCTCGTTCAGGCCGCGAACGGCGCGTATTCGCTGAAGATGCTTCAGACGACTGCGCTGACCTGGGACAAGCAGGCCGGGAAATACGTCGCGACCACGAAGGGGCTCCTGCTCGAAGGCGGCGACTACTATTTCGCCATGCAGTCGACGAATGCTTCCAAGGGCGGCAGCGCATATTACAACATCAACCTGAACACGCCGGCCTGCACGTTCTTCACGGACGGCGAAAACTGGGACGACTGGACCGACCTCAAAGAGTCGGGCGAATACGGCGAATTCGGCGACGTCGGCATCGTGGACGAGTACACGTCCGAGCTCGTTTCCGGCGGCTGGGTCGGCTTCGGCGACGCGGTCGACTACATGCGGTTCACCACGTTCGACGATGCGAAGCTCAGCTTCGATCTTAATGCGACCGGCGCGGCGACGTTCACCGTGTACGAGCTGGTTCAGGCGAGGAACGGCACGTATTCGCTGAAGACGCTTCAGACGACCGCGCTGGTCTGGGACAAGGCCGCCGGGCAGTATGCCGCGACCACGAAGGCGCTTGAGCTCGAAGCCGGCGAATACTACATTGCCGTGCAGTCTACGAACGCCGCCCAGGGCGGCAGCGCGTACTATAACCTTTCCCTCAATACGGCCGGCAGCGAATTCTTCGAGACGGAGGACGACTGGTTCGAGCTCACCATGCCGGTCGACGGCGGGGAAAGCGTGTGGATCTGCGGTTATCCCGCGGTCGACGACGTGCTGTCGTACGCCACCGTGGAGACTGCTTCGACCTGCGAGGGCAGCGCGCTCGGACTTGCCGATACCGGCCTGACCGGGACCGAAAAACAACAGTCCGCCGCATCCGGATTGCTCGCGTAATCCGGTTCAATCCCAACCGATTCTTCATGCCTCCGGTCCTTTCGCCGGAGGCTTTCTTTTCCACCTCTTCCGGGCAAAAAAAACGCGCCGCATGGAGCGGCGCGGGGCAATTTGTGCGATCTGAGTTTGACCGGGCTTATTGTTCGGCCTCGGCTGCGGGAGCCTCCTGAGCCTTCGCCTCTTCCGCAGATGCGGGTTCTTCGGCGGCTTTGTTTTTCTCCTCGACAGAGTCCTTTTTCTCCTCAATGGATTCCTTTTCCTCTTCGACTGTTTCCTTTGCCTTTTCCGCTTCTTCGACCGGTTTGGCGGCCTCTTCCGCGGTGTTGGCCTTCAGCCACTCCTGGAAATTGCCTTCGGGGTCGATCGGGACGAGCGGGATACCGCCGTTTTCATCGGGGATGATCGTACTTTCTTCGGGCGCATCCTGCGGCTTGACATCCGGCTTTTTCGCAGGCTTTTTCGCGGGCTTTTTTTCGGCCGCTTTCGTCACAGGCTTTGCTTCTTCTTTCGGCGGCTCAGGCGGGGTGTATTTGTATTTCTTCACGAAGCCGTCGACGTATTCCGTATAGCGTTTCGGCGGGTCGAAGTCCATGATCTCGTTCATTTTCCTGCGGTGTTTCTCCTGACTGCCGTCGGCCTTCACGAAATCGACGTAGATCGCTCCCTCCGGGTTCAGTAGGAGCACGGTAGGAAGAATGGCAATGCCGTATTGCTTTTTGAGATTCTCGTTCTGCTGACGGAGAGCCTTGGGCTGCTGATGGATCGCGACGGGGAAATCGACCTTCATGAGGACGAGTTTTTTGTCGGCGTAGTCCAGGAATTTTTTCTGGCTGAAAATGGTGCGTTCGAGGCTGAGGCACGGGGCCGCATCCGAGTTCGTGAACAGGATATAGATGGGGCGTCCGGTCTTCAGGGATTCGGCTTTCGCCTTCTGAAAATCGGTGAGCCATTCCGCGGCGGAGAGCCCGGGGAACAGCAGGGCTGTGGTCAGGAAACAGCAAAGGGCGAAAAAGAATTTCATATCGTCACTCCTTTCCGTGGAGATTAATGTTCGAGTGTTTCATACTATATCACGAAAATGAAAAAAGTCAAATGAAAAGGTCAGGTGTTCGACCGGAAGCGGTCAACCGAGGACCTTCAGCAGCGACTCCTGCGTAACGGGTTTCATGACGACGGCGTCGAAGAGGCCCACATCGAAGTTCGAGGAGTTCTCGGTGTCGGCCGTGACCGCGTAAATCCGGATGCCCTTCCAGTCCGGGTTTGCGCGGATGGCCCTGGCGAGTTCCATGCCGTTCATTTCCGGCATCCAGAGGTCGAGCAGGGCGATGTCCGGTTTCACGGTCTTCATGAGTTCGAGGGCCTTTGCGCCGGACGGCGCGGACACGGGATCGAATCCGATCTTGCGGAGCATGGCGCAGAGGACTTTCACGTTCAGGGCCACGTCGTCGACGACGAGTATCTTCTTCGAGAGATCGAGTCCCTCGCCGGTGGAAATTTCGGTGCGGGCGGGCCCGGCATTCTTGCAGATTTCGAGGTCGGGGAGCAGGATGGTGAACACGCTGCCCTTGTCGACGACGCTTTCGACGGTGAGGGAACCCTTCATGCAGTCGATGAGGCGTTTCGCAATGGAGAGGCCGAGGCCGGTGCCGTTCTCCGTGCGGATGCCGCGGTAGGAGGATTTGTCCTGCACGAACGGCTCGAAGATCTTCGTAAGGGATTCCTTCGAGATGCCGCAGCCGGTGTCGGCGACGCGGATGGTGAGCGCAGCGCGGTTTTTG
>Ga0265301_10004079_pt1 | contig 14921 bp, 9 predicted proteins | sample AusTroGonzalo_MG_2_FD_193488 | JGI IMG/M metagenome (GOLD analysis project Ga0265301, IMG submission 193488) | Bovine rumen microbial communities from tropical cattle in Woodstock, Queensland, Australia - Gonzalo_04 | ecosystem: Host-associated > Mammals > Digestive system > Stomach > Rumen ...
CTTCACGCCATGCTGGTGACAGATGTCATACATCCGTTGCAGTTCGTCACGGGTCCAAACACGCCCAGAGGGGTTATGAGGGTTACAGAGCAGGAAGAGCGTAGTCTTCTCGTCAGCACATTTCGCCTCGAAGTCATCAAAATCGATCTCGAAAGTAGGGTTATCCAAACTCCTCCCTTCCTCTCCTGGCTCAAGAGAAGAGATACGGCGGAGGGGGGACTCCAACACCTCACAACCGTTGTTTCTGATGCTGGAGAAGAAACATTTATAAGCCGGCGAGAGGATCAACACCTTCTCGCCAGGCATCGTCAACGCCTTGATGACACACGACATGGCCGGTACCACAGCGGTGGTATAAAGCATCCACTGGCGCTGGATCTCCCACTGATGACGACGACGGAACCAGGAGATGACTGCTTCATAGTAACTCTCAGGCACGATGTTATAGCCAAACACACCATGTGCCACCCTTTGCTCCAAAGCATTCTGGATGGCTGGTGCTACACGGAAGTCCATATCGGCTACCCACAGAGGTATGACATCCTCTGACGGACTTTCATCCCACTTCACGCAGTTCGTCCCCCTGCGCTCTACGAACTCATCAAAATCGTATTTCAAGACTTTCTTGTTTATAAGTCTTCATAAATGCCATAGAAAAACATAAAACCAGAAACAAAAAGAAAATCTGGACTCAGCACAGTCTGTTCGACCAATGAGTAGTTTTCCCTCAACCAATTCTTTGCATTTATGTAAAGTTCGTTATCCGGATTTTGGGCAATGAGGTCATCAATTTCAGGCTCCAGATATGAGAAATAAGTATCGAAAAGCATTCTGCGTTTCCTAACATTCATCCCAGATGTCGACAAAAGCGTGTTAATCATCTTCACCTTTGTAGCCCCAGTTCGTTTCAGATAAGTATAGACGCTCCTGCCCATATTCCTGTTCCCAGCATATTTGTCTGTTTTTAGCAATTTCACCAAATGAGCGAACTTATTTTGACTATCTGGATAACCTATCACCATATCGTCATCAAGTTCCCTGACATAGATAATAGCATTAGAATTTAATCTCTCAACAATTGCAGATAGTTTGTCAAAAGGCTTATTTGAATCCTTGAGGATAAGGGTTAAGTCTACAAAGTCAAAACCATCAAGATTGTTCTCATCCAAGATAGCGTCCATCTTGTCGCAAAAGTCAAAATCCTCCATATTGCCAACATAGAAGCAATGACCGTCTTTTCCAAACATATTGTTGGCTTTGTTTGCTGTATCTTGATTGCAAACAAAACCATACACATGGTCAATTTGGGGAAAGCCTACATATTTATCCATAGTCGAGGATATCTCATAAACGGCTGGATTGAAAACTGTTAAATGGCTTCTTCCCGCAAGCATTTCCTCAAAAATTCCGATTTCAATATTTTTACAGATATTGTGGTCCTTAATAATTCTCTTTTTTTCATCCTCTTTCATACCAACAGTTTCATAGTATGTATTGGACATCCTTTTCTGCTTGGTCTCCATTAGAGGTTTACCATCCTTATCTCTAAGAAACAGCAAAAGTTGTGAAAAAGCTGTATCAAAGCCTTTACTAGTATAGAAATACCATATCCCCTGAAAATTCTTAATACATTCTAAAGATGGTGGAAGATTATCAGGAAATGTAAATCGTTGCATCATAATTAGCACTATGTTCTTATTTAGTTCTAAGGCCTTTTCAATTTCCAATCTAACCCAGTCATCCTCCTTATCACACCTATCAAGACTGTTTGGTGAGAGTATAAGCACAAAATTGTCAGCCATTTCTATCTTCTTGTACAACTGATTATCAAATCTTCCTGCCTTCATACTCTCTAAATCATAGAATGCAGTATATCCACTTGCTGTCAGTTTCTCGTATAAGCGGCCAGAGAAATCTAGTCCTCCCTCACGCCGATAACTAATAAACACATCCATAATATATGTCTTTTTTATTTGCTTGCCATGATAAAAAATATGCCTAACATAACAAAATATCGCCTGTTCATATAGGCCTCCCTAAGTGCAGAATGTTTTTCTTGATAACTCAGGAAACGATCGTATGCATCTGCTTTGTCATAGAACGACACATCATCTGCAACCCATAAGTCACTGTTAAAATACATGTCCCACAAGCAATCTTTCATTTCTCCATTAAAATCGACAGAAGTGGCGCTTGTTGACAAAATCTTTATGTCTGAATATCCACCATTCTCTAAATAAAAGGGAATTTTGCCTCCCATAAATCTGTCTCCCGCTTCTATAGAGTGCTCCCATACATAGAAACAATCATCGAATGACTCCTCATAAGGAAAGACACTATTCAATCCATCGTCTTCGTCTTGTATGAAAAGGCACCCCTGCTCTGACAAGTATGTTCTAATTCTTTTAAGGAAAATATCAGGATGGTCAATATGTAACAATACGGATGAGATATGTATGATGTCAAATCCGTCTTTCCCTATATGACTCAAATAGCCCGAGAGAACTCCATCGAGATTATTTGTGCTTATATCGCAACACAAAAAGGTCGTGTTTCTTGCCTTGTTCCTTTTATTTGCCACCTCAATTTTCTTCTCATTTCTATCTATTCCTATTAGGGAATGATACTGCCTTCCTTTTAGACGTTCAAGGATGTTTATTCCATCAGCACACCCTACATCCAATACGGTCGGGTTTTCATATAGGGAGAATATGTCATCAAGATATCCTGATGCAATCCTATTAAGGAGTTTATTTTGCTGACTAATTCTGGTAATCTCTCTATACTCATCACCTGTATAGATGCTCTGTCCCTTCATTAACATGGAAATTGAGGGTTTTGTGTCATTCTTTATCTTTCTCATTGTTTTATAATTATATCTTATGCAAAGGTACAAAGAAAATCCGTAATCGACGTACACCGATTACGGATTTAATTGTTTTTAAGAGTGTTCAGGCCTCCTGCCTCTAGGCAAAGGCTAGCCTACCTATTCTTTCCTGACTCAGACAGGAAAGATGTTACTTCTCGGGCATCATCACGATAGAAGCGTGATTACCAGCCATAACGATTTCACGCAGGAAGTTGGAAATCTTCTGCGGAGTCAGGGCCTTCACGGTCTCCGCATAGCCAGTCTGGAGGTCAACACCCTCTGCCGTCCACTCTGTCAGCACATCCATCCAGTGACCATTCTCACGGTTAGCGTCCTCAGCCTGCTTCAGCATGGTCTCCTTCACAGGACTCAGGTCTGTCTCGTCGATGTTCTCCATGCACTCCTTCAGATACTTCAGCATCAGATCCTCAGCAATCGTCTGCTTGTCAGGATTGGTAGGAGCCTGTGCAGTCAGGAGGAAGACCGGTTTTGCGCCGAAATTATCAATGGATCCACCGCAACCTACGTTATAGGCAGCGCTCTCCTCCTCACGGATTGTACGCAGGTAGATACGGGTCAACACACGGGAGGCGGCATCGAGCAGCACCTTGTTCTCAAGGGTATAGGCCAGATTATCGTTCATCCAGATCTCTGTAGTCTGAGCCTGCGGTGTCTCCATCTGTCTCTCGAAGCGGTTCACTTTCTCACCCTTGAAGAAAGTACGGATATCCTTTGTCTGGACAGCCTTACCAGCAGGCAGGGAAGCGATATACTGCTCGATGAGAGGACGGACGGCCTGTTCGTCGAAGTTACCGATGATGGTGTAAATAAACTGTCCGCCGTCGGCGTAGAGCTTCTTCAGCATCTGGAGCGTACGGTCGTAGTCGAACTTCTGGATATCCTCTACCTCAGGCAGTCTGTAGAGCGGATTACCACTATTCTTGGTGCTCTCAAGGGAGTCGTTATACACCAACTGGTGGTTCAGGCTCTTATTCTGGAGGATCAGCTGCATCTGGTTAACGAATGAAGCCATCGACTTCTCATCTTTCTTGATATTGGTCTGGGTGAGGTAAAGCAACTGGAAGAGCGTCTCCAGATCCTTAGGTACAGAACGCCCGCTGATATACTGACGATCCTCCTTCACACTGAGTCTGACACTGGCCTGCTTGCCTGCGAGAGCCTTGTCGAGTTCTGACTTTAAGAAATTGCCAAGTCCGCTATACATCTGTGCAGGTTCAAGGAGTTGGAGATTCATGATATCTTCCTTGCCGAAGAGCGACATGCCACCCTTAGCCTCACCCTGGAACAACACCTCGTCATCCTTGAAATCGGTCTTCTTCAGGATTACCTTGGCACCGTTAGAGAGTGTCAGTTCCTTGTAGCCAAGCGTATTGTTCTCTGTCTCTTTGACAATCTTACCCTTGGCGGGCAACTCAGCGATCAGAGGTTCTTCCTTCACATTATCGACCCAGGCTGTGAGTATCTCAGCGCGTACAGCCTCTGTTGCCGTCTTCATGGCTTCAGGTGTCATATAGGTCTTACCCTCTTTCTCCTGTTCCATCTGGAAAGCCACGAGGTTCTTGTCATCCACACTGACAACCTGCTGTGCAAACTGGTTGACAACCTCAAAAGGCAGTTGCTGAGCCAGCATGTTCATCGTCTGATAGTAATCCTCTATCGATGGAATGGGGTCATTCTCAAGGAAGTTCTCGATATAACTATTGGCGAACTCATTATTCTTCATCTTGTCGCGGTTGGTGTATCGCTTCTCCAGGGCGCTCAAGTAGTCAGCCTTGGCACGGGCGAACTCAGTGGCAGTGAAGCCGAAGTCATGAACACGCTTGGACTCGCGCATCACGGCCTGCAGGGTCTCAGTCTCCTGACCTTCCTTAGCCACACAAATGAACAACAAAGCATCCTTGGTACGAGCCATCTGCAGATAGTTGCCATCCTGAACCTGTGTCTGAACGAAAGGACAGTCAGGCTGCTGCTGAATCTCAGAGAAACGGCTATTGATCATCGCACATGTGAGGTCGCTCAGATAATCCGTCACGAGGGAGGCCATCGTCTTCTTCAGTTCTGCGGGGATAGGATCGCGCTTCATCGAGAGCAACAGGATAGGATACTGCTGTTCCTTATCTTTCTCTGCCACATAGATAGCCTGCTCGTTGTCGGGCACGGGCTCATCAACTACCTTGGCAGCATCGGCTGGTACGACAATGTCGTTGAAAAGTTTCTTAATAAGGTTTTCCGTGTAATCGACATCGATGTCACCCACAATGACGAGCGCCTGGTTGTCAGGACGATACCATTTCTTATAATAAGCTACCAGTTCCTCGGGTTTGAAGTTATCCACAATCTCCATCTTACCGATAGGCATACGATAACCGTACTTCGAGCCCTGGAACAGCGTCGGCAGTGCGCGCTCAATCATACGCTGGTCAGGACTGTTACGCATACGATACTCATTGTGGATCACGTCGCGCTCCTTCTCAATCTCAGCCGGATCAGCCGTGATGCCGCTGGACCAGTCGCGCAACACGAGTACACAGGAGTCCAAAGCCGACTGACGCTCTGTGCTCACATCAGCGATATAATAAACCGTACGGTCGATGGAGGTATAGGCATTCAGGCTGCGTCCGAACTGTACACCGATGGTCTGCAGATACTCAAGCATCTTTCCATTGGGGAAGTGCTCTGAGCCGTTGAAGGCCATGTGCTCTAAGAAGTGAGCCAGACCTTGCTGCGAGTCATCCTCCTGGATGGAACCCACGCGCTGGGCAATGTAGAAGTTGGCTTTCTTCTCCGGATTGTTGTTGTGACGGAGGTAATAGGTCAGTCCGTTGTCGAGTTTGCCGATACGGACACCGGCATCTACAGGTACATCGGGCATCTGCTGTGCTGATGCCAGTCCTGCGGTGAGCAGTGCGACTGCTACAAAGATTTTTCTCAGTTTCATATTGTTACGATTTTGTTTGGTTTTGGTTTCTGTCTGCAAAGATACGTACTTTTTTTGTAATAATCCACCTAATTTACGTTATCTTTAGGTTAAAAAGACAGCTGCCACTCACCAACACGTGCGAATGACAGCCCATATATATTGAGAGAGATGTATGTCATCAAATTATTTGGTGGCGAGCAGACGGTTGTCGAGCGGCTCCATCACGATCATGCTGCTCAGGAGATACATATTATCCTTCTTCTCGTTCATCTTATAGGTCTTCACCGATGTCAGGCAAGGAGCCTGTGAACGATACAGGGTCACCTCTGAGGGAAGGTCGTAAGCCTGTGTCTCTGCGTTCCAGTGGCTGGTCTCCACGTTGTAGCCGTTCTTATAATATTTATAGGTGTGGCGGAAGTCGTTCACCCAGTCCTGCTTGCCGTTGTCCCAGCGCATCACCTCGCGGGTGGTCAGACGACCCTGCTCGTCGTAGCTGTAGCGATACTCCATCTTGGCGCACATCTGGTTGTCAGCCTTCTGCTCATAGACCTCGATCTTGTGGATCACGCCATCCTCCAGGTCAGAGTTGTAAAAATAGGGAGCGTTTACGTCGTTGGCGGCGTTGAAATACATCGTTAAAACGGTTGCGATAGTGATAATTGATTCCATAACTCTTGTCTTTTAATTGTTTGTTTGTCTGTTAGACGTTGCAAAGGTATGAAAAACTACATGCAATTAAGGTTATTTAAATGTTATCTTTAGGTTAAATCCCCATTCCTGCGTTAAGGAATCATAAAAAGCGCCTATTCCATGCAGTATTTTCGTATTTCAGTGGATTATATGTATAATAAGGTATAATTTTGCAGCGAACTAGCGAACAAGAATAAAAAAGTGAGAAAGTATTTGTTGGCATTTGCCTGTATGATGGTCGTCGTACAGAATGTTGGAGCACAGGAATATGTACCCTCTGCCTCTGATTTTGCCCGCCTGTATGTAGGGGCGGTCGAACCACAGTACCAGACATCGGTGTGGTATGACATTCCATATTATAAAGGCAACGCAAATATGTATAAAGGCCGTGTCAGCTATTATGGTGTGGTTTATGATCCAGTGCAACTCCGTTTTGACCAATTGAAACAGAGAGTTGTTGTTCTTTCCCCTATGGGAAGTGTTCTTTGTCTGCCCGAACAAAGATACATTGACTGGTTTGAGATGGATGGTCACAGGTATGTGCATGATCCAGAGGATAGCACACGATATGCATCTCTTCTTTGTGATGGAAGCACTAATGGCGTTCGGCTTTATCATAGTGTGTGGAAGGTCTATGGTGGTGAAAACACATTTGGAGGAAAGAAACTTCAAAAGGTTCTCAGTACCAAAGAGCATTATATGCTCATGACGCCTGATGGGAAAAAGCATCACGTGAAGCGTGCATCGGATGTAGCCAAGCTCTTTCCTGAACAGAAAACGCAGATCAAGCAGTTTGCAAGACAGAATAATCTTTCCTTCTCAAAGAACGTACGTGAGGAGAGTCTTGTGAAAGTAGTGGGAAGTCTTTCTGGCACGCCGATGCCAATAGCGGAAAATGGAGAAAGGAAAGAGGAAAGAGAATACCTTGGAGGGGATTCTCCAGCGGCAGACAGTTCTCCATCCTCTCTCCTCTCTTCTATCCCTTCCGATTCACTCATCACCGGCATTCCTGTTCTGGACAATGATTCTGTTGCCATGACAGTTACCCCGACAAAGATCTATATAGTGCCAGGTGTGAAGAAAGCAAGGGCTAGTATTTCCGATGATCAGGAACTTGCAGAGATCGTCGTCGTGGGTGGACGGCAGTCGGCTGTGAACAGCACGACGATGGGGTCAGAGAAGTTCAAGCCAGAGTTACTGAAGAATATCCCATCAGCCTTCGGCGAGTCGGATATCATGAAGGTGGTGCTCACGCTGCCCGGTGTCACTACCGTTGGAGAGGCTTCCAGCGGATATAATGTGCGAGGAGGCGCAACAGACCAGAACCTGATTCTTTTCAATGGCGGCACGGTGTATAATCCGTCACATCTGTTCGGTCTGTTCACATCGTTTAATTCAGATGCCGTTGAGGATGTGGAGTTGTTCAAATCGAGTATTCCTGTAGAATATGGAGGTAGGATCAGCAGTGTACTGAAAGTGACCTCGAAGGAGGCCAATATGCAGAAGCTCACTGGTTCGGCAAGTATCGGCGCACTCACCAGTAAGCTGAATCTCGAGTTGCCCATCGTCAAGGATCATGTATCGCTGATGTTAAATGGTCGTACTACCTATAGTGACTGGATGCTCAAGCTGTTGCCAGAGGATAGCGGTTACAAGAATGGTACTGCCAACTTCTTTGACGTGGGTGGTGTGCTGACTTGGAAACTCAACAGCATGCATCGCCTCAAGATATACGGGTATTGGAGTAAGGATAAGTTCTCGTTCAGTTCAGAGGATAATTATGGTTATCAGAACCGTAACGTCTCTGCCGAGTGGCGCTCTATCCTGAATGAGAAAATGACAGCTACGCTTTCTGCCGGACTTGACCATTATGACTATTTCAATGAGGACAGGGCCATACCTACCATGGCGGCCCGACTGAGTTTCGGCATTGACCAGTTATGGGGTAAGCTGCATATTCGTCATCGTCTGTCTGAAAAGCAGGTTTTCAACTATGGTCTCTCCGTGCAGCATTACAATGTGCAGGGTGGTAAGTATGAGCCTCTGGGTGAGGAATCATGCATCAAGACAGACCAGCTGCAGAGGGAAAAGGCATTGGAGAGCGCTATATATATCGACTATGAACATTCGTTCACAGAAAAGCTGTCGGTTTCTGCCGGTTTGCGCTATTCCATGTTCAATGCACTTGGTCCCCGTGACGTGAATATCTATTCTGACGGTGAACTTCCATCAGAGGCCACCTTGTTGGAGACGCAACATGAGACAGGTATCATCAAGACCTATCATGCGCCTGAGTTACGTCTGTCGGCACGCTATGCCCTTCAGGAAAACCTTTCTTTGAAGGCTGGCTTCAACACCATGCACCAGTATATCCATAAAGTGTCGAATACTTCCATTATGTCACCTACAGACATCTGGAAGCTTTCCGACCCAAATATCAAGCCCCAGAATGGCTGGCAAATAGCTGCCGGTATCTATCATGAAACAGCCAACAAGAAATACGAGTTCTCTGCAGAGGTCTATTACAAGCATATCGGCGATTATCTCAATTATCGCAGTTCTGCAGTCCTGCTGATGAACCATCACCTTGAGACCGACGTCATCTCAACCGAAGGGAAAGCCTATGGCATAGAACTTCAGGCGAAGAAACCTATAGGGAAGTTGAATGGATGGGTAAGCTATACTTTCTCACGCTCTTTGCTTCGTCAGGATGACGAGAGGGTGGCCATGCCTCTGAACAATGGTGACTGGTATCCTTCAGAATATGACAGACCGCATGAGGTGAAGGCCGTACTTAACTACAAATTTACCGAGAGATATAGCTTCTCAAGCAACTTCAACTATGCCACAGGTCGTCCGACAACGTTACCAGCCGGCAAATACTACGACATGCACAATCAGAAATACATGCCCTACTATACTGACCGCAACACATACCGTATTCCTGACTATATACGTTTGGATCTTGCGTTTAATATAGAGCCAACTCACAAACTGACGTCCTTTCTTCACACATCGTTCTCTATAGGTGTATATAATGCCCTTGCGCGTAAAAATGCCTATAACATCTACTATGTCACCGAAGGTGAAGAGATAAAAGGGTATAAGCTATCTGTGTTTGGCACTGCCATTCCTTATGTCTCACTTAATATACGGTTCAACTAATGGAAAGAGGAAAGTTATATATGGTGCTATGCCTCATCGTTGGCGTATTTACACTGTCGGGCTGTATTGAAGAATATGAAGCAGACATTCCTGCAGAGGATTCCAACCTACTCGTTGTTGAAGGGGCGATATGTTCTGGGAATGTGAATAAGTTCATCCTTTCACGTACGCAGGCTATCAAGTCTTCCGATACGCCTCAGATGGTAACGGGAGCTAAGGTCTCTGTGCGTGGGAGTGACGGCTCTGAATATATGACACAGGAGACCAACGGATATTACTCCTGCTGGATTGATGCCCTCACGCCTGATGTGGAATACTATCTGCATATCGAGGCTGATGGCGAGGTCTATGAGTCTGAGCCTCAGAAGCCCCTGCGTACTGAGAAAATAGCAGAAGTGAAGGCGGTACAATATACACCAGAGAGTAATATTGACGTGCTTGTTACCCCTGCAACTCCTTTTGATTCTGATAAGACGAATTACTATTCGTGGACATACGATGAGACCTGGGAAGTACATTCCGACTACACGACCATCCTGTATTACGACACAGAAACATTGGAACATAAAATTAAAGTTGACCAGTTTCCCTCACTTGGATGGAAGGATGCAACAAGCTCGACAATCATCGTTGGTGCAAGCTCCAACTACGAAGGCCAGCACATCCAGAAATTAGAGATGTATAATATCGGGCGTGGCAATGAGCGTATGTATTATCGGTATAGCTGTCTGGTACATCAGCGTGCCATCTCAAAGGCAGAGTACGAGTATGAACTTGCCCGACGTCAGGCCGGTTCAGAGATGGGAGGCTTGTTCACTCCACAACCATCCGCCTTACCTACCAATATCCGTTGTCTGACGTCAAACAAACACGTCATCGGATATGTGGGATGCTCATTGAATACGAGTGAATACAGGTTCTTCCTCAATGCCAAGGACTTCTCCATCCTCTATCCTGAAGAAGAAGATACCCGCTTATGGCTTGAAAACCCTAGTGAGGAGGATTGCTGCCGATTGGTAAATAAAGGTATGTACCTGTGCGAATGGAGGACTTCGACTAGTACTGGTATGTTGGAAACAGCATGGGCATTCGATTATCAACTAGATGTCAGATTTAAAGGTGCCTATATCGAAGAGCCTGATTTCTGGTCATTGACAGAAGATGTAAGTTATTAAACATTGAAGGTTGAACATGAATAACAGAATCATATCACTGATAGCTGCGTTGGTGCTTGCCTTGAGCACCTTTGCCGCAAGCTTTGAAACTGACCGCACATGGTATCTTGCCGGTGAGCCGATGAAAATAAACGTGACTGCCGACAACAGTCTGATAGCATATGCTGAACTGTGTGATATAAATGGTTTGGCGGCTGGTGTCATCATCAATCTTAAAGGAGGGAAAGGAGAGGGAATCGTCGAACTGCCTTCCAACCTCCATAGCGGGTACTACGTATTATCGGTCTATACCCGCAATAGTACCAAAGTGTCTCACCAACTGGTCGCTATCGTCAATCCTCTTCACAAGAGTAAGGACGATGATATTGAATGGGTATTGAGTGATGGGCAGTCATGGGAACAGGCTGCCTGGGGGCAGGAGCCAGTCCCCACGACTGCCCTGGTTGACAGGAAGGACGTCGATGTGCGTGAGACAGAAGGCCATATCATCAAAGCACGTGTCAAGAATATCTATGGTGGCCATACTTTCAGGGGTAGTCAGATCCGCCCTTCCTTAGGTATTGTTGGGAAGCAGATACATTATTTTGAGGGGAAAATGGTTAATGACTCCACGGCAGTCTTCAACACCTTCGGGATTCATGGCAAGCAACCGTTAGTGCTCACTGCGGCGTCACTCACAGGTGTGAGTCTGCCGATCGAGATGATAAGTCCGTTTGCAACCTTACTCCCGAAGGAACTCCCGCATCTCGTGTTCCATTACAATCGCAGTGAGGTGGAAGCCCGTTCCATGGATATGCAACGGCACCAGAAGGCCATTGCACCTGCCAAACGGGAACTGCAACTTGGCAACCTTGAGGATGTTAATGCCGAAGACGCAGTACCATTAGACTATGATGACACCGTCTTTGGCGTCAAACCTAATCTGAGTTACAATCTTGATGATTACCGTCAGTTCCTGACCATCAGGGAGGTACTACTGGAATATGTGAACTGTGTAAGAAACAGGAAAATTAATGACGTAACACAGTTGATTGTGCGTGGAGAGGATTTCCCTTATGTCAGTTCATGGCCGGCAATGGTTCTGATCGACGGTGTGCCAGTCATTGATATAGAACGGCTGCTGAACTATGATGCGCGACGTATTCATTATATCAACATCTACGGTGGTCAATACACATTTGGTTATGGTGTCTATAATGGCATACTGTCGTTTATTACACGCTCCGGGCGACTCACGAACTATCCAACCGAACCCAACACGCAGTATCTGGTGTATCATTTCCCGGAGTGAAATAATTCTCAAATAGTTTTTGTATTTCGCTCTCTTTTTGTATCTTTGCGGACTGTATGCATAAGAACAAATATAAATATGTGTCGATCGTGAGTGCCGTGGCGGTGTTGTTGCTGCTGGGCATCTATATGTGGATGACCTACCGCTCGACGACCAGGGACATCTCGGAGCGGGCAGGCAACCAACTGTCGTGGGCCATGTTCTACGAAAGCTACAGTCGTGCGGAGCTGGTGACGATGGATGACACGCTCAGTCTGCCGCAGTCGCGAGGCAACCTGTCGCTGGCCTCCTCTGTAGAAGGCATGAACGACGCACTGAGCCAGAAATATCACTCGGAGATCTCACTCGACAACGTGGCAATGCTGGTCGATTCTCTGTTGAGCGTGGCACATATCAACCGTAACGTCACCCTCCTAGAGGTTGATGCCGACGGAAAAATACTTAGACGAAACAACGACAGAAACAGTTCCTGGTCGTTGCTGACCAAACCCGTCAGCATCCGCCGCGACCAGTCGAGGACCATCCAACTTGCCCTCAACAACCCCTATCCGGAACTGGCACGAAAACTGAGTCCACTATTCCTTATCAGTGCCATCATCTTAGGCTTCTTCGCCATCATCATCATCCAGTTGCTGCGCTTCATCACCGAACAGGAGCAGATGGCCGAGTTGCGCAACGACTTCTCGTATGCCATGGTCCACGACATGAAGTCACCGCTATCGAGCATCATCATGGGCGCCCATTTCCTGCATAGTGGCAAAGTCGATGACAAACCACAGATCAAGGAGAAATACTACTCGATTATCGAAGACGAAGCAGAGCACCTGTTGGCGCTCGTCAATAAACTGCTGACTATCTCGAAACTTGAGAATAAGAAACTGATCCTGAACAAATGGGACATCTACATCGAACCCATCATCAATGACCTCGTGGAGAAAGCGAAAACCAAGGCCACGAAGCCCATCATGATCACAACTGACCTAAAGGTCAAAAACGTGCTGGCCGACGAGCAATATCTGACGGAGGCCGTTGCCAACCTCATCGACAATGCCATCAAATACTCGAAAGACGAGATTGAAATCAGCATCAAGACCTTCGACACAGACAAGTACGTGCTGCTGAAAGTACGTGACAACGGCATCGGCATCACGAAAGAAGAACAGCAGATCATCTTCGACAAGTTCGGGCGTGCTGCCATCCACGAAAAGAACCGTAAGGGTGGAGTCTCCGGCTTTGGCCTCGGACTGAACTACGTCGAGCAGGTGATGCAGGCACACGGTGGAAAGGTCACTGTGTCGAGTGAGAAAGACAAATTTTCTGAGTTTACCCTCTATATCCCTAAGAAAAATTGAAGATATGATTAAGTTATTGTTAGTAGAAGACGACGAGTCGCTGGCCTACATTGAGAAGACAGGTCTGGAAGACATTATCGGTGGTTACGAAGTGAGCACGGCCTCAAACGGCAAGGAAGGTGTGAAGATGTGGGAAGAAACCCACCCCGACGTGATCATCTCCGACATTGACATGCCTGTGATGAACGGCTTCGAGATGGTGGAGCGCATCCGCGAGACCGACGGTGACGTGATTATTATCTTCACCTCGGCACTCACCTCGCCCAACGATGTGAAGGCTGGCTATCGCCTCGGCATCAACAACTATGTGAAGAAGCCCTTCGTGCCCGAGGAACTCGACGCCCACATCCAAGCACTGATGAAGATGCGCGGTGGCGCCAAGACGCAGAAGGAGACCAGCCACTACAAACTCGGTAAATACACGCTCGATGCTGATCACGCCACACTACGTGACGACGAGACCAACACCTCGCAAACCATCACCCAGCGCGAAGCACAGATATTAGCAATCTTAGCCGACAACAAAAACAACGTAGTGCGTCGCGAAGCCATCCTCAGCCGCTTTTGGAACACCGAAGACGACTATTTCGCCTCGCGCTCGCTTGATGTCTTCGTCAATAAACTCAGGAAACTGCTCTCCGACGAACCACGCATCAATCTCAAAACCATCCGCGGCATCGGCTTGCAACTACTCATTAGTGATTAGTCAATAGGCTTAAAGATATCTGTCGTTTTAATGAGGCAGAACAGTGAGGGCAGGATCAGCACGAAGGCACCAAGATAGTACCACGACGACAGACTTTCACCCATCAATGGGAAGGCGACCACCCAGAAGAACGCATCACCACATGCCAAGGGGATGACGCTCCGTGTACACTCATAGACCCACCCCTCAATCATAAACATGACCATCGAGAGGCATATCAATAGCGGATTTTCCGCAAACAGCCAAAACACTCCTCCCATCACCAACGTAGAGATACCCACCACCAGCATAGGACGGTGCTTCCACTCCAACAGAGCCCGCAGTACGCCACCAAAAAGTACCAAGTCACCTGTAACTTCCAACAAGGCATAGAGGGGAATGGAACACCAGGGGTGCTCATGCAACCAGAGATACAGTAACCGGTTCTCCTTGTCTGGCTCACCCATCAGTGTGTTGGCAGTCTCTGCTATCGGGTTATGGATGGTCAGGTAGATAATCGCCATACCACTCATTACCATCATCAGCAGCACAATCAACTTCCACAATTGCCCTTGGGGTATAAGCCCCCTACTGTAACTGGCAAAACCACGCCTGAGAAACACCAATTGGAGTACCACGCAAATCAGCACAAAACTCACTCCCATCACGTAGTACATGACGTGTTCGGGATTCGTGGTACCAGGATGATTGTCACGATACCCGTCAATAATGCCCGTAACGAAGCCCACCAAA
>Ga0265301_10004080_pt1 | contig 14913 bp, 14 predicted proteins | sample AusTroGonzalo_MG_2_FD_193488 | JGI IMG/M metagenome (GOLD analysis project Ga0265301, IMG submission 193488) | Bovine rumen microbial communities from tropical cattle in Woodstock, Queensland, Australia - Gonzalo_04 | ecosystem: Host-associated > Mammals > Digestive system > Stomach > Rumen ...
CATCATAACCTCAGAGTCAAGCACCACGTTGTCGTCGTCCACCTTACTCATCGACTCATAGACAGCATGCCATGTCCCCAGGTCAGCCCAACCGAAGTCGCACTTCATCACGAAGACGTTACGGCTCTGCTCCAAGATAGCATAGTCGAGTGAAAGATTGGGATAACGGGGATAGTTCCGTGTCACGAAGGCCATCTCTTCCTCAAAAGTATACTCCACCCTCTGATACCTCAATGGACGTAGCACCTCAGGAAAGATATACTCAAAGGATTTCAGCAGATAATCCGCTTTCGACAGGAAGATGCCCGTGTTCCAATAGAACTCACCACTCTCCATGAACATTTTGGCGAAATCACGCTCAGGCTTCTCCGTGAATGACTTCACAGCATACACATCCGGCTTGCAGCTCAGGTCACCCAACTGGATATAGCCATAGCCAGGCTCAGGTCGCGTGGGCTTCACACCCATCACCACCAGCACGTCGTGCTCAGAGACGTAGCTGAAACCTATCTCCACGCTTTGGAAGAACGCCGTTTCATCGAGCACCATCTGGTCAGAAGGACTGATGATGATGTTGGCATCAGGGTTCCGTTTATGGATACGCATCGCCGCCCAGGCCACACTGGGAGCCGTATTACGATGTATAGGCTCCACCATGACATTACGCTCTGGCACTTCGGACAATTGCTCACGCACCATAGGAAGATATTCCCGACAGGTACACACATATATATTCTCTTTCGGCAACAATTTTACAACACGATCGTAAGTGGCCTGTAGTTGTGTACGCCCAGTGCCGAAAAAATCCATGAACTGCTTTGGATACAGATCGCGGCTGCAAGGCCATAGCCGTTTCCCACGACCTCCTGCAAGTATCACGCAGAAGTTTTTGCTTTCAGTCTTTTCCATGTAGAATACTCATAGCTTCATTTTCTGTGGGCGAAATTACACAAAATAAATGATATGAGCAAGTATTTTTCATTTTTTTATCAGAAAACTTTGGCAATTCAGATTTTTATCGTACCTTTGCACCGCTTTTCGGAAGAAATGCGAATTTCGGGCCCAGATGGCGGAATCGGTAGACGCGCTGGTCTCAAACACCAGTGGGGCAACCCGTGCCGGTTCGACCCCGGCTCTGGGTACTAGAAGTACCACAACGTGCTGGTCTCAAAGAAAGGCGAAGTGCTGTAAGTCAACAACTTACGGCACTTTTTTATTCTCTACATCCCTTAAGATTTTCCCCACATTTTCCCCACCGATGCAAATTTGATGCAATTGAATGGTATATTTTGGTACGGAAAAACGTAGAACTACAAATATTCTATCTTATAGGAATACTATACATTTTGTCTTGTATTGGTATTCTCTTCAAATTACATCTATATTATCCCATGCGATATTCTCCTGGGGTAATGCCGACGAGACGCTTGAAGTATTTGCTAAAGAAAGAGGGATTAGGGAAACTGAGGTCATCGGCAATGCGGGCAACGGGCTTGTCGGTGTGCATGAGTTCCACTTTGATACGGGTGATGAGGGCACGGTCAATCCATTCCTTAGCAGTAACACCGCTAGTCTGGCGGATGACAGTGCCAAGGTAGCGCTCGGTGAGGCAAAGGCGGTCGGCATAGTAGCTAATCTGGTGCTGCTCGGCACAGTGCTGATTGACGAGTTGGATAAAACGGTCGAAAATGGTCTGCTCGCGTGAACGAATGGTGGACTGCTGTTCAGTGTAGCGATTATATAGGGCATTATAATGGTGCATCATAGCGGCGACGAGCGAGGTGGCAGTGGGTCGATGATAGTTGGGCTGATGAACCAAATGCCAGAGTGTATCGAAAATATTGCGGGCGGTTTGGATGTCGGCATCTGAAGCGGACAGTTGAAAGTCGCGCACTTGTCCATTAAAGGCCAATGGCATCTGTCCTGAACCAAATGGCATAGGGAAATCGGCGAAAAGGGCAAAGCCGAATATTTCGAGGTCGTCAGAGAAACTGATGGGATTGATGATGGTGCCAGGAGCAAGGAAGATAAGTGTTCCGGCTTTAATATGGCGGTCAACAAGGTTGAAGTTGACGTGACCCTCACCACAGACGATAAAGCCCAAACGATAGTCGTTAATGACAAAAGGAGGTTTCTGCTGGATAATTAAACGGAACACCTTTGGATTGCCATGCAGTATGCCTATTTCGTTGCTGAAATAGACATGTTCACGGATTTGCTCTAGATAGGGCATGAAGATGTCTTTCATCCTCATCATATCCATCAGTTTGGGTTGGCGATTGTTCATATTAATGCTCTTTTTGTTTGCAAAGATAATGATTTCATTTAAAATTCAAGGCTTTTTATACATAAATCGAACAAAAAGAACATTTCCCTCATTGAATGGGTAGCGATAGTATTAGGAAATCGTCGTAATTTTGCAGCAGAAAATCAAAGTAACGATTATGAGAGGAATCATTTTATTATTTACGATGATGCCGATTATGGCACAGGCACAGACGCTGGAGCAGTGCCAACTGGCTGCCGAACGGAATTATCCGCTGATTCGCCAATACGACCTTATCAGCAAGACCACAGACTTGACAGTAGCAAATATCCAGAAGGGGTGGTTGCCTCAAGTGTCGGCATCGGCACAAGCCACGCTGCAGAGTGATGTGACGGCATTTCCTGACCAGATACAGAAAGTATACCAACAGATGGGTATCGACATGGAGGGACTTAGGAAAGACCAATACCGTGTAGGTATCGACGTACAGCAAACAGTGTATGATGGCGGATCCATCAAAAGTCAGAAAGAGATTGTCCGGCAACAGGGCGAGGTGCAGAGCGCACAGAACGAGGTGACTATGTATAATGTTCGCAAGCGCGTGAATGAGATGTATTTCGGACTATTACTGATAGACGAGCAGATCAAACTGAATTCGGATTTGCAGGAACTGCTTAGTGCAAACGAAAAGAAGCTGGCATCGATGTATAAGAGTGGAACGGCTGCTGAGAGCGATTATCAGAGTGTGAAGGCTGAGCGGCTGAACGTGATGCAGCAGGCCACTGGCCTTCAGTCGCAGAGGCAGGCACTGATAAGGATACTCTCCGCTTTCTGCGGTATAGAAGTAAAACGGGCGGAGAAACCCAATTATCAGTTATCCACTGTAAAATCTCAGTTGGAAGTACGTCGCCCGGAATTGAAAGCCATCGATGCCCAACTACGTCTGGCTGATGCACAGGAGAAAGCTCTCGATGCAGCCCTGATGCCAAAGTTGGGCGTTTTTGCCCAAGGCTTCTACGGCTACCCAGGCTATAATCTGTTCGAGGATATGATGGGGCATAAGTGGTCGCTCAACGGTATGATTGGTGCACGGCTTACCTGGAACATCGGTGCCCTCTATACCCGTAAGAACGACAGAGCAAAACTGAATGCTCAACGCTCCATATTTAATATTCAACGTGAGACATTCCTTTTTAACAACAACCTCGAACAGATTCAGCAGAATGAGAACATTGAACGTTATAGGAAACTGATGGCTGACGATGAGGAAATCATCACCCTACGCAACGCCGTGCGTCGTGCGGCAGAGTCAAAACTTTCACATGGCATTATCGACGTGAACGACCTGGTAAAGGAAATCAATGCCGAGAATGGTGCCCGCGTGCAGCAGACAATACACGAGATAGAGATGCTGAAAGAGATATACAATCAGAAATATACAACGAATAATTAATCGGATATGAAAAAGAATATAATCATTGCAGTTGCAGCCCTGATGACGGTTGCCTGCGGAAACAACAAAAAAGAGTATGATGCTACAGGCACATTTGAGGCTACGGAGGTGACGGTGGCGGCCGAGCAAAGCGGTACGTTGATGGTGTTTGATATCAATGAGGGCGACGAGATTGCTCTTGGCAAGGAAGTGGGACTTATCGACACCACCCAGATTTGGTTGAAGATTCAGCAGGTAGGGGCCACAAAGGCGGTCTACCAGAGTCAGAAACCTGATATGGAGAAGCAGATAGCAGCCACTCGCCAGCAACTGACTAAGGCACGTCAGGACCAGCAACGCTACAAAGAATTGGTGGCTGACGGTGCATCACCGAGCAAGATGCTCGATGATGCTACCAATCAGGTAGAGGTACTACAGAAACAGCTCGATGCACAGATTTCTTCGCTTAACACCAATACCAACGCCTTGAACAAACAAATGGCAGCAACTGACATCCAAGTTAGTCAACTGAAGGATCAACTTCAGAAATGCCATATCACTACACCTATCAAAGGCACAGTACTGGAGAAGTATGTAGAAAGGGGTGAGTTTGTAGCCATAGGCAAGCCCCTCTTCAAAATGGCTGATACTGAGCAAATGTTCATCCGCGCCTACGTCACCTCGGCACAGTTGCAGACCGTCAAGATTGGTCAGAAAGCCAAGGTCTTTGCCGACTACGGGGAAGGACAGAAGAAAGAATATGAGGGAACGGTTTCTTGGATTTCCTCACGCTCTGAATTTACACCCAAGACCATTCTGACAGACGATGAACGAGCTGATTTGGTCTATGCCCTGAAGGTGGCTATCAGAAACGACGGGTATGTGAAGATTGGCATGTACGGCGAAGTCAAATTCAATTGAGAATTATGATCAGTATCGACGTTCAGCATATATCGAAGTCGTACGGCAAGGTGAAGGCTTTGCAGGATGTGTCATTCTCCGTCGAAAAGGGCGAGGTGTTCGGATTGATTGGCCCTGATGGAGCTGGCAAGACATCCATGTTTCGTATTCTCTGCACATTGCTGTTGGCGGATAAGGGTACTGCTACTGTTGATGGATTCGATGTGGTGCGCCAGATGAAAGACATCCGTCGGCGGGTGGGCTATATGCCTGGACGGTTCTCGCTATATCAAGACCTGACGGTGCGGGAGAATCTGGAGTTCTTCGCCACGCTGTTTGGCACGACGATTGATGAAGGCTATGACAGCATCAAGGCTATCTACCAGCAGATAGAGCGTTTCGACGACCGCAAGGCTGGTGCTCTTTCTGGCGGCATGAAACAGAAGTTGGCGCTGAGTTGTGCGCTGGTACACCAGCCCAGTGTGCTATTCCTTGATGAACCGACAACGGGTGTCGACCCTGTAAGCCGCAAGGAGTTGTGGGAGATGCTTGGCATGCTGAAAGAACGGGGCATCACTATCGTGGCCTCTACGCCCTATCTCGACGAGGTGCGCTGTTGTGAACGAGTGGCATTTTTGAGCGAAGGTAAGGTGATGGGAATCGACAAGCCAGAGGTGATACTCGATAGGTTCAAAGATGTGTTTAATCCACCGGGAATAGAGCATGGCAAGACGTCGGAAGTTAAATCGGATAACGTCATCGAGGTGGAGCATCTGGTGAAAGCCTTCGGCACGTTCCACGCCGTCGATGACATCAGTTTCAATGTGAAGCGTGGCGAGATATTCGGTTTCCTTGGTGCTAATGGCGCAGGAAAAACCACTGCCATGCACATGCTTACGGGACTGAACCAGCCCACCAGCGGCACCGGACGAGTGGCAGGCTTCGACATTCGCACGGAGCACGAACATATAAAGAAGCACATCGGCTACATGTCTCAGCGGTTCTCGCTCTACGAAGACCTGACAGTAGCTGAGAATATCCGGCTGTTCGGTGGCATCTATGGAATGAAAGATGCTGAGATAGCAAACAAGACAGACAGTCTGTTGAAGCAACTGAAGTTCGAGGATCATAAGAATGACCTGGTAGGCTCGCTGCCCCTTGGTTGGAAACAGAAACTGGCCTTCTCTGTCTCTATTTTCCACGAGCCTGCTATTGTATTCCTCGATGAGCCAACGGGTGGTGTCGATCCTGCCACGCGTCGCCAGTTTTGGGAACTCATCTACGATGCTGCCCACCGTGGTATCACGGTCTTCGTCACTACTCACTATATGGATGAAGCCGAATATTGCGACCGCATATCGATCATGGTGGATGGTAAGATTAGTGCCATGGGTACGCCTAACGAACTGAAGCGTAGCCTGAACCAGCCCGACATGGATCATGTGTTTACATACTTGGCACGACAGGCAAAAAGGGGAGATTAAGTTATGAAACAGTTTATATCATTCGTCATCAAAGAGTCCCATCACATCCTGCGCGACAAGCGTACGATGCTCATCCTCTTTGGCATGCCGACGGTGATGATGCTCATCTTCGGCTTTGCCATTACTACCGATGTGAAGAACGTGCGTACAATTGTAGTGACATCGCAGATGGACTACGAGACACAGGTTTCCGTCAACCGCCTGGCCGCCTCGGATTACTTCACTATTACTGCCACTGTTTCTACGCCGAAAGAGGCTGAACGACTGATTCGGAACCAAAAGGCCGATATGGCAGTGGTTTTCTCACAGGACTATGCCTCGAAGAAAAATGCAATCCTATTTGTTATCGATGGTGCCGACCCCAATATGGCGCAGCAATGGACGAACTACGCCATTGGTGTCATCAACAATATGCAGGGCTCTTTAGTAAATACCAAGATGCTTTACAACCCACAGATGAAGTCGGTCTACAATTTCGTGCCTGCCATCATGGGTATGTTGCTGATGCTTATCTGCGCCATGATGACCTCGATTTCGATTGTCCGCGAGAAAGAACGTGGTACAATGGAAGTACTACTCGTCTCGCCTATACGTCCACTGATGATTATCGTTGCCAAAGCCGTACCTTATTTAGTGCTTGCTTTCGTCATCCTCATCGTCATTCTGCTCATGGCCCACTATGTGTTGGGGGTTCCTTTGGCAGGCTCCATTTTCTGGATTGTTGCCGTGAGCACCATTTACATTCTGCTGGCACTCTCGCTTGGTCTGCTCATCTCCAACATTGCCAAAAACCAACTTGTGGCTCTGCTTGCCTCAGCCATGCTGCTCTTAATGCCCATCGTCATGCTCTCAGGCATGATGTTTCCCGTGGAGTCCATGCCTACCGTGTTGCAATGGGTGTCGGCCGTCATCCCTCCACGATACTACATTGAGGCCATGCGTAAACTGATGATTATGGGCGTGAGCATTAACGACGTGATGCGCGAAGTAGGCATCCTGATTGCCATGACCATCGTGCTGCTGACCATCGCCCTAAAGAAGTTCAACACCCGTTTAGAATAACCGATTATGACACTGAGATATCTTATACAAAAAGAGTTCCTGCAGATACGCCGCAATGCTTTTCTGCCTCGCCTCATAGTGATGTTCCCTGTGCTGATTATGTGTGTCATGCCGTGGGTGATGAACATGGAGGTGAAGAATATCCGCGTAGATGTGGTCGATAATGACCGTTCCACGCTTTCAGGGCAACTCGTCCATAGTATCGAGGCTTCGAAGTATTTTATCTTCAACGGTCAGCAATCCACTTATCAGGCCGCCCTTAAGGATATTGAACATTCAAAGGCAGATGTGGTGCTGGTCATCCCACAGAATTACAGCCGCGACCTCGCCATTGGCCGACAGTCCCAAGTACTTATCGCCGCCAATGCCGTCAATGGCACCAAAGGGGCAATGGGCAGTACCTATCTGAGCCAGATAGTGACGGGTAACACAAAACCTGATGCAGCTGCCATTCAGTCGAAAATCTCCACCCTTGTCCTCTACAATAAGCACCTTAACTATAAAGTATTCATGATTCCAGCCCTATTGGCTGTGTTGATGATGCTGATGTGCGGATTCCTGCCCGCACTGAACATCGTGGGCGAGAAAGAGACGGGTACCATCGAACAGATCAATGTCACCCCCGTATCTAAGTGGTCGTTCATCCTCGCCAAACTTATTCCCTACTGGATTATTGCCATCTTCGCTGTCACTGTATGCATACTATTGTCGTGGGCCGTCTATGGTATCACCTGTCAGGGCAACCTCCTGTTAGTATATCTGCTGGCGATGCTCCTGGCTCTCTTCTTCAGCAGCTTGGGGCTCATCATCTCTAACTACAGCGACACCATGCAGCAAGCCATCTTCGTCATGTGGTTCTTCATTGTCTGTATGCTGTTGCTCTCTGGTCTCTTTACTCCAACACGTTCGATGCCATCTTTGGCCTACGCCACCACCTACATCAACCCCATGAGTTATTTTATCGATGCCATTCGCACCGTCTTCGTCCGTGGCGGTGACTTCCACAGCATCGCTCATCAAGTATTAGCTCTCCTCGTCATATCCTCCATTATGGGCGTTTGGGCGGTAGTAAGTTATAGGAAGAATCAGTAAGCGCTAACTTCACATCGAGGTTTATTATATTTCATCAGACTTTTTCATGGCATGTTTCTCGCAATTACATAGTTTCTGGTTGTATAAAGCATGTCGTATTCTATATGAGTATCCCATCATTTTTATTATCGGCGTATAATTTTTTTACAATCTGGTATTGTTCGTCTTTTATTTCACAAATTACTTCCAGGATTTCTCTCACCTGCGGGAAAAGAACATCATCAAAATAGGATTGGGTCAGTTTTCCATTTATTGCAAGTTCGTTAGCTCACTTGACAGCTTGGTTCAGGTTATCTCCAATCCAACTGAGTTCTTGCTGGTATCTTTTGTATAAGGAAGTCATTTCATTTAGAGCATCAATTCTTCGAAGGGTGGCGATGTCGTTAAACTGCTTCACGGCATCACGAATGAATGGTCCCGAGTGGCTGGAGCTTGCTCTTCTCACAGCCACTACTCCCTCCCAAAATTGGACTTTTGGGGAATTAGGCTTCCCCATGGAAAAAAGTCCATAGTCGGGCAAGCCCTTTCAAGGGGGATCGCCCAAGGTTTCGGGGCTGGTTTCCTGTGGGACACAAGCAAGGTTTTGGATGCGGATTTCGATGTTACAAGAGGCTCGTTTGACTTCAAGAACACCCATCTTATGAAGGGCTTTTAGGTACGACATAACGGTTTTTCTATCCCATCCCCAACGCTCGGCCAGTTGGTTGTATGTGGCACCAAAAGGGATGTTGACACCGTACTTCAGGAGGTCATCGAAGTGGTTTGTTTGGCGCTCATACAAGTATAGGAATGCATCAAATCTTGATGTCCTATTGGGCAGAGATTTGGCCAAGAATTGGAATAACTCTGCGTTCAATTTAGTGAAAATAACGTTTGGTCTCATCTTCTAATTGTTTGATTTCAGTATCCTATTCAATGTCTCAGTAGGGACATATTTCCTATTGTATTCCTCGAGTGAGATACCTGGAACTCTTTTTTTCTCGCCTTCCTTTTCTTTCAATTTCTGCTCGTATGCCTCAATGATTTGCTGCCGTTCACGGAGGAAACTTGGCATGCTTCTGATGATGGTCTGAGGGTCAAAGTAGCTATAGAAACGCTCATAGAAGCCCGCCTTGAAATTGAAAAAGAACAGCATCTGTTCACCTGCTTTCAGCCATTTGTATCTACCAGACATGGCGGTGGCAGTGAATAGTAACTGGTCTTCAGAAGCATCTTCTTTCAAACCACAATTCAGACTTACATCCGCAATAAAAGGAATAAGCCATTTGACAGAAGTGAAGTCACCATACATGATATCCAACTGGGTTAAAGTTGGGGATAGCCCGAGGACGCATGATGCGGGATTCTGACAAATATAGACTTGTTGCCTGACATTGAAAACTCGGAAAAACGCATCAGGTGTTGGGTATTTCTGACGCAGATATTCCATTTGTGGGGTCAATAAAAGCTGGGCTGACGTTGGCAATGGCTTTGACAGCTGAACTATAAACGTTCCGTTTTCTTTGATCCTTTTCATCAATTCTTGGTTTAATGTTGTTTCCATCTTGTTCTGTGTTTAAAGGGTGAATCTCCCAGTATCTTTCTGAGAGGAAATTATTGAAATACTTACGATACCTTATTTCTGGCGTTTTGGCGACATAGCCGGGTATGTATGCGAGGATGGCGGCATGTTCTTGTTTAGAGAGTCCGTCCCATATCTCTTTTGCAGATTTTATATCCCCTACAGTCTTACCATACATCTCCAAAATATCATCAAAAGAAACATCAGATCCACTATTGATGAATAACGCGTTAGCGGTATCATTATCATTGTCTTTATAACTATCATTGTTATTCTTATTATCATTATCATTTAGGCATCCATCCGTTTGCGGTGGCTTGCCATCGATAGCGATTGGTTGCGATTGCTCGTTTTGGCCTTGATTCGTATGGCGTTTGCGTGCGTTGGCACTGTTTCGCTTGCAACGCTCTTCATATTTCTTATGGTCTCGGTCTATCTGTGCACACAGGATAGAAAACAAGGCAATCAGGGCCGTATCTGAGGTTTCGAGCTGCTGGCCATCCTTCGCATAGCGGAGTACCGCTTTGATCAGGATGCCAGCCTGCTCGTCTGTCAGATGCTCAATGGCAACAAGGCTATCAAGATAAAGAATTATACTCTTGATCTCTTTCATCGCCTACGCTTATTTCCCATTCACAAGTCGTTTGATATCGGATGAACGATACATTACACGTCGCCCAATCTTTATTGGTACAAGATAGTTCTTCTTACCCCATAGCCATAGGGTCGTGTCACTGACGCTAAATTTGTCCTTCACATCTTGCTTGGAAAGAAGAACGTCTTCATCAGACGGGGTATCTTCAGGCAGATCTACAAACCCCATGTAGTCATGGATGGCTTTGGCAATAGCAGAGATTCCCTTACCTGTTAACATGATGGTAATATGATCACCACACTTCTCGATGTTAGAAAGCAGCTGACGTGACAGCAGTGCTTCCTCCTGTGTTGCATCCCATCCCTGGATGGTATTAGCAACTTCCTGATAGTTTTCTTTACTTGTAAACATATAATATAAATTTTAAAATTTGTAACTGAGTTAAGGCCTGGCCAGACACAAAAACTCGCAACCAGTTCGTCTGATTGCGAGTGCAAAATTAAAGGTTTGAAATGAAACCTCAAATAATTAATTCGTTTAAAATCAGTCAGTTAAAACGATTGTACCATTCTGTACCGTATTGGACCATTTTGGACTTCAACAGCCTTCCGTTTCTATTGCTTTTTCTGCATTAGATTTCAAATCATCTAATAATTTGCAGATGCGTTCAACCTCAAAGAGTCTTTGTTCTTCTTCTTTATTTAATTGCCCTTTCTGTTCGTGCAACAACAGAGTTGGATTGTTGTGATAGACTTTACTTCCCTTATTTCGAGAGATTAGATGAAAGCCTTCTTCTGTGAATGGCTTTATCGCCAGATCAAATGCAATATAGAATGGAAGGAAAGAGATTTCACTGTCAATCCACTTCTTCCTTTCCAATGCGAATCTGATATTTGCAATTCGATCGCTAGAGTTGTTGCTGACGATTTCGCTCGCCAAGGTCTTAATTACATTTTCTTTGATGCTATCATCACACTTTAACATACTGAAGAACGCATTTGGGTCAATGTCTTTTTCCCTTTCTTTGTTCTTTTCTGTTTTTTGCTCTTTTTGAGGTAGTTCTTCTTGACAGGATTCTTTCTCTGGGTCAAATGGTGTTGGGGCAACAAAATCATCAGGAATAATTGTCCAACCCTTTATTTCATCCATATCCTTGTGATACTTCTGCCAGTCTTCCAATGTCCTGACACCGAGTAGAATGCTTTCGTAGATAATGCGGTTTTTCAATTCTTTCAATTGAACTTCCTTTTTCTTGAACCCAGGCTTGTTATAACTATCAATGATTTGATAGACTAGATTCTCGTAGAAATCGCCATGAATGAGCCATGAGGTGGAGAATAGGATAACTTCTTCATTGCTCATGAAAAATGCAGAAAGTGAATTAGCTCCAGCAATTAGTGTCTTTACCCCAAAGGTAGAATGGATAAGTTTATGATATTTTTTCACGACTTTCCCATATTCTCCCGCTTTTGGGGACAGGGGATTAACTGGCATGTTTTCTAATGCCAGTTGATACATGTGCAGCAAGCCGCCAATCTCTAATGTCTTAGCATTCTCTATCTTGCTATTATAAAAAACCTGATTGTTGCTAATCCACTCTTTACGAGTATTTGAATATTCTTCGTTATAAAATGCCATTATTCTTCTATTATCTCCCAAAAACCACCTTTATCTGGGCCAACACGACGAATGATGCCTTGATCTTGCAGTTTTTTAATGTTTCTTGCAATATTCCTCCGATCTATGCCTATAATGTCAGCCATTCTAGAGGTTGAAATATAAGGGTCTTCCTTTACCAAGTCAATGATTTTCTGTGACGTTTTCTGTGACGTTTTCTGTGACGTATCTGTGACGTTTTCTGTGACATCCACGTTTTCTGGTAACTTTTCTGTTCGTTTCTGTTCGGTTTCTGATCGAACAGAAGAGTTTTCTACGACCTTTGGTATCGTAATCTTCAAGATGAAGTCATCTGTTCGGAAAGACGGAGCTTGGGCACCATTGGCTTCCTGTTCCCGACAGATACGATCCATTCCCTCACCAAATTCCTTCACGTAGTGATAGGCTTTCAGGAATGCAGCAATCTTCGGATTGCGTGAGAAGTGGGTGTTGCGGATGTTGCTGGGCTTTACCTGTCCTGGCAATTTGCCTGGCGATTCAAACACCAGTCGGTCATCGAACATCTTGATCTGTATCTCAGTTCCTTTGATATTGTGGGCTCTGTGACAACAGGCATTGACCACCATCTCTTGTATGACGAATTCCGGATAGTCACGGCGGGTGACAAACTGCCCATGCTGTCCCAAGAAGGTGTGCTCACGTACCTGAGTCTCGATGAACTCTATCGTTTTCCTGACTTGGTTCAGGATGGTTCCTTCAAAGATGACATCCTTGATGACGTTCATCTCTGCGCCAACTTTCTCGTCAATGCCTTCATAGCGAATGAAACGGGTACGACTGCGAGGGAAGAACTTCTGAGGGTTCTTGCCGAAAAGCAGGATGCAGGCAACACTGACATCTTCCTCACCCTTCTTGTTGGTCGTTACAAAGCCATTGTTCTCTCGCAGGTATTCAAGCGGAGATTTCCCGTAACCTACCAGTTTGGCATATTCGGCAACGGCATCCATATCGATGTCATCAATAGTTGCGCCATAGACAGCCGTATCTTCGTAGGAGCGTTCACCTTTGTCGTACATCAGTTGCATACGCTCTTCGAATGTCAGTTTACGGCTCTTATCGCCTACTCGGATATAGGCTTCATCGGCTTGATTGGTATGAAGGAACTGACTGGCAGGGATATCCATCAGCAAAATACGATTGGGATTGCCTTCATCGTCAGTACAATCCATATAGCGACATGCTACAGGAATAGACGGATTGCAAAAGTCAAACGGCACACGAAGCAGCTCATTCAGCTTAGCTGTATGTTGGTTCACACCTTCTATCTTTCTTGTCTTGTCAGATATGCCAATTGCCAGCATGCCACCATCGGCATTGGCCATTGCTACGATGGGAATTGCCAATGCTTTCGGATCGATCTGTATACTTTTCAGGTCAAACGTTTGACCTTCCTTTCCGTTTCTAATTTCTTCAATTGTCTTCATTTGGGTGCAAAATTACAAAATTATCTCAAAAGAACTACACCTTATTATATATATTAACGGATTCTCATACCAATAAGTCAACAAGACTCTGGCGCGTATCATCATCTGGAGTCCAATAACGATCAAATGCCTTGCTATCGGACTTATGACCTGAGAGCATTCCTACCATACTCTTGTCTTTCACTTTCTTGTACATGTTTCCTATGAATGTGCGTCTGGCCATGTGACTCGCAACCACTTCACAGATTGGCACATGTTCCTCTTTACGAGTTGTTGGATTCAATATTGTTACCATGCGATCAACGCCAGCTCTCTTGAATATCACCTTCAAGTCCTCATTGTAATCCTGCTGGAAATGAAACGGGAAAAGAGACGGTCCTTTGTAATCTTTGTACTTTTCAAGAATAGAGATGCCTATTTTGTTCAATGGGACACGGATAGTCTTAGGGTCACCATTGATTCCTTTTCCTGCGATATACTCAACAACATTTCCCGTCACACTCTCCTTAGTCATTTTCCACAGATCACTAACACGACAACCTATACAGGTATGAAATAGGAACAAATCTCTGTGAAAGGCTAATCTTGGTTCGTCAGAGAGGTTGCAGTTCATTATCTGGTCTCGTTCCTCTAAGGTAATATAGATTGGTGTACCATAAACAGGCTCGTCAATATGGAACTTTTCAAATGGCTTGTTTTTGGTGAAGTCATTATCATAGCACCATATAAAGAATGTTCGAATCTTACAGAAATAGTCAATCAAAGTGTTCTCTCCACGAGGCTTAGGCTTTCTGGTCTCTGGAACTTCCTCAAAGATATCTTCATATTTTTCCGTTAACGTATGTTCCTCCTTGAAATAGTTCCAAATGCTGTGAAGGGTGTCTGCAGTAACATCATTCAACATCAACGTAAACTCCTTCTGGCCTCGTTTTGTCTTTCGGATGTATAACTCGTATCGCTTCAGGGCCCGAATGATTACTTTATTGTTCTTCTTGCGGACTTCTGATAAAGGATGCATTTCAAGATAGTACTCATACATTGGGATAACCTCTAAGTTCTTGTTCTCTTCCGGTGCTTTATACTTGTCGGGGTTATAGAACTTATCCAAAGTCAGCTCCACCCAATTCTTATCAATCAGTTCTGTTGCCTCCGCATATTCTTTATTGATAAAGGTCACAATATCATTAGCGGCACCATCAATCTTTGCCTTCTCATCCTTATCAATAACTATACGATCTTTCAAATGGCCCTTGGTATTATCCCACTGGTTAGGGTTAACCTCCAACTTAGTAGAAACTGTGCAGTCGAGTCTTCTGCCATCTCTAACACGTACATATACCGTTGCCAACGACTCTGTATCGTTGCGCTTAGCCGCCTTTTTTATAATCAATGTTGCCTTCATACCTATTCAATTTTAAGA
>Ga0265301_10004082_pt1 | contig 14910 bp, 10 predicted proteins | sample AusTroGonzalo_MG_2_FD_193488 | JGI IMG/M metagenome (GOLD analysis project Ga0265301, IMG submission 193488) | Bovine rumen microbial communities from tropical cattle in Woodstock, Queensland, Australia - Gonzalo_04 | ecosystem: Host-associated > Mammals > Digestive system > Stomach > Rumen ...
AGGGCTGCAGCGGCAGAACGGTGGTGACCGTCGGCGATATAGAGGCTCTTCATCTTGGCAAACTCACTGGTGATGGTCTGCATATCCTGAGCATCGTTGATAACCCAGAACTGATGACGGAAACCGTCGATGGGAGCAATGAAGTCGTACTCAGGCTCGGTAGCAGCATAACGCATGATGAGCGAGTCGAGCGTCTTGTTATCTGGATAGGCGAAGAATACCGGCTCGATGTTAGCGTTGTTCACACGGACATGCTTCATGCGGTCTTCCTCCTTATCGCGGCGCGTCAGCTCATGCTTTTTGATATTACCCTTCATGTAGTCGTCCACATAGGCGCCGACAACAAGACCATACTGCGTCTTTCCATTCATGGTCTGGGCATAGATGTAATAATGGTCATCCTTGTCCTGCACCAACCAGCCCTTGTCCTGAAACTTCTGGAAGTTCTCGGCGGCCTTCTCATAGACACGGGGATCATACTCCGAAGTTCCGACGGGGAAATCAATTTCGGGCTTAATAATATGGTAGAGGCTCTTCTCGTTATCGCCGGCCTCGGCACGTGCCTCCTCACTGTCGAGCACGTCATAGGGACGGCTCTCTACCTGCTCCACCAACTCCTTTGGCGGACGGATTCCTTTGAATGGTTTAATGATTGCCATTGTTCTTTATAATTTACAATTTATGGATTCTCTAATTCCGGATTTACAAGTTCGCCTTGATTTTCTCTATCATCTCCTGATACTCAGCATCCGAGAGGTACACCTGGCCGGGATTCATCTGGAACGTGCCACCGTAATCGGGACCATCAACATACTTCGGTGCCAGGTGGAAATGCAGGTGCGAGAGTTTATCGCTATAGGCGCCATAATTTATCTTCTCTGGATTGAAGGCCTTCTGCATGGCACGTGTCACACGGACTACATCGGCCATAAAAGCATTGCGGTCATCGTCTGCCAACTCGTTAAGGTCGTTGACATGGTCCTTATAGGCCACAAGACATCGTCCTCGATATGTTTGCTCCTTAAAAAGGAAAACACGTGAGACGGAAAGCTGACAAATTTCAATCATCAGATCGTGAAGTGTCTGGTTATTGGTGCAGTACAGGCACTGCTTGGGGTCACTTTGCATAATTGACAATTATTGCTGGTTAGAAATTACGGTCGGCAAAGTTACGCATTATTTCGCAGACGGGCAAGAAAACGGGACGATATTTTTCGATTGTCGTCCGACGATGTTAATCTGCGTTAATCAGCAGCCTTAGTATAAGGCATTTCCGTTTTTTTTCCATAACTTTGCAAGCTGTTAATATGAAACGAATGAAAAAAAGACTTATCATAGGATGTTGCATGATGGCAACTGCCGTTATGACAGCATCAGCACAGAGTTCTACAAAATCGCCATATAGTCAGTTTGGCATAGGCATTCTCTCCGATCGCTCACAGGGTATGAGTCGTGGCATGAACGGTGTCGGCATTGCCCTTCAGCAGAGCAATATCGTGAACACCATGAACCCCGCCAGCTATGGTAGCGTGGACTCGCTGACAATGATTTTCGATGCCAGCGTCACCGGCCAGATGACCCATTTCAAGGAGGGTAACACCCAACAGAATGCAAAAACCGCAAATTTCGACTACATCGTAGCCTCGTTCCGTGCTTGGCGTAACGTTGGTGTATCGGTAGGCGTTCTTCCCCTGTCAAACGTCGGTTACAGTTACCAGACGACCAGCACTGTTAATCAAGAATACGGCAAATTAGCAGAAACATATAGCGGCGAAGGAGGTCTGCATGAAGCATTCATCGGTTTCGGATGGCGCATATTGAAGCCCTTATCGATTGGCGTCAATGCCGGCTACGTTTGGGGAGACCTCGACCGTTCGGTGCTGACTGCAAACAGCAACTTCGGCTCGCTGATGAAGAGCTACTCTACATCCGTCAAGAGTTACAAACTCGATGTCGGTATGCAGTGGCGCCAACCTTTGAACAGAAACAACGTTGTGACCTTAGGTGCCACAATGGGTATTGGCCACAAACTGAATGCCGACCCGAAGCTCGACATTATCAACGTCAGTAAGAGCGACACAACATCATACCAAATCAGCAACGGTATGGAGCTGCCCTGGTCAATGGGCGTAGGACTGGCCTGGCAGCATCGAGACAAACTGACAATTGCCGCCGATGCAGAGTTGCAGCAGTGGGGCAAAACATCGTTCCCCACCTATGTCAATAACACTTACACGTCTACGAAAGACATCATGAAAGACCGACTCTCACTGAAAGTTGGTGCTGAGTGGGTGCCCGATGCCAATGACGTGCGCCATTACCTGAAGCGTGTCCACTATCGCTTTGGTGCAGGCTTGTCTACACCTTATTATAAAATAAATGGGCAGGACGGTCCCAAGGACATCTCCGTCAGCGCGGGCTTTGGCCTTCCCATCCAGAACGCCTATAACAGCCGTTCGATAGTCAACATCAGCGGACAGTGGGTACACTCCTCGGCTAAGGATTTCATCACCGAGAACATGTTCCGCATCAACATCGGCATCACGTTCAACGAGCGTTGGTTTGCCAAATGGAAGGTAGAGTAATGCGTACGAAACTCTTAGTTGCTGTTGGAATCATCGTCCTCACGGGCCTTTTCAGCTGTGAGGAGGAGAAGGAACACACGGCTCCTGCCATCCTCGACCGCGACTCTGTATCGGTGATGACATCGTATGGCGTCAATACGCTCATCTCGGACTCTGGTGTCATCAAATACCGCATCGTCACCGAGCGTTGGGATGTCAACACCATCCGCAAGCCCTCGCGCTGGGAATTCATGAAAGGAATTTTCTTCGAGCAGTTCGACCAGCAGTTCCACACTGAGGGCTATATCCAGGCCGATACAGCATGGTATTATGACCAAATAAAACTATGGAAACTGCGCGGACGCGTTCGTATCCGTAATGTTAACGGCTTGGTCTACACCAGCGAGGAATTGTATTGGGATGGCCTGAACCATGAGTTCTACTCTAACGTTTTCAGCCGCGTTGTTACGCCTGAACGTACCCTGCAAGGCACCTACTTCCGTAGTGACGAACACATGAGCCACTACACCGTTTCAAACTCGAAAGGTTCGTTTACAACTGAGAGTATGGAGAAAGACGACAGCAAGGACAACAACGCCCCCAAGGATACTGCCCAGCAACAGCCACAGGCACCCTTGCGACCGCAAGCCGTCAAACATGCTAAAACGACTACAGCACCATGACAGAAATAATTATAGGGCTCCTCGTCACAATGGTTTTCTCGGCCTTTTTCTCAGGCATGGAGATAGCCTTTGTCAGCTCCAATCGTTTGAGGGCAGAGATGGACCGCGAGAAGAATGGGCTGTCGCAGCGTGCCTTAGCGCTATTCTATCGCCATCCCAACGATTTCGTATCAACGATGCTGGTAGGCAACAACATTTCTTTGGTCATCTATGGCATTCTCTTTGCACAGGTCTTCGACGCTACCCTATTCTCTCCGTTGAGCGACGGTGCCCGCGTAACCTGCGACACACTGCTATCGACACTCGTAGTGCTGTTTACAGGCGAGTTCCTGCCAAAGACAATCTTTAAGTCGAACCCCAACGGACTCCTGACATTCTTTGCTGTTCCGGCCTATATCTGCTATATCATTCTATTCCCTATATCACGCTTTGCTACGTTACTCTCAAAGGGGCTATTGCGGCTTATTGGCGTACGTATGAAAAAAGCTGAAGACATCAGCGAATTTACGAAGGTGGATCTTGACTATCTGGTCCAGACGAGCATCGACAATGCCGCCAGCGAAGACGATATCGAGGAAGAAGTGAAGATTTTCCAGAACGCGCTGGACTTTTCGGAGACACGCGTTCGCGACTGCATGATACCACGAACGGAGATTGACGCCGTTGAAGATACAGCCACACTGGAACAACTGAAACAGACGTTTGTAGAAAGCGGACACTCGAAAGTTGTGGTCTATCACGAGGATATCGACCATATCACAGGCTACATCCACTCTTCCGATCTCTTCAAAGTGGGACGTACCAGCGATACCGCAGAGAGTGGTGTCATACAGAAGCTACTGCGCGAAATGCCCTTTGTCCCAGAGACAATGCCAGCCTCCAAGCTGATGAAGACATTCATGCAACAGAAGAAATCTATGGCTATTGTCGTCGATGAGTTCGGCGGTACCAGCGGTCTTATCTCACTGGAGGACATCGTCGAGGAAATCTTCGGAGAAATTGAGGACGAGCACGACAAAGACCACTATGTGGCCAAACAACTTGACAATGGCGAGTACATGCTGTCGGCACGTCTTGAGATTGAGAAAGTGAACGACGAATTCGACCTTGACCTGCCTGAAAGCGACGAATACATGACGGTCGGCGGACTCATTCTACATGAGTATCAGTCATTCCCAAAGCTCAACGAGATAGTGAAAATTGGCAAGTGGGAGTTCAAAATAGTCAAGAATACAGCTACAAAGATAGAACTTGTGCGGCTAAAAGTCACAGAATAGACAGTTTTTTGCCGGAAAATTTCGCGATGTCCGACTTTTTTTGTAACTTTGCCGCGTTTTATGCAAACCAAGAAAGAAAATAATAACAAATAAATAAAAAAAGAACAAACAAATGGCAGCAATTGGAAAAATCAGAAGCTGGGGACCGACCCTTGTGATTGTCATCGGTCTGGCCCTGTTTGCCTTCATCGCTGAAGAAGCTTTCCGTTCTTGCGAAGCAACCAAGAACCAGCAGCGTCAGCAGGTGGGCGAAGTGTTAGGAGAGAAAATCAACGTTCAGGAATTCCAGGAACTCGTTGACGAGTACCAGCAGGTCATTAAGATGACCCAGGGTCGCGACAACCTGACCGAGGATGAACTGAACAACGTCAAGGACCAGGTATGGCAGACGTATGTCAACAACATTATCATCAGCAAGGAAGCTGAGAAGCTCGGTCTGACGGTTACCGACACCGAGATGCAGAACATGCTTCGCGAGGGAACCAATCCCATGCTGATGCAGACTCCGTTCGTCAACCAGCAGACAGGTCGCTTTGACGTGAACATGCTTACCAAGTTCTTGGCTGAGTATAAGCAGAGCGCAAACAACCCACAGGTAGCAGAGCAGTACAAGGCACTCTACGACTATTGGCAGTTCATTGAGAAGAACCTGCGTCAGCAGACACTGGCTCAGAAGTACCAGGCTTTGTTGGCCCACTGTCTCATCTCTAACCCCATCAGCGCCAAGGCTGCTTTCGATGCCCACGTCAAGGAGTCGGACATCCTGCTGGCCTCACTGCCTTATGCCAGTGTCAATGACAAGGATGTAGAAGTAAGCGATGCAGACCTCAAGGCCAAGTATAACGAGGAGAAGGAGATGTTCAAGCAGACCATCGAGACACGCGACATCAAGTATGTTGCTTTCCAGGTCGTCGCTTCTGCAGCTGACCGCGCCGAGCTCATGAAGACCATGAACGAGGCTTCTCAGAAGCTGGAGAGCGGTGCCGTTGCCTCTGAGGTTGTCCGCAAGGCTCAGTCTCAGCTGCCTTATGTAGGTCTGCCTGTCACACGTCAGGCTCTGCCCACCGACATTGCAGCAAAGGTTGACTCTATGGCTGTCGGTCAGACAACGAAGCCCTTCGAGACCCAGCGCGACAACACCCTCAACGTGGTGAAGCTCATCTCAAAGCAGCAGATGCCCGACTCTGTCGAGTTCCGCATGATTCAAGTTGGTGCCGAAACTGCTGAAGCAGCCCAGAAGCGTGCTGACAGCATCTACACTGCTATCCGCGGTGGTGTTGCATTCGACTCTATTGCAAAGAAATACGGTCAGACTGGTGACAAGCAGTGGCTCACCTCTGCCCAGTATCAGAACTCTACGAACATTGATGCTGACTCTAAGGAGTATCTCACAGCCCTGACCACAATGGCCAGCGGCGATGTTAAGAATATCAAGCTCACTCAGGGTAACCTTATTGTTCAGGTAACCGACCGTCGCAACTTCGTAGACAAGTTCGATGTAGCTATCATCAAGCACACCATCGATTTCTCTAAGGGTACTTACTCTGAGGCCTACAACAAGTTTTCTCAGTATGTCAGCGAGAACAAGACGCTCGCCGATCTTGAGAAGAATGCTGAGAAGTTTGGATTCCGCGTTATGGAGCGTCAGGACATCATGAATTCTGAGCACAATGTGGTTGGCCTCCGTGCAACCCGTGAGACAATGAAGTGGATCTTTGATGCTAAGGAAGGTGAGGTATCTCCCCTCTACGAGTGCGGTAACAATGACAATCTGCTCGTCGTTGCCCTGACAAAGATTCATCCTGTTGGCTATCGCGACCTCGACGGTGTAAAAGACATGCTGAAGCAGGAGGTTATGCGCGACAAGAAGTTCGAGCTGCTGGCTAAGAAGCTTGAGGGCGTGAAGGCTATCGCCGATGCCCAGAAGGCTGGTGCCAAGGTCGACAGCGTTAACCAGATTACCTTCGGTGCCCCCGTCTTCGTTGAAGCTACTGGTGCCAGTGAGCCCGCTCTCTCCGGTGCTGTCAGCGCTCTTGAGAAGGGTAAGCTCTCTAAGGTCATCAAGGGTAATGGCGGCGCATACATCTTCCAGATTATCGCACAGAACACCCATGATGAGAAGTTCGACGCCAAGGCTCAGGAGCAGCAGCTGCGCCAGCAGGCCATGCAGGCAGCCGGCCGCTTCATGCAAGAGCTTTACCAGAAGGCTGGTGTGGTTGACAACCGCTACCTCTTCTTCTAATAGAAACGTAGCCTTTTAGGCTCAAAAAGAGTAAATCGCAACTTTTTTCGCAAGAAAAGTTGCGGTTTATTTGTTTGTTCCAACAAAAATGTTTACCTTTGCACCCACAAATAACAAAAAATAGCGAACAAATGATTCAGCAGAACCTAATTAACGCCATTATTATTATTCGACTGCAGGGCGCGGCCGGAAGTGATAAAGCGTATATATAGGTCTGATGGTACAAGACAATATAAAGCCTTTCTCACTTCCGGGTGTGAAAGGCTTTTTTGTTGCAAACATCATCACGATATAACGTAATAACGATATAATTAAGGTATGAACGACAGATTGTTTATTTTCGACACCACGTTGCGCGACGGCGAGCAGGTTCCCGGTTGCCAGTTGAACACCATCGAGAAGATTCAGGTGGCCAAGGCTCTTGAACAGCTGGGCGTCGACGTGATTGAAGCAGGATTTCCCGTTTCCAGCCCCGGTGATTTCAACTCCGTCATTGAGATTTCGAAGGCAGTCACCTGGCCAACTATTTGCGCGCTGACACGCGCCGTACAGCATGACATCGATGTGGCCGCCGAGGCTCTTCAGTATGCTAAGCACAAGCGTATCCACACCGGCATCGGCACCAGTGACGAGCACATCCAGTTTAAATTCAACTCAACCCGCGAAGAGATTATTGAGCGCGCTGTAGCCGCCACGAAATATGCCCGCAAGTTTGTTGATGACGTTGAGTTCTACTGTGAGGATGCCGGGCGTACCGACAATGAGTATCTGGCACGTGTAGTCGAGGCCGTTATTAAGGCTGGAGCCACCGTCGTCAATATTCCTGACACAACAGGCTACTGTCTGCCTCAGGAGTACTATGAGAAAATCAAGTATCTCATGGAGCATGTCGACGGAATTGACAAGGCCATCATCTCTACCCATTGCCATAACGACCTGGGAATGGCCACAGCCAACACGCTTGGCGGAGTCATGGCGGGTGCCCGTCAGGTAGAGGTCACCATCAACGGTATTGGCGAACGCGCTGGCAACACATCGCTCGAGGAAATCGCCATGATACTGAAGTGCCATAAGAGCCTCGACATCGACACAAACATCAACACCACTAAGATATTCCCCACCAGCCGCATGGTCTCGAGTCTGATGAATATGCCCGTTCAGCCCAACAAGGCCATCGTGGGACGAAATGCTTTCGCCCATTCAAGCGGAATCCATCAGGACGGTGTTTTGAAGAACGTTCAGACCTACGAGATCATTGATCCCAAGGACGTGGGCATCGACATTGACAGCATCGTACTTACCGCACGTAGTGGCCGCGCCGCCTTGAAATACCGTCTGCAGGCCAACGGCGTTGATGTCGATGAACAAAAACTTGACAAAATATACGAAAAGTTCTTACAGCTCGCCGACCAGAAGAAGGAAGTTACCGATGCCGATGTACTCATGCTGGCAGGAGCCGACACCGCGGAGACACATGCCGTACGTCTCGACTTCCTGCAGGTAACGACAGGCAAGGGCGTCAAGTCTGTTGCCTCCATTGGTCTCGACATCTCCGGTCAGAAGTTCGAGGCTGCTGCTTCCGGTAACGGCCCTGTCGATGCCGCCATCAAGGCATTGAAGCGCATCATCATGAAACAGATGACCCTGAAGGAGTTCACCATTCAGGCCATCTCCAAGGGCTCCGACGACGTCGGCAAGGTTCACATGCAGGTAGAATACGACGGTTCGCTCTACTACGGTTTCGGTGCTAATACCGACATCGTCACAGCTTCCGTCGAGGCTTACATTGATTGTATCAACAAGTTTAAGAAATAATCGTTACAACGTCATAACGATATATCGTCATAACAACAAAATGAACACACTATTTGACAAAATATGGGACCGACACGTTGTCCAAGTCGTCGACGACGGTCCGACACAGCTCTACATCGACCGCCTGTACTGCCACGAGGTGACATCACCTCAGGCGTTCGAGGGTATGAGAGCACGCGGCCTGAAATGTTTCCGTCCGCAGCAGATTATCTGCATGCCCGACCATAACACGCCGACGCACGACCAAGACAAGCCCATCGCCGACCCCGTCAGCCGAGAACAGGTTGACACGCTGGCACGCAACGCCGCTGAGTTCGGTTTGACACACTTCGGCATGATGTCTGCGGACAATGGCATCATCCACGTTGTAGGGCCCGAGAAAGGACTCTCACTACCCGGTATGACCATTGTCTGCGGCGACAGCCACACTTCCACACACGGTGCCATGGGAGCCGTTGCTTTCGGCATTGGCACCTCTGAGGTCGAGATGGTCATGGCCTCACAGTGTATTCTCCAGCAGAAGCCAAAGTCTATGCGTATCAGCATCAACGGCACGTTGGGAAAGGGTGTGACAGCCAAGGACGTAGCTCTCTACCTGATGGCCCGTCTGACGACCTCTGGGGCTACAGGCTACTTTATTGAGTACGCTGGTGACGTCGTCAGCGCGTTGTCAATGGAGGGCCGTTTGACGCTCTGTAACCTCTCCATCGAGATGGGTGCCCGCGGCGGCTTCATTGCTCCTGACGAGACCACCTTTAATTATCTAAAAGGCAGAGCGTATGCGCCGAAGGGTGCAGACTGGGATAAGGCCGTCGCTTACTGGAAGACGCTGAAGAGCGGTCCAGATGCAGTGTTCGACAAGGAACTGACCTTCGATGCTGCCGACATTGAGCCGCGTATCACTTACGGAACCAATCCAGGTATGGGTATAGGGATAACCTCCCCCATTCCCTCCGAAGGAGGGGAGTGCCTACCGGGGTCTGATGCCCGCAGGCCCTCCTCCCCTTTGGGGAGGCCGGGAGAGGTTCAAGCGCTACAGTATATGGGGTTCAAGCCTGGTCAGAAGCTGCTGGGCACGAAGGTCGACTACGTCTTCCTCGGTGCCTGCACCAACGGCCGCATTGAAGACTTCCGGGCCTTTGCCAGCATCGTCAAGGGGCGTCAGAAGGCAGCCGACGTCATTGCCTGGCTCGTTCCCGGCTCCTGGGCAGTTGACAAGCAGATTCGCGAGGAAGGGCTCGACAAGGTGCTTCGTGAAGCAGGATTCGAGATTCGTCAACCGGGCTGCTCTGCCTGTCTCGCCATGAACGACGACAAGATACCCGCCGGCAAACTTAGCGTCTCTACCTCCAACCGCAACTTCGAAGGCCGTCAGGGTCCCGGTGCACGCACCATTCTGGCCTCGCCATTAACGGCTGCCGCAGCTGCCGTCACGGGCGTCATTACCGACCCCCGAACCTTTCTCTAAAAACGTACTCATGTACTCATGTCCAAAAACAGTACTCATGTACTCATGTCTAAAACAGTACTCATGTCAGAACAATGAAACAGAAGTTTGACGTTATAACATCCACCTGCGTTCCCCTACCTTTGGAGAACGTAGATACCGACCAGATTATCCCCGCCCGTTTCCTGAAGGCGACAACGCGCGAGGAGCGTTTCTTCGGCGACAACCTGTTCCGCGACTGGCGCTATCGCGCCGACGGCACACCTAATCCCGACTTCGTGCTCAACAACCCGACCTACTCCGGTTGCATTCTCGTGGCCGGCAAGAACTTCGGTAGCGGTTCCTCACGCGAACATGCAGCATGGGCCATAGCCGGCTATGGTTTCCGGGTGGTTATCAGCAGTTTCTTCGCCGACATTCACAAGAACAACGAGCTCAACAACTTCGTATTGCCCGTACAGGTGAGCGAAGACTTCCTGCAGGAGCTGTTCTCGACCATCCAAGAGAATCCCAAGGCCGAGGTCACAGTAGACCTTCCGCAGCAGACAGTCACCAACATGACCACCGGTCGAAGCGAGCACTTCGACATCAACGGCTACAAGAAGCACTGTCTGATGAACGGCCTCGACGACATCGACTTCCTCGTACAGAACCAAGCAAAAACAGAATTATGGGAACAGCAAGCCAGATAAACGAATACAAGCGCACGGTGCCCTTTGTCGAGATTATGGACTCTACGCTGCGCGACGGCGAACAGACCAACGGCGTCTCGTTCCTGCCGCACGAGAAGCTCATCATTGCCCGCATGCTGCTGCGCGACCTTAACGTCGACCGCATCGAGGTGGCTTCGGCACGTGTCAGCGACGGCGAGAAGGAGGCGGTGAAGATGATTTGCCGCTATGCCCGCGAGATTGACATGCTTGAGCGTGTCGAGGTGCTCGGCTTCGTCGACGGAGGCAAGAGCGTCGACTGGATAGCCGACTGCGGCTGTGTCACGATGAACCTGCTGGCCAAGGGGTCGCTGAAGCACTGCGAGCAGCAGCTGCAGAAGACGCCCGACGAGCATATCCGCGACATCCGCCAGACCGTCGACGATGCACACCAGCGCGGCATCAGCGTCAACCTCTACCTCGAGGACTGGTCCGACGGCATGCAGGACTCGCCCGAGTATGTCTATCAGCTCATGGACGCCCTCGTCGACAGCGGCATCCGCCGTTTCATGCTGCCCGACACGCTCGGCATCATGAACCCCCTACAGTGCATCGAGTACTTCCGCAAGATGGTGAAGCGTTACCCCGACACACACTTCGACTTCCACGCCCACAACGACTACGACCTGGCCGTATCCAACTCGCTGGCTGCCGTTCTCAGCGGCGCCCGCGGCCTTCACGTCACCGTCAACGGTCTGGGCGAGCGCTGCGGCAACGCCCCGCTCTCCAGCGTCCAGGTCATTCTGAAGGACCAGTTCCACGCCAAGACCAGTATCCGCGAGGACAAACTCAACGACATCAGCCGGCTCGTCGAGAGCTACAGCGGCATTGCCGTTGCGCCCAACCAGCCCATCATCGGCGACAACGTCTTCACGCAGGTGGCTGGCGTTCACGCCGACGGCGACACAAAGGGCTGTCTCTACCACAACGCCCTCATCCCCGAACGCTTCGGCCGGCGCCGTGAGTACGCTATGGGCAAGACCAGCGGCCGCGCCAACATCGCCCGTAACCTTGAGGAACTGGGACTGGAACTGACGCCCGAGCAGACACGCCGCGTCACCCAGCGCATCACGGAGCTGGGCGACAAGAAGGAGATTGTCACTCAAGAGGACCTGCCGTTCATCGTCAGCGACGTCCTGAAACACGATGCCCCCGAAGACCGCGTCAAGCTCGTCAGCTACGTCGTCTCGACAGCCTACGGTCTGAAGCCTGGCGCCAACGTCAAGGTCGAAATCAATGGTCAGCAGTACGAGGCCGCTGCCACCGGCGACGGTCAGTACGACGCCTTTGTCAAGGCCCTGCGCTACATCTACAAGAAGTATCTCGACCGCACCTTCCCCCTGCTGCAGAACTATCAGGTCAGCATTCCCCCCGGCGGCCGTACCGATGCCCTCGTGCAGACCGTCATCACCTGGGGCGACGCCGACGGACGGCTGCTGCGCACGCGCGGTCTCGATGCCGACCAGACGGAAGCAGCCATCAAGGCCACCTTCAAGATGCTGAACATCATCGAAAACGAGCAAAACAACACGATATAACATCAAATGATATCACAAACCCACGAAAAAAGACAGAAATTATGAGACTGAATATTGCCATTCTGCCGGGCGACGGCATAGGACCGGAGATTATGAAGCAGGGCGTAGCCGTTCTCGACGCTATCGCCAGGAAGTTCAACCACGAGTTCCATTACGAGGAGGCCCTCGTCGGTGCCTCCGCCATTGAGGCCGTCGGCGACCCCTACCCTGCCGCCACTCACGATGTCTGCATGCGGGCCGATGCCGTCCTGTTCGCGGCCGTAGGCGACCTGAAGTACGACAACAACCCCACACTCAAGGTGCGTCCCGAGACCGGTCTGCTGGCTATGCGCAAGCAGCTGGGACTCTTTGCCAACGTGCGTCCCGTAGCCACCTTCCCGTGCCTGCTCCACAAGAGTCCGCTGAAGGAGGAGCTGCTGCGCGGCGCCGACTTCGTGGTCATCCGCGAGCTCACCGGCGGCATGTATTTCGGCGAGAAATACCAGGACAACGACAAGGCCTTCGACACCAACGTCTATACCCGTTCCGAGATTGAACGCATCCTCAAGGTGGCCTTCGAGATGGCGATGACACGCAAGAAGCACCTCACCGTCGTAGATAAGGCCAACGTCTTGGCCAGCAGTCGTTTATGGAGACAGGTTGCACAAGAGATAGAACCTCAGTATCCTGAGGTGACAACCGACTACATGTTCATCGACAACGCCTCCATGCGCGTGCTGACGGAGCCCCGTTTCTTCGATGTCATTGTGACCGAGAACACCTTCGGCGACATTCTGACCGACGAGACGTCATGCATCACCGGTTCTATGGGTCTGCAACCCTCATCGTCGCTGGGCCTTCATACGCCGCTGTTCGAGCCCGTTCACGGCTCGTGGCCGCAGGCTGCCGGACAGAACCTGGCAAACCCCTTGGCTCAGATTCTCTCCGCCGCCATGCTGCTTGAGCACTTCTCACTGGAGCGTGAAGGTGCACTCATCCGCGAGGCCGTCAACGCATCGCTCGATGCTCATGTCCGCACGCCGGAGATTCAGGTCGACGGCGGTGCCCGCTACGGAACACGCGAGGTCGGCCAATGGATTGTCGAGTACATCTCATATCGCAAAAAACGCATGATAGGGGACTAGTGTCCAAAGAACACGTTCTTTTCTACTAATTTGCATAAGGATTCAACCCATTATTTGAGTGCAGGCTTCAGTTCGTCGGGCGACTCGTTGGTGAACATGTTGACAGCGGGTGCCTGGCGGGTAAAGAAGTGCTCGATGACGTCGGGCTGCAGCTCCAGCGTGGGCAGGAAGTCGGGGCTTGACATGTAGCGCAGCAGCGCATAGCGCATCTGACGGGCGACGACGCGGCGGTCGAGACCGGTGCTGACGTCCATCGTGGTCATGAGCAGACGGCCCTTGCCCACACGGGCCTCGACCAGCATGCCGAGCTTGCGCGAGACGTGCCACGTGTCGATGGGCTGGATGGGCGACTGATAGTCGGCAGGCAGTTCGCGCAGGTTCATGACCTGAGCGCGGTTGAGCAGCTCCCACCAGTTGAGGTTCGGCCACGTGTCTGTGGGAAAACCGTAGCAGAACAGGGGGTGCGAGTCGTCGATGTAGGCGCCTGTGGTGTGCGGCGGACGCATCTTGAACCATGAGGTATTCCAGAACACGGGCAGGTAGTTCTGCACGACATCGCTGCCCAGCGTCACCTTACCGGCAGCCTCGAGCAGCACCGTCTCGCCACGCTCCAGCGCGGCAAGGGCCTCGCGGTAGTCGGAAGTTGTGAGGAGTGAAGAGTGTAGAGTGTAGAGTGTAGAGTTTGCTGCCGCCGTGAAGGAGGAAGAATCTGCTGCCGCCGTGGGAAGGGTATCCGGATAGACCCAGAACTCCCAATGGTTGCGGAATTCCTTGGTGAACTCTACGGTGAGCGTCAGCTTGCTGGGTGCCAGCACATTGGCCAGCGGCATCTGGATGGTGCCCAACTGCGTATTCTTGCCCATGGGCAGGATGTTGCGCGGCAGGGTGCCGCCAGCCAAGACGCGATTGGCGCCGTTCGTGATATAATAATGTGCCTGGGCCTCCGACACTTTCGTGCTGTAGGCGTTGTAGACCTCGACGGGCACGATAAGGGTGTCGGCGGTGGTATAGACGAACTTGGGGAAGCGGGCCAGGGGCACGATGAAATTGCAGAACTCACGCCAGTCGGCGGCCGTGGTGTAGCCCTTCTCTTGCCAGTGCACGTTGAGCGCCCCCACGAGGGCGGTGCCCTGTCCGCTGTAGTCGTTGAGTCCCAGCAGCTGGAAACCGGCATAGTCGGGGGTGCGGAGGTTGCACTCTATCTCGTACTTGTAGCAGAGCGTCTGCAGACGGCCACTGGCCATCAGGAACTTCTCGGCCATCGGGGCCATACCGCCAGAGCGCAGCAGGTCCTGGAAGATTTCGAAATTGCGGGCTTTGTAGGCGCCCGTGTACTGCGACACCTCCTTGAAGTCGGGGAAGGCGCACCACTGACCCTGCTCGTGGGCGATGATGGGCGACTGGTTGGTGGGTGTAGAGTTTAGAGTGTAGAGTGTAGAGTTTGCTGCCGCCGTGGAGGAGGAGTTTGCTTTCGTTGTGGGTTTGAAATTGCGCGGACGTTCTATCTGAT
>Ga0265301_10004086_pt1 | contig 14887 bp, 10 predicted proteins | sample AusTroGonzalo_MG_2_FD_193488 | JGI IMG/M metagenome (GOLD analysis project Ga0265301, IMG submission 193488) | Bovine rumen microbial communities from tropical cattle in Woodstock, Queensland, Australia - Gonzalo_04 | ecosystem: Host-associated > Mammals > Digestive system > Stomach > Rumen ...
GCCCGTACCACCTCCCGTGTCTGCGGCACCTTTAATCCTAAGAACTCATCGCCATAACCATATTCACCAGGTCCTGTCTTGAAGAACCCCATGAGTATCTTGCGCTGTTTGTCATTGCGCAGCGACTCCATGTATTCGATAATCTGTCGAGCGTTTGTGTTACGAGTCATATACATCTCTTTATTTCGGCTACAAAGATAGTGTTTATTTCACAAATATCGCCAGAAAAAGGGTTTATTTATAAAAAAGCATTATCTTTGCAAAAAAAATAATGAATCATAACTATAGTACTTATGAAACAAGTTATCAGCACCCCCAAGGCACCTGCTGCCATCGGCCCTTACAGCCAGGCCATCCGCGTCGGAAACCTCGTCTTCACCTCTGGTCAGATACCCATCGACCCTGCCACAGGCTCGTTTGTCGAAGGTGGCATTAAGGAGCAGACCCGTCAGTCACTCAGTAACGTGCGTGCCATCCTCGAAGAGACTGGTCTCACGATGGCCAACGTTATCAAGACCACCGTCTTCCTCGCTGACATGGCCAACTTTGCCGATATGAACGCCGTCTATGCCGAGTTCTTCACAGAGCCTTTCCCCGCCCGTTCTGCCGTTGCCGTCAAGTCCCTCCCCAAAGGCGCCTTAGTCGAAATCGAGGTCATTGCCGAAAACGCATAACCTGTCTGGGCACGACGATGCCTTGCATGATTTGCAACTTTTTCCGCACGAAATGCGTCTAATAGATGTAAACTTTTAAAAAGAACGATTATGATACTATCAACAACCCCACAGATTGAAGGTCATCCCATCCGCGAGTACAAGGGAGTGGTGACAGGTGAGACGATTATTGGAGCAAACGTATTCAAGGATTTCTTGGCTGGCATCCGCGATATCGTTGGCGGACGTTCTGGCAGTTATGAGAAAGTACTCATCGAGGCTAAGGATACCTCCATACAGGAGATGATGCAGCGCGCTCAGGCACTTGGAGCCAACGCTATAGTTGGTATTGATATCGACTATGAGACCATTGGAGGCAATGGCTCTATGCTCATGGTAGCTACCAGCGGAACTGCTGTGGTAATATAACACCATAAGGGAGGCTCGTCCACGCTTGGCGCTCGCGATTGGAATCGCCTGATTTCATTTTTCACGAGTTTTCACGATATTTTCCCCTCAAATAATGATGAGGGGCTATCGTATTGTGGGATATTTCGTAATTTTGCAAACGAAATCAAACATCAACTCTAACAATGAAAAAAGGACTTTATTTAGCAGCGCTGCTTTTGGCCTTTACCGCTCAGGCAGAAGCCAAGAAACAAAAAACGCTCACCGAAAAGGATATGGGCGCCTATCTCTTCACATACTTCAATGATCCGACACATGCGTTGTTCATGGCTATCAGCTACGATGGCTATACGTTTACGGCTGTGAACAACGGCGAGCCCATCATTTCTGGCGATTCCATCGCAGAACAGCGAGGTATCCGCGACCCACACATCTACCGTGCTCCGAACGGTAAGTTCTATATCGCCATGACCGATTTGCATATTTATGGCCGTGAGATGGGGCTTCGCGCCACTCGTTGGGAACGGCCTGACAAATTCGGCTGGGGCAACAACCGCGGACTGGTGCTGATGGTCTCTGACGACCTGATACACTGGACACATCACGAGGTGCGCATCGACCAGCTCTTCCCTGAAAAGTTCGGTGAAATCGGCTGTGCCTGGGCGCCACAGACTATCTGGGACCCAGCTGTCGGCAAGCCGATGGTCTATTTCACCATCCGCCAACACGCAGGCGGGCGTACCAAATTATATTATAGCTATGCCAACGAGGACTTCACAACCCTTGAGACGGAACCCCAGCTGCTCTTCGAATACCCTGACGAGAAAATCCAAGTGCTCGACGCCGATATCTGTCCGATGCCCGATGGTCGTTACTTCATGACTTATGTGGCCCAGGAGAATCCTGGCGGCATTAAGTATATGATTTCTGACAAAATCAACCATTTCAACGACTACCATGCCGAGCAAATCGATACCGAGTCGAAGGGCTGCGAGGCTCCGAACGTGTGGAAGCGCATCGGCGAGAACAAGTGGGTGGTGATGTACGATATCTACAGCATCCAGCCTCATAACTTCGGCTTCGTGGAGACCTCGGACTTCAAAACCTTCAAGCCGTTGGGACGATTCAACGAGGGTGTGATGAAAGCCGCCAACTTCTCATCGCCCAAACACGGTAGCGTGATTCAAATCACCAAGGCCGAGGCCAAGCGTATCGAGAACTACTGGCGGGCCGAACAGCAGAAGCCCAAGATAATCCGTTCGGGCGAGATCTGGCCAGACAACAGCGGACGGCATATCAATGCCCATGGCGGTGGTATAATGAAATACGGCGATACGTGGTATTGGTTTGGTGAGAACAAGTGCGACACCACCTCGTCAGCGAGGATCGGCGTGATGTGCTATTCGTCGAAAGACCTGTTACATTGGGAAAACCGTGGCGTGGCTCTTTATGTCAGCGATGAAAAGGGCTCCGATATCGAGCGCGGCTGTGTGCTGGAGCGTCCCAAAGTAATATATAATAAGGTGACGGGCAAGTTCTGCATGTGGTTCCACTTAGAACTGAAGGGTCGTGGCTATAGTGCTGCCCGCTACGGTGTGGCCGTTAGCGACAAGCCCGAAGGTCCCTATAAGTTCCTCTATTCGCAACGAGCCAATCCTGGCACTTATCCCGTTGACATGGGCGAAAAAGAACTTGCCATACTCGATACCCTCGACATCAACCATTTCCAGAAATGGTGGACACCAGACTGGATGGAAGCCATCAAACAGGGCCTTTTCATGAAGCGCGACTTCGGCACAGGTCAGATGTCACGCGACATGACTCTCTATATCGACGACGATGGTAAGGCTTATCATATCTTCTCTTCGGAGGACAACCTCACCCTACACATCGCAGAACTGACCAATGATTATCTGCATCACTCGGGCCGTTATACCCGTATGGCCCCTGGCGGTCAGAATGAGGCACCTGCCATCTTCAAGAAAGATGGTACCTACTGGATGATTACCTCAGGCTGTACTGGTTGGGCTCCTAATGAGGCCCGCATGTTCTCTGCTCCCAGCATCTGGGGCCCGTGGACACAGCACCCCAATCCCTGTGTCGGTCCAAAGTCTGAGATCACCTTCGAGGGACAGTCGACGTATATCCTCCCTTACGGCGATAACTTCATCTTCATGGCTGACATCTGGCGCCCACAGCATCCGAGCGATGCCCGTTATATCTGGCTACCTATCACTTTCGAGAATGGAAAACCAATCATCAGATGGCAAGATGCATGGAAAATCGATGAAATGGGACAAAATTAACGATTTGTTCCCCTGAAATCACGATGAGGGGACATTGATATAAATCAATTGTCGTACCTTTGCGGTCGAATTTTATTCACTAACAATAAAAATTAACTCAAAAAAACAGTAACAAATGAAGTATGCTAAACTAACTCTCCCTACACGCAAACTATGTTTCGTGATGGCGTTGGCTGCAGGAATGGTCGCATTCCCATTGCCGACAATGGCAGAACAGGCAGTTCAGGACGTTCAGCAGGCTGGCGTCGTGAAGGGTCAGGTGACTGACAAGAACGGTGAAGGCGTCATCGGCGCTACCGTGAAAGTGAAAGATGCAGCAACGGGAACAGTAACCGACTACGACGGAAACTTTACCCTCAATGTGCAGAAGGCAGGTACGCTCGTAGTCAGCTACATCGGCTACCTGACGAAAGAGGTGGCCTTTACCCCTGGTCAAACTCTCAACATCTCGATTGAGGAAGACGCTACCGCATTGGACGAAGTTGTGGTCGTAGGTTATGGTGTTCAGAAGAAATCGGACGTGACTGGTTCTGTCACCTCTATTAATAAGGAACGCCTGAGCAAATTGCCCGTGACCAACGTGTTGCAGGCTGTTCAAGGTGCCGCAGCTGGTGTAACGATCTCACAGGGCAGTTCTATTCCTGGCGACGCTCCATCAGCACTGGTCCGCGGACGTAACTCCATCAATGCTGGTACTGGTCCGTATATCGTCGTCGACGGTGTGCCCATCTCGAAGAGCGGTGGCTCGCTCAACGATATCAACCCTGGCGATATCGAGTCGATGGAAATCCTGAAGGATGCCTCTGCTACAGCTATTTACGGTACAAACGGTGCCAACGGTGTCATCCTGATCACCACCAAGCACGGTAAGGACGGTAAACCCAGCGTGAGTTATAATGGCTACCTCGGTGTTGAGGACTTCGCTCACAAGATGGACTTCTGTAACGGTGCCCAGATTACCCAGCGTTATAAGGACTATGTGGCCCAGAACGCAGGTGAGACAATGCACAACGACTATGTGAAGAATGCCAACGAAGCCGAGGCACAGGCTGCTGGACAGGAGACCGACTGGATCTACGACATGGTGTCGCAGACTGGTATCATTCAGGATCACAATGTGACTGTCAACGGTGGTGCCGACAAGATCAAGTACTTCATCTCTGGCGATTATATGAGTCAGAAGGGCGTGCTGAAGGGCTTCAACTACAAGCGCTACTCTTTCCGCATGAACATTGATGCCGACGTGACCGATTATCTGAAGATTGGTACGAACTCATACATCGTCAGCCACAACCGTGATGGTGGTCGTGTGAACTTCCTGATGGCAGAGGCGATGTCACCTTATGGAAAGGTATACGATGAAAACGGTAATTACGAGCAATATCCGATGTACTCAGAGACTCTGTTCTTCAACCCCATGCAGTATATTGATCAGGATCATGAGCGACGTCAGTGGAACATCAACTTGAACGCTTATGCTGAACTCGACTTTGGCAACATTTGGAAGCCGCTGTCGGGTCTGCGCTACAAGTTCAATTTCGGTTACTCGTTTGTACCCAGGCGCGAGAACTATTATAATGGTGAGGCACAGTTCAACACCAGCGGTGGCTATGGCTACATCTTCAATGCTGAGACTCAGAGTTACACCTCTGAGAACATCCTGAGTTATGCTAAGGACTTCGGCAAGCACCACATCGACCTGACTGCCCTCTACGCTTCTTCACGTAAGAAGTATCACCAGAATAGCGCTACAGGTTCGAAGTTCATCAACGACGAGTTGTCGTGGCACAATCTCGGTGGTGGTAGCACCCAGACCTCTGGTTCATATAGCGACCTCTATACGACCGTTTCTCAGATGGGACGTGTGAACTACTCTTACGACAGCCGTTACCTCTTCACCTTCACTGTACGTCGTGACGGATCGTCGGTATTCGGTGATGACAACAAGTACGGCGTATTCCCCTCAGTGGCCCTTGGTTGGAACCTGGCTAACGAGAAGTTTATGGAGAAATACGACTGGTTGAACAATCTGAAGATCCGCCTCAGCTATGGTAAGGCTGGTAACGAGGCCATCGGCGTTTACGAGACACTGGCCAAGATGACCAATGCCGCTATCGCCATGGATGGTGCTTCTGCCACAGCCCTCTATCCCAGCAGCCGCATGGGTAACACCGGACTGAGCTGGGAGACTACAAAGACCTTTAACTTCGGTATCGACTTTGGTTTCCTGAACAACCGCATCAACGGTAATATCGACTTTTACACCTCGACAACCACCGACCTGCTTCTGCAGCGTAACCTGCCGAAGATCTCTGGTTACTCAAATGTATATATGAACATGGGTAAGACCGCTAACAAGGGTCTTGAGATCACCATCAACTCGAAGAACATCGTAACGAAAGACTTTACTTGGGGCACCTCTCTCGTATGGTCGTGGAACAAGAATGAGATTAAGGACCTCTATGGCGACCAGAAGGATGATATCGGTAACCGTTGGTTCATCGGTGAGCCCATCAGCGTAATCTACGACTACGTGATGGAGGGCATCTGGCAGAAGGATGAGATCGAGCGTGGTGACCACCTGAAGCAGGATCCGCAGGCACAGCCCGGTGACGTAAAGCTGAAGGATATCAACGGCGATGGTAAGATTGATCCCGAAGACGATAAGGTCATTCAGGGACAGACCACTCCGAAGTGGATTGGCGGTCTGACGAACACCTTCACTTATAAGAACCTCTCTCTGAGCATCTTCATCCAGACCGTTCAGGGTTTGAAGCGCAATAACTCTCTGCTGGCTATGGCTGGTGACGAGATGGGCCGTCGTAACACCACCACTGAGGTGGGCTATTGGACGGAGTCGAACCCGAGCAATGAGTTCCGCTCACTTAGCAAGACCTCTAACCGTTGGGGTTATGGATTCCCGCGCGATGCCAGTTTCACTCGTATCAAGGACATCACCCTGAGCTACCAGTTCCCTGCCCAGATCTGCAACATGCTGCATCTCAGCGCACTGACTGTATATGCCAGCGGTCGTAACCTCGCTACCTTCACCGACTGGGTAGGATGGGACCCCGAGTCTGACATCACACAGCGCGGATGGAGCGGCTACGAGAACAACTACCCGATGACCAAGAGTTATGTGTTTGGTCTGAACGTGACGTTCTAAAGGTGAGAAAGTGAAAAAGTGAAAAGGTAAAAAATTAAGTTTACGATTATGAAACTAAGAAATATTATATATTCAGCAATGGCTGTCAGCGCACTGGCACTGACCTCTTGCAGCGACAGTTATTTGGATGAGAAGATGTACTCGAATTACGGTACGGACGTGACCGACGTCGAGGCAAAAGTGATAGGTCTGCACTATAAGTATGCCGACCTCTGGGGCTGGAGCGATCAGCAGGGATTCGCTGGCTGTTGGCAGGATGGTACCGATGTGGGTGCCCCTGGCGACACACAAGGTGTGGAGGTTCCATTCTTCCAATATGGCTCACTGAACGCAGAGAATGGCGGTGTCAACAAACTCTGGACTTCACTCTACAGCATCATCAACAGTGCAAACATCATTATTAATACCGAGAATGTGGATCCTGCAGCCAAAGGCGAGGCAGAGTTCTTCCGGGCCTATGCCTACAACATGCTTGTGACCCTTTGGGGAAATGTTCCCCTGATTACCGAGAGCAAGGCTGAGCCGCGCACCGATTTTATCCGTAACGCCGTAGCTGAGGTGGACGCCGTGATTACGTCTGACCTGAACGACGCCATGGCCAATCTGCCCGAGGTTGGTAAGACCAAGACACAGAACCGTATCAATAAGGACTGTGCCCGTATCCTGGCTGGTGAGGCTTTCAACCGCATGGGTAAGTATGCTGAGGCAGAGGCTGCCGTATCGGCCACTATCAACAGTGGCAACTACGAGTTGATTTCTGAGCGTTATGGTAAGTTCCTCTCTGATGCCGGCGACTACTACAGCGACATGTTCCGTTGGGGTAACCAGCGTCGTTCGCAAGGTAACAAGGAGGGAATCTGGGTGTTCCAGATGGAATACAGCCGCGACGTGCCCGGTGGTACGATCAATGCTCCGCAGCAACGCCGTAACTGGGTGGCCGCCTTCCACAAGCTGACCGACTTCATGCAGAACGCCGACTCTATCGGTGGCCGTGGTAATGGCCGTCTGCGCCTGAGCAACTACGTGAAGTATGGTATCTGGGAAGAGGGCGACATCCGCAACTCGAACCACAACATCCGCCGTATCCTCTATGCTAACAAAGCTGGTGTCGAGAAGGATGTATGGGTAAAGGAGATCAATGGCTTCCCCTATCGTGTAGATGAAGGTACCGAGGGCGCTACCAAGGTGACAGTGAAGACGGGAGACCGTTGCTATTGGACAGTAAATGACACACTGGCTGTGATGTATCCGCATCCTACCAAGTGGGGTGGCTATGACGAGACCGACGACTTCGGATGGTCGCTGGTGAAGGACTGGCCTCTGATGCGTCTGGCTGATGCCTATCTGCTTCGTGCCGAGGCCCGTATCCAGAAGGGTGACCAGGCTGGAGCTGCAGCAGACATCAACGTGCTGCGCGACCGTGCCTTCAAGACCTACCGTGCAGAAAGCGGTAATGCCGATGCCGGTAAGGTGACCTCTGCTCAGATGACAATGGACTTCCTGCTCGATGAGCGTATCCGTGAGTTGGTAGGTGAGGAGAACCGCCGTTATACCCTCTGTCGCACTGGCAAACTCGCCGAGCGTGTGCAGATGATGATGAGCAAGTGGGCCGAGGGCACCGAGAGCAAGGCCATCAGTGGCTTCGATGCCTCAAAACACACACTGCTGCCTATTCCTTTGTCGGAGATTCAGTTGAATAAGGATGCTGATCTGGGTCAGAATCCTGGCTATTAATTCATACTTGAATAAAATTGGTTAGTTAATTGTTTTTTCTTTAGGGGCAGTCTATGTCACAACTTAGGCTGCCCCAAATTTAAAAAGGATGAAGAAATTATTATTATTAACCTGTCTGCTTGGCACGATAACACTCCAAGCCAAGAAGTGGACTACTCCTGAGGTGAAGGACATGATCCGAAAGGTGAACACATACTGGCAGACCAATAATCCCGCAGAGGTACGGTCGTTCTGGGACAATGCCGCCTATCATACGGGAAACATGGAGGTCTATAAGTTGTTGCAAGACCAGCAAATGCTCGACTATAGCATCCGCTGGGCAGAGCACAATCAATGGAAAGGGGCCACGGAGCCCGATCCCGCCAATTGGAAATACAAGCAGTATGGCGAGGGTCAGGACTACGTACTTTTCGGCGACTGGCAGATTTGCTTCCAGACCTACATAGACTTATACAACCTCTCGCCTGACGAGGAGAAGGTGGCCCGTGCCAAGGAGGTGATGGGTTACGAAGCCGACTCCAAGACTTATGACTACTGGTGGTGGGCCGACGCCCTCTATATGGTGATGCCTGTAATGACAAAGATGTATAAGTTGACAGGTGACGAGAAATATTTGAAGAAACTCTATGAGAACCTACTCTATTGTGACTCGATTATGCTCGACTACGAGACAGGACTCTATTTCCGCGACGGCAAATATGTCTATCCTAAGCATACCACTGCCAGCGGAAAGAAGGACTTCTGGGCCCGGGGCGACGGATGGGTGCTGGCTGGATTGGCAAAGGTCTTACAGGACATGCCTGAAACCTATATCCGTCAGCCGTTCTTCATCGAGAAATACACTCGTCTGGCCCGTGGGGTGAAAAACACCCAACAGCCACAAGGGCACTGGACCCGTTCGATGATGGATCCCAAACAGGCACCAGGTTATGAGACCAGTGGTACGGCCTTCTTCTGTTATGGCCTGCTCTGGGGTGTCAACCATGGTTATCTATCCAAGAAAGAGTTCGGGCCTACCATTGAGAAAGCCTGGAACTATCTCACGACTATCGCTCTGCAGAAAGATGGTAAAATCGGTTATGTTCAGCCCATCGGAGAAAGGGCTATCCCCGGACAGACCGTCGATGCCAATTCTCAGGCAAATTTCGGTGTCGGTGCCTTCCTACTGGCAGCTTGTGAATACGTTAGATACCTAGGCCGATGAACCTGTTACTGACCATCAGTCTGGCTATTGCCAACCTGCTACCGCAGGCTGACGATTCCTTCTGGCGCGACTCCATACCGCAGGAGATGCGCCAGAGCTATATTGAATATGGAGAGCAGTATCTCGGTAAGCAGTGGACGGTACTGCCATGGACAGTCTTTGCCGAAAACAAACAGACGGGCAATCGAGTGATCTACGAAGCCCTGTGTTTCGAGAAGCGTCGCCAGATGGCAGCCCTCGTCATGGCAGAGATCATAGAAGGCAGAGGCCGTTTCATGGGTGACATCATCAATGGAATGGGTAGTTTCTGTGAGGAGACATGGTGGGGCATTCCTGCCCACTATCCTAAAGCCGTGCCCCTGTCAGAATTACAAGAGGTGGATCTCTTCAATGCCGAGACTGCCAGTCTGATTGTCTGGACCAAATATATGCTAGAAAAACAATTTGATACTTACTCCCCTGACCTCAACCAACGCATAGACCAAGAAATAGAACGCCGTATCCTCCAGCCTGCTGTTGAGAAGAACTACTGGTGGAAAACGGCTGGCATGAACTGGAACCCCTGGATTTGCAGCAACTGGCTCGCCTGTGTCCTTATCTGCGAGAAGGATGAAGCTCGCAAAGCAGAGGCGATCAATCAGATCAGGAAAGCCACACAGGCATTTATCGATGCCTATCCCGAGGATGGCGGCTGCGACGAAGGTCCTGGCTATTGGGACAGGGCCGCTGCCTCGATGTTTGAGATTATGAGGCTTTTGAACTATGATTCATCAGAGCCGAAAATCCAAAAGATGGCTGCCTACGCCTACAAGACCTACATCGGCAACGACTATTGCATCTGCTTTGCCGATGCCCATGAGAACAAGGCCGTACAACAAGTGAACATCGTCTATCCCTTCGGCCTCTGGCTGAACGATCATACGATGCGAGCATTTGGAGCATACCTCGGACGGACAAGGGGCGTACTGACGAATCCTGCTGCCCTCTACGACAAAAGTGGTAACTTCCCGACACTCGGCCGTGAACTCTTCTTCTTACAATACGTTCGCGATTTCATCGCAGAAAAGCCGAGTGAGCCATTATTAAAAGATGTATGGCTGCCAGATCTTCAGATCATGACAGCCCGTCGCGGAAGCCTGTTTGTTGCCATGAAGGGTGGCACCAACGGAGAGAGCCATAACCATAACGATGTAGGTTCCTTCATCGTCTATGCTCCCCAAGAACACTCACCTCTCAGCTCTTCACTTTCACCCCTTTTCATCGACCCTGCCGTCGGTGAATACACAGCCAAGACATTCTCCGATGACCGATACAGCATCTGGACGATGAAGTCGCAGTACCACAACCTGCCCCAGATTAATGGTATCGACCAGAAGGACGGAAAAGAATACACAGCCAAGATGATTTGTCACAAAGACGGACAATTGACTCTCGATATCGCTGGGGCCTATCCTGCTGAGGCAGCGGTGAAATCATGGAAGCGTACTGTGGCTGCGATGAAATCGGGTATTTCTGTGACCGAGAACTATGAACTCAGTGAATACCGCCAACCTACCCGTCTGATGCTGATAACCCTCGACCCAGATGCCATAAAGCGCATCCACTTCGACACAAACCAGCTCTCGGCCACTGTTGAAGATATCAGCGACAAACTCGACCCCGTGCTCCAACACATGTGGGGCCCAAAGATGTACCGCATCATTCTGACGGTGAAATCGGCAAAAACCACGAATAAAATCAAATACACAATCCGATGAAGATACTATTGTCATTATTGTGCGCCACCATATCCCTGATTGTCAAGAACACGGGAGATTCCCAAAGGCAAGAAGTGGCAGAAGCCGACCTCCAGACTATATGCCAACAGTTAGGCTCAGGTACAGACGATCCACTGATTGTCAGAAACGCTTTTGGACAGGAGATGACTTACCAAAAGACCTACGACGGTAAGTTGTTGCTCTATGTGGCTGTACAACCTGGGAGTGAGGCTGTCTTCACCATTGAAAAGGGAGAACCTTCATCATTCAAGTCATATGTAAAAGGAAAATGTTATCCCGAACGTGCTGACGACATCACTTGGGAGAACGACCTCGGTATCTATCGTGTTTATGGCCCAGCTCTCCAACGGTCGGGTGAACGGTCGTTTGGTACGGACGTCTGGGTGAAGAACACCCCTGAACTGGTAGTGGAACAACGCTATCAGATGCATATGTGGGGTGTCGGACAAAGAGACTCCCTAAAGCGTATCGGTCAACCCGAAGAGGCCAACAAGATCTATGTGGCTACCTCGTTTCATCACGACCACGGACAAGGACTGGACTGCTATGGTGTAGGAGCCAGTCTCGGCTGTGGTGCTCCAGCACTGATGAAAGACGGGGCATTGCTATTCCCCTATTGTTTTAAGACCTATCAGATTCTCGACAATGGTCCGCTTCGCTTTACGGTAGAACTGACCTATAACACCACTGCCGACGGTGTGACCGAGCATCGTCTCATCAGTCTCGACCGTGGCTCGCATTTCAACCGCATGACAGTATGGTACGACGGTATTAAAGAGCCGATGGCACTGGCTACTGGTGTTGTGCTGCATAGCGAAGACCATCTGTTGCTCGACAAGCACTATGTGCTCTATGCCGATCCGACAGACAATCCTAAGGTCCACCAGTCGCAAATCTATGTAGGCACCCTATTCCCTGAGGGTGTTGACGATACGCTCATGCTAAAAGGTGAACTTAACCATGGCCTCGGCATCGTTCGTCAGTATCAGGGTCAGCCCTATATCTATTATTTCGGTTCCGCCTGGAGTTGTTACGATGTCCGTACAATGGTACAATGGCAACTCGTGGCTGACGAATATCTCCAGAATCTCAAAAACACATTAACAATCCGCATACAATGAAGAAAACCCTATTGCTCCTAGCAGCCCTCATGCTGCTTCTGCCTGTAGAGGCAAAAAAGAAACAGACGGTACAGCAGACCGACCGTGAGTATTGGACATCCCTCGCCTATACGATGGCCCAGCCAGTGTTGGAGAACATGGCCAAAGGTGAGTTACAGAAGAACATGAAGACCGAGTTCTCGCCTTCGTTCGACAATCGCGACCGTTCCGTGGTCTATATGGAGACCTTCGGTCGTCTGATGGCCGGTATCGCCCCTTGGCTTACCCTGCCCGATGATGACACAGCAGAAGGTCAGCAGCGCAAACAACTCCGTGAGTGGGCTTTGGCTGCCTACAAGAACTCTGTCGATCCAGACTCCCCTGACTACCTCTGTTGGGGTAAGGCCGGACAGAACCTCGTCGATGCCGCCTATATCGCCGAGTCGTTCCTCCGTGCCTGGGACACCCTATGGATGCCACTCGATGATGTTACCAAACAACGCTACATCAAAGAGTTCCAAGGCATGCGCAAGATCGACCCGCCCTACACTAACTGGTTCCTCTTCTCCTCTACCATCGAGAGTATGCTGGCCAAGGCCGGTGCCCAGTATGATGAGTTCAGGGTGAATACCGCCTGCCGTAAGGTAGAAGAGTGGTACGTGGGCGATGGTTGGTATGCCGACGGTCCCGTCTTTGCCTTCGACTACTACTCCAGTTACGTGTTCCACGCCATGTACCTCGAAACCCTCCAGGCCATGGTCGATGCCAAGGCCAACACCCGCCTCGACTATCAGAAATACTACGACCGGGCTCTGAAGCGAGCACAGAAGTTCTCACTAATTCTCGAGCGGTTCATCTCGCCCGAAGGCACCTTCCCCGTTGTCGGACGCTCCACACCTTACCGCATGGCCGTCATGCAGCCGTTGGCCCTGATGGCATGGTATCAGAAACTGCCCTCCGACCTCTCCAACGGTCAAGTACGTGCTGCTCTGACAAAGGTGTTCCATCGTATGTTCGACATCCAGCAGAACTACAACGATGCAGGATTCCTCACCATTGGCTTCTGCGGTTCACAGCCTGAGACAGCCGACTGGTACACTAATAACGGCTCGCTGTACATGACCTCGCTGGCCTTCATGCCCCTCGGATTGCCTGCCGATCATCCTTTCTGGACTGACGCCCCGCAACCCTGGACACAGGTCAAAGCCTGGGGAGGTCAGCCCTTCCCCAAGGACCACCGTTGGGCCGACGACATACAGACTAGAGACAAGTGGTAAACAGGCCTGTCACCCTGTAATCATACCAAGATTACGCCGATAAGTATTAAAAAATATGTATTATCTGCGTAATCTTGGTATTTATTAGTACCTTTGCATCGAATAAACTTTGGTCATTCTACAAGATCATTCAGATAATATGAAATACGTTTTTGAAACCCGCATGGCGGTACGCGACTATGAGTGCGACATTGAGGGCATTGTGAATAATGCCAATTACCTGCACTATGCAGAGCACACCCGCCATCTCTTCCTCCGAAGCCTCGGCGTGAGCTTCGCCAAGTTCCACGAACAGGGCATCGATGCCGTTGTCCACAGTATGAAACTGCAATACAAGGTTCCTCTGCGCTGCGACGATGAGTTTATATCCCGTCTTAACCTGAAGAAAGACGGTTTCCACTACTGGTTCTATCAGGATATCTATCGTGCCAGCGACGAGAAACTCTGTTTCCGTGCCACTGTGGAACTCGTGTGTCTCGTAAACGGTCAACTGGCTCCCAGTCCTGAGTACGACGAAGCCTTCAAGGATTATTTGTAAGACCGCAGACCTGTATAAAGGATGAGAAAAACGGTTCTTTCAGCCCTCATGTTTGGGATGGCGTTGACGGCTCAGGCTTTGGGTGAGCATATCACCATCAACAGCCACTATATGACCATCGACGGCAAGCCCGTGGTACCTGCCATGGGTGAGGTACACTATTCCCGTATTCCATCCGCAGAATGGGTCGACGAGGTACGAAAGATGAAAGAGGGCGGCATCACGATGATTGCCTGCTATGTGTTCTGGAACCACATCGAGGAACTGGAGGGACAATACGACTGGAGCAATCAGCGCAATCTGCGCTCGTTCCTTGAAGTCTGCAAGGCTGAGGAGATGCCCGTCGTGCTGCGCTTAGGACCGTTCTGTCATGGTGAGGCGCGTTGTGGCGGTATCCCTGACTGGTTGTTCACCAAGGGCTGTAAGTCGCGCTCTGAGGATCCGTTGTTCTTGAAATATGTGGAGCGGTTTTATCGGCAGATCTTTACCCAGGTACAGGGACTACAGTGGAAAGACGGTGGACCTGTCGTGGGGGCACAGTTTGATAATGAGTATCGTGGACATGGTTCCTATCTGATGGCACTGAAGAAGATCGCCACGGATATCGGCTTCGACCTGCCGTTCTATACCCGAACAGGCTGGCCGGAACTCGCATCACCCGTTCCCTTTGGTGAGATGATTCCCCTCTACGGCGATTATGCCGATGGTTTCTGGGACCGCAGC
>Ga0265301_10004090_pt1 | contig 14876 bp, 15 predicted proteins | sample AusTroGonzalo_MG_2_FD_193488 | JGI IMG/M metagenome (GOLD analysis project Ga0265301, IMG submission 193488) | Bovine rumen microbial communities from tropical cattle in Woodstock, Queensland, Australia - Gonzalo_04 | ecosystem: Host-associated > Mammals > Digestive system > Stomach > Rumen ...
CAATAGGCATTACTTCACCAGAATATGGCTCGATAGTTGTGTTGTTTGAACCAACCTCTATCTGGATATCATAATGTTGAATATTATAATTGGAATTTGATAGGGAATCTGTCGTAGAAACAATAACAAGTTCTTGATTACTACTTAAAGTAAATGTCCTTTTATATTCATTAGTGCCAATATACGTATTAATGTTAGTAACCGTTCCATTCGAATATATACCAATATTAAAAAGATTATACGATGGTCTGGAATATCCACTTTTAATGATAGCAGAGGCAGTAAATACACCATTTTTTAATCCGGTATGATATATCTGCCTTTGTATCATTGTCCCAGAGCCATTATTAAATTCCACTAATTCAAAATTGTCAATGTTATAGTTATATAAATTCTTATGGCATCTCTTCCCATTCACCCCCGTCCATCCCTCAATTGGAATAGGGTTCTCTGGAGAAGGTGTCCCATCAGCTTGCTTTGGAAGAAAATGAAACTTCAAGCTCTCAATTGGCACTCTAGAAGGAGTCCGGAAGGAAGCAATGTTTCCGGATACTGTATGACTTAAGTCGCCCATGACATCACCCCTCCATATACTCCATCAGTAATAATAATTTCATAAGTCGTATCAGCATCAAGGCTCGTGGCATCAAACCACGCAGGCCATTTAACTGTATCTGGTACTGTAAGAGTAGTGGAAGAACCGGTTGAAAAGCGCACTACGATGCTTCCTGCCGCGGGAGGAGTTATAGTTAAAAGAGTAACTTCTCCACAAATATATCTTACATTTGGCATACCTACAATTGTTGGGGTACTTCCAGATACTTCTTCAATTAGTGGCACACTTGCTTCAATACCAAGCATGGTTTGGATGGCGGTCTTTGAAGATTGAGGATATACGCCAACCGTATCAGAACCACTCGCCAAATCCACTCCAGCAAGTTTGGAGAGACCATAATAAACAGCATCATGGATATGAGATGAAACAATTGGGGCATAAGAATTTGCCCCAGTTTTAATAGTAGAAGTTGACGCACTGTTTGTCCTTAATTGACCGTTAATAATTGTCAATCCCTCACCATTCGCGCCAATCATAGCGAGAATGGCAGCCTTAGCTTCAGTAGTATAAGTTCCAACTGCATTGCTACTAGATGATTGAGTAGTATCTCCTGCAGCTTTTGCAAGTCCGTAAAATGCCGCTTCGTGTTGATGAGAGGGAACAATTGGGAAATAGTTAGCAGTGCCCTCTTTAACATTATTGGTGCTTGCCTAATTAATATAAAGTTGACCCTAATTTGTTATTGCAACACCATTGGAAGTATTAACTTTTATAATACCAGCATTGGTAGAAGTGGCAATATCTGTTTTCTTAACAACCGCAGCATCTAATGCCTAAAATTCTGCATAAGTTGGAACTTCTACACTTTCAGGAGGAGTTTCCATCATCCAAACTTTTGTATCAGTATTAGCTGGTTGAGTATCCTAAACTGCAATAACTTCAGATGGCGCTGCACCAATAAGAGAGCGAATAGCAGTTTTAGCTGTTGTTGTATAAGTACCTACCGGATTATCGGAAGAAGCTTGTGTGGTATCACCCGCCGCTTTCGCGAGTCCGTAGAAAACGGATTTATGTTGTGTTCCTGGGACAACTGGGCGATATGAACCAGAGCCGCTTTTGATTTGGCTCTCGCTCGCATTTACAATATAAACGAGCTTTGTTCCGCTTGTTACGGAAACACCATAATCAGTCCCATTAAAAATCAAATCTGACTTCTTATAAATATCTCCATCCAGAGGGCAAAGCTCACAATTCGTCCCGACAGTAATTGCCGCATTTTCAGATATGGCTTGAGTTACTCTATAACGTTTACCATCCATGATAAACGTTTCACCAACTGCATAGTTCTTTACTGCAACTAAGTTGTCTTGATATGTACCAAAAATATTTTCAAAGCCAAATAGTTTTTGAATACCTTGTTTAGCTGCATCTGTGTATGTTCCTACTGCGTTAGAGGACTGTGCCATATCAGCACCCGCGGCTTTTGCAAGACCATAGAAGGTGGATACATGTTGATTTCCAGGAACAATAACTCTATAATTACTAAATCCCGCTTTAACCGTTGATTCGCTAGCAGAACAAACGCTTAAATATCCATTTGAATCAATAAGTAGTCCATCTGTAGTATTTCGTACCTTCATAACTCCAGGTACAACACCGGAAGCCATTGGGATATTTGCAATACTATTATTAACAATACTACTTCCATTTATTTGTATATCTGGAATTACTCCACTCGCTAAGTCTGTACTAGGAATTCCTCCAATAGGCTTAGTATATTTTGCACTAATTGCATTGTCAATCTAATTAACAACCGTACTTAAAGTATCATTGGTTGCATAATCATCTAATAGTCCAACAATCTATGTTACACCATTAGCATCTAAGAATTTCTTATTATTATAACTCATATCTCACTCCCCCTTATTCAGTAGGAGTGCTTGCTGCCGCAATTGCTTCGGCAATTTCAGTAGTAGTTAATGCCATTACTGAATCATAAACTGCTTGTGCTTGACCAGAAGCATCATAAGCGGTAGAAGCAGTATAAGCCGCACTACCTAAACCATGAACTGCTACATCAGTACCATTAACTGCAATAGTACCATTAGTTGCGCCTTCAGTAATACCAGCAGGTTGAACTGCGGTATCTGCCTTCCCTAATGAAGTTTGAACTGCGGCCGCGAGTTTATTCTTGGCAATACTGCCAACCTTTAAAGTACCACTAATCTGATGATTAGTGTCGGTAAAATCAATTTCCTCACTATCAACAACACCATTATACTCAATTAGACTTGCTACATTGATATAAATAGGATCACTATTAGCGATTACAAGTTTAAGGAAAGTACCACTATTAGTACCATCGCTATTTACAATTTCACCGGAAGTAGCAACTAAATCTTTTGGAATGTTAATTGTACCAATAGTAGCGCCACGTTGGGTAAGAGTATATACCTTAAGTACATTACCACTACCTGCGGTTTCAGTAACAGTAACAGCGCCCGTGGTAGTCATATTATTACCAATTTCTTGTAATGCACCTTCTACTGTACCTGCCACAAAGTAATTTCCGGTGTCAGTAATTGTAACATCTGCGGCTGCGCCAGAAGTTGCAACCGATGCAAGATCGGCTACATTTGCCTTTTTATTTAACTCCGCAACAATCTGGCTCCAAAGGAAACTAGTACCAGCATGGTCTAAGAAACTTTTTACACTAGACATAAGCCGATCCCTCCTTACGTATTATTTATAATGTTTTGTAGTTCTTGAGTTGTGAGTGCCTCAAGATCCTCTTTACGCACATATTCAGTCATTAGAGGTTCTGCGCGAACTCCTGTATTAACATATTCATCCGCGGCCGCATCCCATACATACCACATTTTATCTATAATAGTAGGATAGTGGGTTACGTTTGCATTGGATTGCTGTAAAGCCGCGGTCAAGTCATTTAAAGCACTTGTAATGATATTTAATTGATCTGGAGTTAAGGTGGCACTCGGTGAATCAGAATTAGTTAATAGGCTATCGCCTGTTTGCTTAATCTCACAAATTGGTAATCCAAAAGCCGCATAATACGAATCTACTTCTTGTCCATTTACTACCTTGTTTTCAGCATAAACAGGATCAATATAATATTTAATATCCCACTCATATTTACCAACGGGTAAATTAACAGTTTCATTATGAGTTAATTCAAATTCCAATTTGTCTCCATTTACTTGCGCTTCCTTTTGAAAAACTAAAGTCTGCGTCATAGGATCTATAATAGAAAAAACAGCAACTCCAGTCCCACTAACATTTGCAAGAACTGGAACAGTAAATGTACCAGTGTCGCCACGCGGGATAATAAGACGCCGCTGAATTAGTCTAATCATCGAGTACCACCACCTATTTATTCAAAAATTGTCTTTAATTGACTTTTAGACTTTTCATACATTGATTCCTAACATCCAACCAATGTACCAATATCATAGCCGAGCGTTTCAAACTTGATGAATTCCTTTTCTGCACATTCCAATTCATCATCAACATCACATAAATATTTTTTGATGTACATGGCCGCGGCTATCTCTCTAAGATTAGTGAGTTCCAAATACATTTCCTCATATAATTTTTTCGTTTCTTTCTCCCAATTTACCCATTTTCCCATTAGCTCTTTTACGGCTTGGCGCTTTGTACCAACATCAACTGCATGAGTAGTATAATTATACCAACTCTACGGGATAATCTCGGGCTGGGAAATTTTATCTAACTATATAAGCTTGAAATAATGAGTCGCATAATAATGCGACAACTCACGATAATTTGCTTCTTCGGTAAAATGAATAATAGAATTAGTAGCCAAACGCTATCCAGTTTACTATCATAGTTACACCAGCACTATTCCATTGGAATAACGAGAAACCACTCTTAGTAATATCACCAACGCTGATAGTGCTATAAGCACCGAAACCTACCTGTGCACAGTATGCAACAACGCCAAAGCAAGCATTTGGGAAAGCTGGAGAGAATGTAACACCCATACCTGAATTATGGCTAGGAGTTTTTGTACCATGTCTAAATTGTACTTCTTGTTTAGTACCATTGACACTTGCATACTTACCATATAAGGTTACATTGTTATTTGTATCAACGTCAACAATAGTCTTGTCACTACCTGTACCATGCGCAGTCGCATACAAACCTCTATGATTGCCTGTCGCGGCTTGAGAATAAATATAAATCTGACCTGCGCCTGCTTGTGCGCCAACTTGTGCTTCACGAGTAGTATTACCATTAACACCTGCCCAGAATCTTGATGCGGTCATAGTGCATAGGGCAGAAGCATCATAACTACCATTATTTGGATAGAATAAAATACTACCATCAGAAGTAACATATGTCGTTTCGGTACCACCCGCAGCGGTAAGGCTTAGACCGGTTAATACCGTATTGCAAGATTCGCCAGATCCCATCATAGTTAATCCGCCGCCACCAATAGCAATACCATTACCATATGTATCAGATGTATTATCAATGAAGCGGATCATACGATAAGTTTCTTTAGTACCTACATAATAAATACCTGCGCCATTAGATTTACCAATGTATAGGTTATTCCAAGGGTAACTAGAATTACCTAAGTCGCCACTTGTAGTATGCACACTTTTATTGAAAATAAATGGAATATTAGCGCTATTATAAATATGGGTAAAATTAGCGTTTTGAGAACCAATAGTTACTGTATTATTATTATAAGTTGACTTAATTAAGTTATTAACAGTAAGTTGACCAGAAATAGTAGTATTGCCTGTATTATAGGCAATAGACATTGCTGTTTGAGTATAGGTAGTTTGCTTTGCAGTTGTAAAGTTATTCTTAAAGTAGAGAATACCACCGTCATTAAGAATCTGCCAAGAAGCATTAGCTCCGCGCCATAATTCAAGAGCAACTGCACCGCCAGCGTAAGTATCTAAATTACTACCATCTGCAACTGAGCTAACAAGCAACTGACTCGACTTATTTGTCGAGCTTGTAGAATGAGAGGAAGCAATAAGTAATTGCTTGCTATTATATAATCTCATATAATTGCTATCATTCATATACCAGCCACTAGCAAAGGTTGCCCAATAAATACCTGCAACATTAGTTCCGTTACCAAGTGAAAGCCATGCAGCGGTACCAGATTTACTTGTCAATTTAAGACCATCAGCGACACTAAGAAGACGATGTGTATAATCACTTGTATCATTATTATAATGGAAATCAATATAAGGGCTGCTGCCAGCCAATTCAATTCGACCAGGAGACATATAAGTAGTATTAGTAGAGGTTGCAGTTGCAGTTGGAGCCGCCGCATCTCTAATAGTAATGCTAGTTCTCGCATGAAAATTCTTACTAACAACTGTCCAAGTGCTTTGATTACTAAGGAAATGGAAGCTTGCACCGGAGCCAGCAGTATCATGATCTGTAAATAATAAAGCGCCTGCCTGACCACCACCAGGAGTTGCACTTGTATCAAAGGTAATTTGAGGACCAGGATCTCCAAAAGTCATATAACCAGCATATGAGCTTTGAATATCTGCTGCATCATTACCATAGGTATTACCATAAATATGTAATATAGAGCTATAATGATTTGCAACAGAGGATAAACTATTACCATGAAGTCTCCAATAATTATCAATTGAACTAAAGTTTACCCTATCGGTATTGTTGCTTCCGTTACGCGTAATAAATATATTACCACCAGCATTACCAATAGACCAAGTATTTGCACTTGTGCCAGATGCGGCAGTATTATCTGCACCACGTAATGTAATTGTTGCCCAGTTTCCATAAGATTTAATTCGTAAACCTTCACGGAAATTACTCTGATTTGGTTCAATGGTTAAGCATCCCTTAAGTACACTATATGAATATGCATTATCATTAGAATCAACTGCGGCAAACATTTGTAAGCCAAGTTCCGTATCTGTTGTTCCAGAACTTGGTGCATATACAACTAGCTCTAAACCATTAATTCCTGAAGTGCTATATGAATTCATAATACGTGCTAATTGCTTACGTTCACTAGAACTATCTTCAGAACGGAAAACAATAGATTTATGAGTCCAAGCCGCAGGATTTGTGCCACGCACAATATCATTATTATAAAAATCAAGACTGGTGACTAATGGTGCAAGCGTAGAAATTCTATTATTCTGATTTAATGTAAGAATCGAAGCACCGCTATCTGCAGCATTTTTAGCAAAGATACCTCTATTGCCATCTATTGCCGCAGCGCTATAAAGATAGATCTTACCAGCGCCACTTCGTGTACCAACATCATATTCAGACGTTTGCGCGGTATTCGTCGCAAAAGTTCCAGCCCAAATAGATCCGCCTGGAGAATAAATACCATTGGCATATAGCTTTTTCGCAATAGCAACACCACCGCCAACTGTTAATGCACCACTAGATGTACTAGTTGCATCTTTAGTAGAGCGCACGCCTACTGAATAGGTGGTGTTATTTACACCTAAGGCAATATCGCCACCATCATAGTTTAAACTTAAATTTCCTACTGTTGTATCGGTTGCTTTAGACTGAATTTCATTATTATCTAATTCAAGATGTTGTGCAGTTTGTGCGCCACCTACAATTAAAGCAACTGCGTTCGCGGCTGTACCAGACGCATCCGTAGATTTGGTTAAAACTAAAGTGCCATCAATCTATGTATCACCCGTGATAGTAGTATCGCCCGTGATGTCAGCATCGCCGCCAATAGAAATATCACCTGTAATATCTAAATCATCTGCTAGATCTACAGCCCCGCCAACGTATAATGCTCCGCTAATACCGACTCCACCGCTTACAACAAGAGCACCTGTACCAACAGTGCTTGAAGCAGTAGTATCTAAGATAGTAACAGCACCGGTAACATTTAATGCTCCTGCTATATCGGTATCTCCACCAACAGTAAGGTCACCATCAAAAGAAGCAGCACCATCATCTAGTCTAACCCATGCGGTTGTACCACTAGGAGCGCCGCCAACAAACTCAATGGTATCTCCATCAGAAGCATCATATTTATAAACAATACCATAATCTGTGGCACGATTTGTTCTACTTAGAATCCAAGTATCATCAGTTACACCCGTACCAGTCTATAGTAAGGCCGTTTCCGCAGAGTTTGCGGCACTATCACCTATAATTCGTTTTGCATAGTAGGTAGTTAAATTAAAGTTACCAGACGAACTCACTTAACTCACCTCCATAAGTAGTCTAAAAAAAATAAAGGAGTGCTTATTAGGCAACTCCTTACTCTTGTAGCACCAAACTGGCGCGAAGCAGCAGCCCAATACTACTTTTATATTATAACACAAATTATTCTGCATTGTCAAATATTAGATTAAAGTTGATATTAACTTTATCATTATCTAAATACTCGCTAATACTATAAAGCGTTGCAGAAATATTACTTAATGTATAAATCAATGTATTATCGTGATAAATTTGAATCTGCGTAATAGGTTCTTCCGCGAGATCATTAAAGTCAGATGCGTCAACTGCAAGAACATTACACATTGCAGTTGAAGACATATTACCATTCTCAAATGTAGTGCTTCTATTATAATTAAGCACTTCAAAAGTGGTATTATTAAACTTAATTGTGTTCACTCTGCACTCCTCCTAAGAGTTGGTTAATTAGTTGTTCTATATTTATACCAGATACAGAAGCCATATTACGAGCAATTTGTTCTAAGTTATTACTATTCGCTAGCATTGCTGATAATTGCGGATTCTACACAATTATGTCACGTAACATTGCCTGAGGATTAGACGCAAGTTGTAACTATTGCATAACCTAACGAATATTGTTAATAGAGTTATTTAGCGATAACTGCGCTGTTGGTGTTTGAGTTTGAGTTTGGTTTCGGAGCTGACTTATTAGATTTGCCATTTATCCATTCCTCAATAGCATCAAGCCGCGAAAGTATATCCTCAGTATCGGGTTTCTTATGCGGAGTTATATCAAATCCTTGAACGCTCCGACAATTGTTATTATCCGTTTTAATCCACCAGATAATATTTTCATCCATATCTGGTAAGCATAGTTCACTGCATGGCCCTAACGGGAACTGTCATGCTGCAATTTCTCCTTGAATTGGAGCAAAGTTGTACACGGGTAATCTTCCCCATGCGGGATAAGCATTATTCTGAACCTACCCCATTAGATTCTGTTGATTCATTTACCGGTTCCTCCCCATACTTGCGACCACACTTGGGACAGTAATCACAAGCTCTTAAATTATTTGCCTAATCAAAAAAGTAAAGTATTTTTTCCTGCCGTTTCTTTTCATCCCAACAGAAAAAACATCCAAATTCGTTCATAGTTACCTCAGTTTAAAACCTTTTCTATCATGTTTAAAGTATCCTTTAAACTATTATAGATTTGTTGTAAGTCACTATGCGTAACCGCCTTACCGCTTGAAAGAAACTCGGTCATTACATAGCCACTTTTATCATTAAATTTTACTTTAGACCACAAGTTATTTACATACTCTGCCTCTAAAGTTGTTTTGTAAGGGATTTGCGCGAGAACCTTCGCACTTTTGGAAGGTTCTGCGCGCATATTTACAGTTCCTTTATTGGCAGTATTTACATATACTGTCATAAATTATACCTCTTCTTCTTTCTTTTCCTTTTCCTTGTTCATCTCATAAACCTGGTCTTCAATTACAGCACTTACAGTATTATCATCAAATGTTAGACCTACTTTTGCGAGTAGTGCTTTAACTGTATCCATTGCCCATGTCTTCTTGTCCTTACCAGTAATCAGCTCAATGATCTGCTCTGCTGCCTGAACTGCAATCTTTGCAAAATTCTGTAGCATGAAAATCTGTTCTGCACTGAGTTTAGACTGAATTAGTGGACGGCCAATACCGAAATATCCGCCAAGTAATGCGATTAGCACACCAATAACAATCCAAGTTACATCAGTCATATACAAGACCTCCTTTTTTCTTTATTATACCACACGGAATAATAAATTGTCAAATATTAAAACTTTAAATATTTTGCCATCATATATCCAACTTTCCCTTTGTACTTGACCTTAACCCATTCAGTATCATCAAGTAATTCTACTGTTTCTCCCGTATTTACACGAGTGATAATAGTAGCGGCAGTAGTTGGAGATTGACGTAATGCTAAACGTGTGCCGGTAACAACGGCAGTTTTCGTATTGGTTGCTGGTGTTTCAGCCGCAGGAGTTTTAACAGCAGAAGAGGTTGTGCTGTATACTACACCCTTTAATTCGCCCCAATATGTCCACTTGCCACCAGAAATTTTGGTTGTAATAACACCAGCGTTTGTACCACTAGCTTCAATTACAGTATCATTTCCGATATATAATCCAACATGTCCATGTGTGGATTCGTTACCTGTGAATACTGCCGTACCAGGTTTTAATTCCTAACCATCGGTACGGCCTTTTTTTGTTAGTTTACCCTTGGCTGTACAATAGCTATTATACATAGTATTAGAACCATGATACATTGAACCGCCAAGTTCTTTGAAGGCCCAATAGAACATACCACTGCAATCTGCAACTCTATGTCCTATCCATTTACTGCCATTCAACGCGCCATAGTATTTGTCTGCTTTCTTGGCTGCTTCACTGTTTTTCCAGTTTGCGCCATATTTACTCACGAAACTTTTAACTAGCGCATCTTGCTTAGCCTGTGTCCAGGTTTCTCCGGCCGCGCCCCAAATATAACCCCAATGGTTATCTAAGGCATATTGAAACTTTGCGATTAAATTAACCGCAGCCACTTCCGCCATCGTCCTCGCCTCCTTCTTCTGCTTGTTCTTCTGCAGTATCGTCCTCATTTACAACTTTAATACCTTTAAAGAATGACTTAAACCATCCCTTATTGAAAGCTGTAAGTACGAATCTATCACTGAAGATATACTTCTCGCCTAAGGAGTTCACAAGATATGTGCCCTCATTGATAATCATGATAGTGTCTAATGTGCCAATGGTGGACGCTAATGCCGCCGCAGATTCGGGGACAAGAGTCGATGCAATCAATACTGCAAAGCGGTATATCGCCCAAACCCAGCAAATAAATCTGCTTAGCCATTTACTATATTGTAATGCGGCTTTTGCAATTCTTGCGCTCATAGTACCACCTCTTAACTGAGTACGCGTAATACTTCAGTTTGATATTCCTCTGGAATTTCCATTCCATATGTTACTTCACTGATAGCTTCAATAGTTTCAAGTGAAGCAATATAGCCCTTTAGGGCATTGTAATAAGTTGTATGATAAATTTTATGTGCATTTGCAGTTTCTACAATCTCGTTAATCTCTTCATTGGTATAGAAAATACATTCTTCACCATCTGCATGATATGGGATTAAGCTTTGCGTTTGCGCCATAGTACTTAAACTTATCAAATTAAGTTGATCTTGCACATCAAGTGAGAAATGATGTGTTTCGCCGCGAAGCTCTAGATCAAAGCCTGCTTCAATTGTAGTACGGCAAGCACGGGACATTTCCTTAATTTTCGCCTGACGTACATACTCGACAGTAATCTCTTCAACTACGTCTACTGGCTCAACAGTTGGCTCCTCTGGGATTTCCTCACCCTCATCCAACGGAATGGGTTCAGAAATGGGAGCAAGAATGTTGTATTCTTGCTCCCCGATTATACTAATGTCTGCCATTGAGTAATTATAGAGGTTAGTCTTGATAGGCTTCATCCACCAAGCATGATATAGAGCATCCGGGCATTCAATGTATTCTGCCTTCTCGTCTGTAGTGCGTTGTAGCATCTGATGCTTTTCCTAAAAACGAAAGCATTGAAGCGATGTAGCTACGCCGACAATCTGTGCATTAACAATAATTTTATAGTATAACATAAATGCCCACCTCCATTATAGTGCAATTGAGTATACAAGACCATTGGTCTTATAGTTACCAGCCTGTGGATTACCAATCTTATTGATTGAAGTAAATCTAGAGTTATTAGTACCAGTAACATTGTTAATACCTACGGAACGAGTCCACCAAGAAGTGGATTCAATCCAAGCACCGTTGGTAGTAGTTAAGTAAGCATCACCATTCAATACGAATGGAGCGCCGCTTCTGATGTCATTATTATTGACGTAGATGTAAGCGACAGAAGCATCAGAACCACTTGGGATTAAGATATCACCCGTGTTAAGTCCAAGAGAGTTGGAAGCCGCATATGTTTCAAAGCTGCTATTAACTGTTGGATAGTCAACGAATACCTTTGTATTATTATTGATAGCAAGCGCACGGTATGGGAATCTTAGATTGATGTATGCGGTTGGCATTCCAGTCTGCTGTACAAACTGACCATTGACATACTTCATAATCTTTAGACCAGACCAGGTAAATGGACCTGCTGCTTCACCGTTGTAGTTAGTATCATAAGAAACATTGGTATTAGTTTCGCCGCCGATTTCACGGTAGCTGGGTGCGAATACATAATCTTGTGTGGTGGTGTTATTATTTCCTAATGGATAACCGCCATCTCTCTTATAACCTTTAACATGCTTGATATTAGCAGGAACCATAATACTCTGTAGTAAGATTGGTAGCGCCTGATGGATACGTCCATTATAGAATGTTCTGATAACAGATGGATCCCAACCTACGGAGTTTTCTGTATTTCTGTTAATAGAAGCATCGGTAATTGTTCCCATTGCGGAAGCATTGAGAGTATGGAGTACGATGCTGGAAGTGCTCTGATTATCTAATGCACTATGTACATCCGCCTCAGTAAAGTCTTGTACTGCGAAGCTCATTGTCTCATGGCACCAGTTAGCAAGTTGCATGCACTCGCCTTCGCCTAAGTCTTCTTCCCAATACTTGACAGAGTAAAGAGTACCGCGTGCATTCATAGTAGAGCTACTTGAATTTACGCCGCCAAGGATGATCTTAGCATTAGAAGCATTTCCAGATCCGATTAGTACCTTACGGAAGTTACTTGGAGAGTATTCATTGATTAAGCCGCTAGCATTAGATCCAGAGTATACATATAAGTATTCTGGCTCAGATGCAAGGTGTCTTAATACTACGATTCCGCGGTTATTAAGGTTAGAACCAATTGTATAAACATTGCTGTCACTTAATTGGCTGGTATCACCAAAGCTGATCTGAGGAACTGGGCTAATTGCTTTAGGATTATAGAATAACTTAAATCCTTGAGTGCTACCATTTGCTTCTTCGTAGCAAGAGAGTAATACTGCTTCATTTACATTATCGTTCGCTACTTGTTCGAAACGATAGTCGATAGCAATAGTAAAGCTCTGGTTCGCCGCGAATGGAGTATATGCACTGATAGCCGCATCAGCGGTTCCAGTATAACGTTTTGGTGTACCGAGTAAAGTAACACCAGGCTTGAGGCCGTCATAACCCAATGTAATTGGGAATACGTCTTGAATTTCTAGGTTACTTCTGAGGCTGGAGATGTTCTTTAGTACAAATAGTTTCTCTTCTACACTATAATCATTGCTGGTTAATACTGTATTGTAGTTTACATTTGTACGCTCTAACCAAGTAGCCTGGATATCATATGGGCCAGTTGCGCTGGTAGGACGAATGTTTGTAGGTAATTTCTCCCAACCTGTCATAATGCTATAAGAGCAAGTACCATCACCATTATCAGTGAATGTGCAAGTGCTTGCAGAAGCATTCTGTACGTCCTTAATGGTAGGAGCAGATAAGTTATAACCGCCGCCGTAGTTCTGAAGATCAGTGGTTGCGATAATCTTATTGCCAACTAACCAACGTACAACATACTGTTGAGCTGTTGCAGTATAAATTGCGTATACTGTTAAATCACCATTGATTGCAGGAACATTCGCGGAAGCCGCACCTGCGGGATAGAAGGAATCTCCGCCTGCAGTAAGTCCCCAGCCAGAATATGGTACATATTCACCAAATTCAAGACGACCAAATACATATCTGGACTCAATGTCTGGGTCTTTTGTTGGCATTGTTAACTCGGAAGTATCTACAATATCAACGAAGCTGCTTCCATGATTTACATATTTAGTTGCTAAAGTAGTTCCATCTTCATCTTTGTAAGTTACTAAGTGCTGTGCAATGAACTGACTTGCATGAGAGACGTCAACTGTTAAGTCTGGACTCCAAGCATTTAGATAACTATTGTAATCGCCGCCATATACCACGCCCGTTAGCTGTACGTTACCTGCTAAGTAAGACTGAGCTACGGTAATACCAGCTTCATTGATACCCATTAGTCCAAGTAATCTGTCTAATAGTGTATTAGTGTCGAGTGTCCAATCAATATTGGTTAAGCGGACTACGTTTAGATTCGTTAACTGATTTACGAATGTAAGGTTATCGAATAGTGTGCAATTTTCTAAACGTAAAGATGTGATCGCGGTTGGGTCAGTTAGATGGAAGTTAGCATTTGTTAAGTTATTTAAATTCCGCATTACTAAGCTGGAAGGAGCGTTAATATATGCTTCATTTAATAATCCGCCATTTGCAAATACGAAACCTGTGAATCCGGAGCCGCTTGCATCTAGATACTTAAGTTCTGGGCAGCCGCTTAGATCAAGGTTATATGTTGCTTGTGGTAGGTTCTGTACGTATAGCTGTTCTAGCATCTTATTGTTAAACGTTAAGATACTATTAGTGTTCATATTCGGGTTATAATAGCCCGCAGTATCAGAACCAATTTGTAGAGAACGTAAACGTTTAGCCGCGCCAAACTGACCGCTACTTGGATAGATTCTAGATAGGTCGCCAATGGCTTGTACCATAGAACCAGAGTCAATATCAATAACGGAGTTCGCTAAGGACATATAACCCTTGGATTCGTCATTATCTTTGTAGAAGTGTAGTGTAACAGGTACACCCTTTTCGCACTTCACGGTCTGATAATTTGTGCCGATCCAAATAGTTAAGTAGCACTTATTGAACATTGTGATAGTGAACTTACTTTCCTGTGCAGGTAGTCCTAAAGTCTGGTAATCAATCGCTTCACCACGTAAGGTAATGGATTGGTTATGGCTAAAGCTGCCACGGTACTTAGAAGAATCATAAATTTCTTCATAAGTCTCATAGTGCTTACGTTGATGTGTCTTTTGCCCGCCATCAAGGAAATTAATCCAAGTGGTTTCAATATCATTTTCATAGGTTCTTAAGTAATCATACCAGTAGCACTCATTCCAGATACGTTCTGGTACCTTGCGCTGCTCGCCTAAGAGGTAATTATGGTATGCACGACTATCCCATGCGCCAATTGCTTCACGGTTTACGAACATTGCACGGCAAGCCTCGTAGAGGTTA
>Ga0265301_10004094_pt1 | contig 14872 bp, 16 predicted proteins | sample AusTroGonzalo_MG_2_FD_193488 | JGI IMG/M metagenome (GOLD analysis project Ga0265301, IMG submission 193488) | Bovine rumen microbial communities from tropical cattle in Woodstock, Queensland, Australia - Gonzalo_04 | ecosystem: Host-associated > Mammals > Digestive system > Stomach > Rumen ...
GCTATCTCACTGAAGTTCCATCTCAGTATATCACAGAGACAGAGATGCAGTCTGCTATCTCTGGCAAAGCAGACACTTCAGCGATTCCTTCTCTTGATGGATACGCTACAGAGACATGGGTCAACGAACAAGGATTCATCAAAGAAGTTCCTAGCCAGTACGTGACTGACTTCGAGATGAGCGGATATGTTCAGGAACACACTTCTGCATTCCTGACGAGCGCAGATTTACCCGATGTCAGCGACATGGCTACTAAGACTTGGGTGAATGAACAGCACTACATCACTAGCGCTGATGTTCCAGCTCAAGTAGAGTACAGTGCAGGTGACAACATCGACATCACTGATCATGTCGTATCCGTGACTGACACATCTCTGCTTCTAGCTGGTGACAACATCAACATCACTCCGAGCGGAAATGACTACATCATCAGCGCTCAGATTCCAGAGACTAGTGGATATGTGACTGAGCAAGAGATGAATGACGCTATCCAGTCAGCTACCTCTGCGTTTATCACATCAGCAGATTTACCTGATGTATCTGACATGGCCACTCAGACATGGGTTACTGAGCAGAACTACATCACATCCGCAGACATTCCTCCGATTCCGGAAGATGTCGTAACATCTGCTGAGCTCGCTACTGTGTCTGGAGAGATCGTCAATCAGATTCCATCTCTTCAGGGTTACGCTACTGAAGAGTACGTGACTGAGCAGACCTCTGCGTTCCTGACATCGGCAGATCTCCCAGACGTATCTGATATGGCTACTAAGACTTGGGTAGGAGAACAGGGATATTTGACTTCTGTCCCGTCTGAGTACGTCACTGACACAGAGCTTGAGTCTGAGCTTTCTGGAAAGGCTGACACATCTGCTATCCCTGACGTTAGCAACTTCGTAACTCAAGAAGACATCGACGCTGCTGTCTCAGGAAAGATGGACGCTACAGAGTCTTCGGCATTCTATCCGATGGCTACTAACCCTAGCGGATATCTCGTAAGCTCAGATCTCAACGGATATGCCACTGAACAGTATGTTCAAGATGAAACCTCGGCCTTTTTGACATCAGCAGATCTGCCGAGCGAAGAGGAAGTTCAGTTCGAAGAGCTAGATCTTTCTAGCTTCGTCGATTCAGCTTATGTCACGAGCTATGTAGCTTCTCAGACTTCGGGAAAGCAAGACACACTTACATTTGGCTATACTGACAATAAGATCAGTTCTATCAACAGTTCAGCTATCTACTCAACTGGTGGAGGAGGAGTAACAGAACAGTATGTTCAAGATGCTATCGCCTCGGGTACGTCTGCATTCATAACAAGTGCAGAATTACCATCTGAAGAGGAGGTGCAATTTGAAGAACTTGATCTCTCAGGCTATGCTACAGAGTCCTATGTCGATTCAGCAGTATCTGGAAAGCAAGACACTCTGACCTTCGGTTATGACTCATCTGACAAGATCAACGCTATCAACGGTTCTGCAATCGCTGGTGGTGGTGGAGGTGGATCTTACACTGCTGGTGAGTTCATCGACATCACTAACGACGTCATCTCAGTTGACAGTGGAGAAGTAAGCAACTTGATTCCTGGAAGTGGCATTCTGATCACTCAGTCTAGTGCTGGAACTACGGTCTCTATTGATCCGGATGATATCTCAACCATGGCTAGACTACTAGGGGTAGATGAGACAGTGCTATGGACTGGCAATATTTCTGGTGGTCAGACTGCTGAACTATCTGAGAACTACTCAGCCTTCAAGGAGATAAAGTTCAAATATCGTGACTGGAAAGAGTCTGAATATGGATCGGTTCACACTGAAAAATTTGACACTGACAGTACAAAGTTCGACACTATCTGTGGATGGTACAAGAACTATGCCACGACACGTGCAGTATTCATAGGAAGCTACAGTGCAACTGATGCTAATCATATCATGCTAATCAGCGCTGTCTACAATAACGCAAGTTCATGGACTGGTGCTAGTGATGGATATAGATTGCTAGAGATCGTAGGTATAGGTAGAAAGGAAAGCTAAGATGCCTCTAAAGTTCAATGACAAGTTGATAGCGATAGATCTTCCGACTTACAATGTCACAGTTCTACCGAGTTCAAATGGATCAGTCACTGCTACTCCAAGCAGTGGCGTTCCTGGAACTATAGTCAGTCTGAGCAATACTCCTGATCAGGGATATGTTCTTGATGGATATCAGCTGACAGGATCTTCACTTATTGATACAGACAAGTTCATGATCAAGAAGTCTGATGTGTCAGTTCAGCCATCGTTCAGAATGAACATTCCGCTAGACCTAGACTTCCTCTATCAGGCAAAAGACTTCGATGGAACTAAGATTCCGAACAAGGCAATCAATCCTACTTTCGGAGACTATCTTCAATCTGGTACACTGACAAAGAATGGAACTGGAACTGAATGCTACTTGAGTAATGCGAACAATCAGAACAATTATCTCTATGTAGATCTTACTTCAGCTCAGGTAACTGCTATCAAAGCACTAGCAGGCACTACTTACACGTGGTTCATCAGAGTAGCTAATACAACAGGAGATGGAGGAATCGTAAGTACTAGAAATCAGGACAATAACTATGTCTACATGATCAGATCGAAAGGTCCTAATCTTGAGGTACATGATTCTACTGGTAGAGATCTTGGAAGCAACTTCGCATTGACTTCTGTGAACGTGTTCAAGGTTCGATTTAGCGGAACAAGCTACTACGCTAAGAACTTGACTAACGGATCTGAATGGAGTCAAACAAATAGCACAGCTAAAGCTATGGGCACTAGGTTGAAAACTTTCAACCAAGGCTACTCTGGAGACTATGCTCATCTTGCTGCTTTCTACGCTATGGCTGGAATCCCAAGAGACACTACAGCTGAGGAAGATGAGGTCATGAAGAACGCATTACTAGCTCAGAATGTCTAAATAGAATGAGGTATTAGATGAAGAAGTTGCTACATTTCGTCAATCCAGTCTATAACGTGAACGTTCTCCAGTCAGAGAACGGATCAGTGTCTGCTAGTCCATTGTCTGGAACTTACGGAACTGAAGTTACTCTGACTAACACACCAGATGAAGGATATATCTTCGACAAGTACGAATTGACTGGTGCTACTCTGTATGATGGAAACAAGTTCAAGATCAAGAAGACAGACGTTAGTGTACAAGGTTACTTCAAGATTCCTGCTGAACTGTTCTATTCAGGACAAAGCTTCTCGGGTACTGGTAATTTTGCTCTACCATCTATAGTCAACTCACAGAACCTAAAATATATCGCATTCTACTTTAACTGTAAGACGAATGCAACGTACAATGGTGGAAAGGCTGGTAGTGCTATGTTAGACAACAACACTACTACTACCTATTATACACAAACTACGTATTCATTTTCTACTTACAGTTCGAGCTCAGTCAGATTGAATTTTAGAGGTTATTACATAGATTATACTACTGGACAGACTAACACTTCAAACAATGAGGAATTGAAGATCATCGTTGATACTGAGACTCTAGAAGGACGATTCTATAGAAGTGGTGAGTATAAGACCTCAAAGACTATGCCTTATGCACCGACAGATATAGCGAGAGTAAGACTTTCTAATGTATCTGGTAGCTTAACAAATCTTGCAGCAGCTGGATTCAGATCACTAGAAGAGGCAGAGGCTTGGGATGGTAGCGCATTCTAGAGAAGATGGATCTAAATAATTTTAAGGAGATTTATTATGTCAACAATCTACACACTCAACGGTAAGGTATTGAAGAACGCAGCTAACGACAAGTGGCTAGCGAAGAAGGAAGCGCCTGCTGGATTCGTGATGGATGCAAGTAATGCAATCTATACACAAGTCGGTACTGGTTACTATATAGCATGGCAAGGCCCAGCATATCCTGATGGCTATAATGGAAATGGTAAACAGTACATATTAGTTAACAATAATACAGATGTCCCGACTTATCCAAATCCGTTTATGTATGGATCATCTGTTACAAGTCCTGGACCTGATGCAATAAGCAGGACTGATATTTATGTTCAAGGCACCAGCACAGGTACATTAGAGGATAATATGGCAGGCGGAAGTTATGGTAGTTATTTCGTATGGCCGGCACCATTACAGAATATGACGTTAGAACAAGCACAAGCATATATAGCAAACGTTACAATCACAATCGTAGACCCATAAGTGAGAGTGCATCATGAGCAACAGCACTGACGAAGTTACCGTTAATGGTAATCTGCTCAAAATTGGCAATCGAGTTCTGAAGATCGGAAGTCGAGTACTGAGAGGAGTAGATCCTAACAATCCATACAATCTTCCTCCATACACACTGAGACTAAGATTCGTTGAGGGATATGTTCCAGAGGGAGTAGGTGGACAGGTTGATGTAGTTCTAGTCGATGCTCAGAGAAACATCTGGGATCTGATATACGCTACTAATCAAGTCAGCTATGCTCCTTTCGTTGAAGAGAACGAGAATCTGCTTCTAGAGATCGTTGGAGCTAACGTGACTGGCGTTAGCAGAATGTCTCAGATGTTCGCGAACAATCGATCTCTAACTAAGTCTTGTCAGTTCGACTCGAGTTCCGCTACTACGACTCAGATGATGTTCGAAGACTGTTATGTACTAGATGCTGCACCTAAGCTTGACCTATCACATGTCAGTAGAGCTGAGTCTATGTTCCATAACTGTAGAGCTATGACTTATGCTCCAGACATGGATCTCAGAAACAACTATCGCTTCGATAGCATGTTCTATGCTTGCTGGAATCTTAAGGAGATACCTGACATACAGATAAATCCAAACATAAGCTCTAGATGGAACGTGTCTAACATGTGCGCTCAGTGCTACAAGGCAGAGACTGGCATTCTTAGACTCTACAACAAGCTCAAAGAAGTTCCGATGCTTCAGGGTGATGGAAACAGACTATGGAGACAAGGATGCTTCTCAGACTGTGGAAGAGACACTGAATCTGGAAGAGCAGAGCTAGCACAGATTCCATCAGACTGGGGTGGAACAGGAGCATAATATGAGCACTTACTTGCAATACAACAATCACATGATTCTACATCCGACTGATAGTAGCAAGTACTTATCAGAGCTTATAGAACCCGTGGATGAAGTGACTATTGGTACTCAGACCTGGAAGATGCACAATCTCACTCTTGATGATGGGCTCGGCGGAGTCTACAAGACAGTGATGAGCTTTGGACATGGAGATCAGCTCGTATGTTACTACACATGGGATGCTGCAGTCAGAATAGCCTCTAAGATACCGGGCTGGCATCTTCCGACTAAGTACGAGTGGCAGACTCTAGTTGACTATGTAGGTGGAAGCTCAGTCGCTGGAACTAAGCTGAAGTCGATCTTCGGCTGGCCTTATGGAGGAGCTGGCACAGATGACTATGGATTTGAGGGACTACCGACTGGCTCTGTCCATCCTGTCATAGACGAGCATGGTGCGGTTACATCTTATATCTTCGCTGCAAAGTGGATCAACGTGTACTACTGGTCAGCTACTGAAGGTGAAGACACTCTCGCTGAAGATTATGCTTACATGATGGAGCTTGATCAATTGGCACATTCTCAGATCAACTACACTGGCAAGGATCTAGCATTTCAGATCCGTCTGATCAAGGGTGATACTCCTCCTGATCCTCCAGAACCGCCGGATCCTCCAACTCCAACTGATGAGGTAACAATTGGGACTCAGACTTGGAAGAATGTCAACTTGGCAATTGATGATGGACAGGGAGGCATCTACAGCAGAGATACGATAGGTGGTACTCAGTACTACTACACTTGGGCAGCAGCTGTAAGAGTAGCTGCAACAGTACAAGGATGGCACCTTCCAACTAAGGAGGAATGGGAGACTCTAGCTAGCACTGTTGGTGGATATAGCACTGCGGGCACTAAACTCAAGTCTACTACAGGCTGGGAATCTAACCCCGGAACTGATGACTATGGATTTACCGCTTTACCAGTAGGCTACTGTCAGACTGGCTCTGGCACCTATGCTGGTACACGTGGCGCTGCCTGTTTCTGGACAGCCACTGAGTACAACATCTACTCTTCTTACTACAGCTACATGACTACAGAGTCAAGACTGTACTGGTACGATCACAACAAGACAAGCTACGCATACTCAGTTCGTCTGATCAAGGATTCTTAGCAATAGATATTAACGAGGAGACACATTATGAAACAGCCTTACGTTTCTACACTCATCGAACAAGACTTCACGAGCGCTGAGAAGGCTCTCGGTAGACACAACATTGACGCAATTTCCTCGGCTGATCTTGAGGGATACGCTACACAAGAATGGGTCCAAGATCAGAACTACATCACATCTGCGGACTTGCCTGACACTTCAGACATGGCGACTAAGACATGGACGAACGAGAACTTCTACTCAGCTACTAACCCATCAGGCTTCCTGACATCTGCGGATATTCCTGACATGAGCCAATACGCTACTCATGAAGAGGTTGAGTCAGCTACATCTGGAAAGATGGACAGCACTGAAGCCTCAGCTTTCTATCCGAGATATGACAATCCTGAAGGCTATATCACTTCTGCGGATCTACCTGATTTGTCTGAGTATGTGACTTCCGCAGATGTCTCAGGATTCGTTGATGTGAACTATGTAGAGAACAACTTCTACTCAGCATCAAATCCGTCTGGCTTTATCACTTCAGGAGATTTACCTGATCTGTCTGTGTACGCTACGATTCAGTATGTTGACAATAGCATCTACTCAGCTACATCTGGAAAGCAGGACAGTCTGACCTTCGGCTACACTGACAACAAGATCAGCTCAATCAACAGCTCGGCTATCTACTCTACTGGAGGAGGTGGTTCTGGTTCTGAGATCTACAGAAAGCCTTACGGTGGATCTGAGACGTTCGTTAGCGCTCTGAAGATCGACTCCGACGATCCAGACGGATATGCTTATGTCAAAGCAGACGATGTCGGTCAGGGCTATCTAGTGAGCGGTCCGTACAAGACACTTCTAGACGCTGGCATCAACTCTGGATATGGTGTTGGTGATAGCGCTACTCCTATCTTCATCGACAATGATGGAACATTCAAGCCAGTTAGCGCTACCTTCACGCAAGAGCAATCTGACTGGGCAGAGAACGACAACACTCAGGTAGACTACATCAAGAACAAGCCCACTCCGCTTCCTATCGAAGCTGGCTATGGAATCGAGCTGACTAACGTGACATCGGCCATCAAAGTGAGCTCTTCTCTCATGACTCTGAACGTAGAAGCATACGCGATGGACTATTCTACTGCTGGATATGTACACAACATCTATCCTCACTCATCAGCTTGTCTAGAGCTTCACGTATCTACTCCTTACAGATACGATGTAGCTGAGACCTACTCTGCAAAGATCGATGACGACAAGACTTGGGCTATTCCTTCTGGCTGCTGGTATGACTTCATCAAGCAAGACTTCGAGGGCACTCAGGAATGGTGCTTCAAGGACTCTGGACACTACTACAGCTAACAGGAGGTGAACAATGGATCTGATAAGCACTATAGCTCCTTACGTTCCGCAATACGCATGGCCAGTACTGATCCTAGTACTCGGCTATGCTAAGATTCAGTCAGATCGAAAGAAGACTCGTGAAGTGAGAGATGCAGACAGCACTGAGCTTCACGACAAGATTCTTAAGCATGACTTCTTGATCGGTCAGCTCAAAGACAATCAGACGCTACAAGCTCAAATCCTCGAAGATTTGAGAGATGCTGTGTCTGCGATGAATGTCGGAGTAGCTAAACTAGAAGTCTCTGTTACGACACTGACAGAAGCTGTGAAGGAGCTAAAGAAATGATAGGTACTCTTCTATTCGTAGTGATAGTCCTAGTTCTCGGCTATCTTCTCTTCGACTCGAATGATTGGACAAAGTACATAAAGTGACGTTATAAGACGTTATTTCACTCAGAGGTAGATCTACATGGGTCTACCTCTTTTACGTCCTTAGAGATGTCCTTTTGCGCAATTATTAAGCGCTTACCTTTTCTACCTGTCTTCAAGTTCTTGCTTGGATCCTTCATTCGTCTTTCAAAGTAAACTTTGAAGAATCTCAGAGCATCTTCCTCGGAGTATTTCCTCTTGAGTCCTCTCCAGTACGACTGCCACCTCTTTCCTCCTCTATTACCGTTTCTTTTGTGCTTTCGATCGTAGTCATCAACTATCTCTAGGTCTATTCCCAACTTAGCTTCTAGTTTCTTTCTCTCGGTCATCTTGAATTCCCAGTGCTCATTACATTTAGTTAAACGACAATCATATTGAATCTGATACTGGTTGAGACACTTGTACAGCTCTCTCTCATACGCCTTATGGTGAGAAGATTTAGGAATAAAGCTCTTAAAGTGGAACTTCTTAGATATAGCATAAGTCAACTGAGTGATAGAGTAGATCCTGCATGTGTCTTGATCCATCGCTATCCGGTACATCGGATATGAATCAGTCTCTTCTAGATAGCCGTTCTCTAGAAGATACTCAAGTGCTGATTCTGGCGGAATGTCTAAACGCTTCTGTGGCATAATGAAAATATACAAAAAAAGATCCACTGGCTTTGACGCTCAACGATTCTCAAAGGAATCTCGCTATAGCCAGTGGAACTCTTTTGCAAGGAGAATGTTCAGTTTATAAGCTTATCGAAGGCTGTCTAGAAAGTCTCCTGTGTCAGCTTCTTTTGTCTCGCTAGGAATCGGAGGTTCCTGAGTCTTCTGTGCCTGAGCATCAGACTTTAGTGCGTCAGTGAATGCGTTAGCGTCAGAGAGTCTCCAAGTCGTATCCCAGAATCCGTCTTCAGTCTTCTTGCGGTTGACGATGACGTTAGCTGGAGCCTTGCGGAGCTTCTTGCCGATCTTGAGTGCGTAGTCAGTGATGCGCTCTTCGTCAGTCTCGTTGTCTTCAGAGTTCATAGCACCTTCATAGACCTTCTTAGTAGCCTCTACGCCTAGCGCTGCGACAGCGAGCTTAGTGAGACGAGCCATCGTGATTTCACGTGCCTTCTCTGTAGCGTAGCCCATGTAAGAGGAGATGTCAGTGCCGTCAACGTTGATTGTGAGCTGAAGGCTCGTCTTTCCAGACTTCTGAGACTTGTGTTCAGCGATGTTGGTGATCGTAGCTTCCTTGTTCTCAAGTTCGCCGATCTTGTGTCCACCTTGCTGATTACGGATAGTGTCAAAGTAGTTGTCGAAGTTTTCAATTTGGTTTGCCATAATGTTTGTCCTTTGCTCTTATGAGCTTGTTTGTTCTTGTTTTGTGTCTTTTGAAGACATGTTAAATATAGTCATTTCAATGAGTAGTCAAGTTCTCTTATTCATTTTCTTTTTGTTACAATAGTCTTCTAGAGTCTTAGAGAATTCTTCCTCGTCTTCTAGTAGGCCGTTGAATATAGGAGAAGGATATATCTCTAGTACTGTAACTCCAGCATCTCTAGCCTTCTTTAAATTCACTTTGATACGTTCTTCCTTCTCCTCTGGTGTCAGGTCCACAGATCTCATAATTCAATCTCCTTTTATTATATGATGGATACGATAGATATGGTTGCGAAGACGAGAAGAACGATAGCACCGAGTCTAGTACATTCAGTCTTGCTGCAGAGAGGTTCTCCGAGCTTATCAAGCAGACTCGTCTTCACTGGATGATACGGAAGTTCAGCTTTCTTGCTCTGACGACGCTTCTTGCGGTAGATGGAGACCTTGAGACGATATTCGTCGTAAGCTTCAATAGAGCCGAAGCGAGAGAGGATCTGTTCGTTGGTGAGAGTTCTTTTAGCCATGATTTTTGTTCCTTATTGTTTGATGTTATTGTTTGTTGATGTTATCAATATAGGTAATGATGGACAGATTCTAAACCATTTATGCTGATATTTATAGTAAATTTCTTTTTACATTATAGACTCTTCTCATTAAATCAAGGAGATTATTTTTATGTTACGATCAATTATTCTAGAGGTATTTCTCATTGTAATCACTATGTAATCAGTATTGTAATCACCCAATTGATTACATCAAATCCCAGCAAATACAAGGGATCTAAAAGAGTGTAATCATGTAATCATATTATTAAGTATTATAGAAGATTAAGTATTAAAATAAGTATTATTATTTCATTCATACCGTATGCATATTATAATAAATGAGCTTCTAAAGTGATTACATGATTACACTTAACGCTAGACCAGCAACTGCAAGGAATTGGATGTAATCACTATATCTGTTACAATTTCGATTACATTCCTGATTACAAACATAAGCTGCATCGAGACGAAAATTGTTCAAAAAAGAAATACCTATATATAGACCGTAGCAGAAGATACAACCTCCCGCTAACACTACATGGTATGAATCCTTTAGTTGAGTCGGAGGTTGTCGGTAACGATGGCTTCCGACTTTCTGCTTGAGATAAGCCATCACAACAAAAAGGAAACATACCATGAATATGAAAGTAAATGATCTGAGAGTCGCATCTCAGTACAAGAAACAGTTCTCAGACAAGTTCAAGCTCAAAGATTCAGACTTCCTGATCGATGCACAAACCAATTGGGTAAAATTCGAAACAGAGTTTGATCTGGACGGAGTAAAATACCACCCATATCTCAGTTATGAGAACAAGAACGCCAACACTCCTAAAATCATAGATATAAGTCTCATAATGGACAGCGGCTATATGAAAGACGTAAGATATAAGAGCGCCTATATCGAATCTTCTAAGCCATCAGAAGTCTCCATCCACAACGTGATCGAGATGTGCAAAAACATGATGTACGAAATGAAGATAGTTGAAGAGCTCGTTAGAACATGGGCTGAATCTCCAAACGAGAAACGTTATGATATGCCGTATCCAGAAGAGAGCAAATTCTGGTCGCATTATTGCTTCTGTGGATCGGTAGGGGCAAATGGATGGATTGGTCCTAATTCCTTCATGGAAGAAGGCAGCAAAGAAGCAAAAGATCTATATGAAGAGTCTAAGAAACTGATAGATCTGTTGAACACTCTACCGAATATCGTAGCTGTAGGCAGATCTGAAAACGTAGAAGTCAGCTCATACCATCTGAAGCATCTTCTAGAAAGAATGGATGGATTCAGAAGCGACAACAGATACTTCTCAAATGGTTCGGCAATTGCAACAATTCCTCTCTATCTGGAAGACAGATTCAACTCGCTCGGTGGAATACGAAATAGAGTCGTAAACATCTCTTCACCGAACTGTGATATCCTAGTTCCAAAGCAGATGTACTATATGCTAGAAGCAATTGATAAGAACGTAAACGGAGGTAGATAATGGTAAAGAATATCGAACAACAAGAAGACGCATACTCTATCGTAGCCTATATTCTCGATGATCTATTCAAGATCCACAATCAAGCGAATGGAAACGGCTATACGATACAGGATGGTGACAAGAGAAAGAAGATCAAGACGACCGATGACCTCGTGAACTGGATGCATTCTCACTCTGGTAGATTCCAGAGTGACAGCCGCTATCAAGAGTTCATTAAGTATGTGTCTCATCTTTCTAACAAAGGCGAAGGCGACTTCGACACTGTATGGAAGAAGACTATGGCCTTAGCTATCCAGAAACACGTTCAGAAGAGAGCAGAAGCTAGAGATGAGCTAACTAAAGTATCTCTACCATCTGCCTATGGAAGCAAGTTCAATCCGTGCAAGTTCACTCCGAGAAAGATGCTTAACGACCAAGACTTCGAAATTCTAAAAGGTTTCGAGTTCTTCGAAAAAGGAGGACTGGTCTATTTCAATCTTCATGGAAACTATACACTGATTGGTTCAGTGTCTGAGCTGCAGACTAGAAATAGCGCTGCTCTTAGGAAAGCTGCTAAGCTAGTTACGATGTACAATACAGAGAGAACAGGTATCAAAGACTGGGATATATGGGATTGGTGCTATCGAGTCTGCGACAGAATGACCGACGAGTTCATGGACAAGCACAGAACTCTTGAGACGATGATAAAGGAGGATATTCCTCTTGATGCTCCGGTACAGCTCTTCTGGATAGACAAAGAGATCACCTGGAGAGAGTTCTTACAGCTGCCAATTGGACCAGCTCCAATGGACGCTATGGACAAGCTACACTCTGCATTCAGCAAAGCTGCTATGAACAAGCTACTGCCAGGAATCATGATCAATAAAGGTCTAGGCAATCTATTCATCGAAATGGATGAAGAGTGGTTCAAGCGCTATGCATTCAGACCAAGCGAGAACAGCGGAAAGAAGTGCTCTCTGCAGGACTATCTCATGGCAGCTTTCTCAGAACTACCGTCTCTGTTGCAGGTGATTCCTCAACTGAGAGAACAGCCTCGTGTCATATCCGACATTCCTGGTGCAAACTGCTGCTATCGTATACGTGAAGACTGGATGAAGTATCTTCCAGAGGGACAGAAGCCTCTTTCAGAATGCCTTGCTATCAAAGCATTCCTATCTAACTACACTAGAGACGAACAACTTGCTATCATGGCCTTCGCATATACAGTTTGGCATCCATCTACTAATGACCCCATCAATCTCTGTCTTAAGTCTGGTGGAGGAACCTTCAAGACGAACACATACGTGAAGTACATTATCAAGCTGCTCGACATCATGTATAATCCTTCTGGTTCTATCGTACACGTAATGATAGGCGATAACTGGGTTACTGACCCAGCTCGTCTAGAGAACGCAAGTGGAGATGGCGTATCGACTGCAGCTCTCGTATTCAACGATGAGTGCACAGAGAAGAGCATCAACAAGTTCAAGGATATGTCAGGTGGTTCGACTGATGGCGGCGTATACTATCAGAAGAGAATCATGCGTGAGAACCCTACAGAGATGAAGATCTATGGAAAGTGGATCTTTTGCACTAACGTAGACTTCCAGATTCAAGACTCTGAAGGTTCGTTCGACAGAAGACTTGGTCTAATCGACAGAATGGACATCAAGAAGCTTGAGCCTCCTTACAAGTGCAAGAACTTCGAAGCTGAGAAGATGAGAGAGCTCAAGGCTTTCTATGAGCTGGCTAAGAAGTGCTATGAATTGGTAGTGAATGAGCATGGTTCTCTGTCTAGTTTCATGGTCAACTGTCGTGAGATCAACAAGAATCTAAAGCAGGCTTACAACGAAGATTCTAAGACACTGGCCTACTATCAGCTCTGGAACTCAATTCAACAGATGATGCTAGGAGGCGGATTTACTGATGATTTCCTCGCTAAGAATAATGAAGACGGCTCAGTGTCTGTCTCTAAGATTTCTATCAAGTCAGAGATCGAGAAACTATCTGAAGAGTACGAGATCAATCCAGCAGGATTTGTGAAGTGGATCACTAACACTGAATCCTGCACTGGAGCTAACCGTACACGAATCACGATACGTAATGGCAATGACGTCATGCTTGGCTGCAGGTTGTACCCGTTGAAAGATGAGTGCATACCTAAGCCAGATGCGGACCTGAACGAAGACAAGCCAGACGTGGATTCAGTTACGATCTAGCATCAAAATCAAAGAGCATGGCTTACACGGCTATGCTCTTTTTTGCTACTATATAAATAAGTATATTTCAATAAAAGGATAAGATAATATGCCGAGACCAAGACTATCAGACGAAGAGATCATTAAGAGATACGGTGACTTCAACAAGTATCACGAGCACCGCATCAAGATGCTAAGATGGCACAAAGCTCATGCTGAAGAGATGAAAGACTACAGATGGAAGAACAGAGATCGTGAACGTGAGAGAACTAAGAAATGGCGAGCAGAGCACCCTGATCAAGTAGAACAGATAAAGGCTAATCATAAACGTAGAAGAATGACCGATCCGGTGTTCGCATCAAGGCTCAACATCAGAACTCGTTCTAGATACCTAGCTGACAGGTTAGGTATAGATAGAAGAGGAAGAGAGCTTCATCACTACACAGAGCCGATGGAAGTAGGATGCTTCATCGTCTTAGATCGCGAGAAGCATAGATGGCTTCATTCAAATTTTGGTGGAGCCAATAAGAGAATAGATCTGAGATTGATCAAAGAGCTGCTTCCGATGCTAGGGAAAGTAACTATCGTACAAAATGGAGAAATTATCAATGCTCAAGAACTTCATCCTTAGTCACAGTCATAAGTCAGGTGACTTCATACTGAGTCCTGGTCAGAAAGCAAGCGAGTTCACTGTCATATCAGAGACTCCTTGCTTCGTCATCGGACATCATACTGACACGAAAGGAGCATGGACAGACTCACACACTTTCGACTTCGTTCGAGTTGAAGGAGTGAACAATCCTATCAGAGCAGAGCTCAACTCTTGGAAGTGGATTCTTGGACAGCTAAAAGACGGCGAATGGGCTTGTCTTCATCACTACCGTAGGCAACTATTGCAGCCGTGCTATGTCGTAGCTACAGCACAGCCTATACAGTTGCAGCAGGGTGTTTTGAATCAGCTGGCGTATTTCCACACTATTCAGTGGGTAGACTTCATGAGATACGCTCTGACGAACGAAGACTTCAAGATTCTGCTTGAAGCTAAGTCATTCTATCCGTACAACCTGTTCTGTGCCGACAAGGCTACTATTCAGAGATGGGTAGATGACATGGAGTATCTCTACAAGAAGTTCATTCAGTTCTGCGGTGGAGATCTGTACAAGTTCATGCACAGAGATCCAGATCTGTTGAAGTTCAGACGAGGAAAGAACTGCGATCCGAAGTATCAGATAGACCGTTCCTTCAGTTTTATTTTAGAGAGATTAAATACTCTATTTTGGCTGAAACAACAGAAAGCAGGAAACCGAGTAATGCCTTTGAGAGTAAGGCTTATAGAAGAAGGACAAACGATTTGAGGTAAAATATGAAAACAATCGTA
>Ga0265301_10004099_pt1 | contig 14868 bp, 6 predicted proteins | sample AusTroGonzalo_MG_2_FD_193488 | JGI IMG/M metagenome (GOLD analysis project Ga0265301, IMG submission 193488) | Bovine rumen microbial communities from tropical cattle in Woodstock, Queensland, Australia - Gonzalo_04 | ecosystem: Host-associated > Mammals > Digestive system > Stomach > Rumen ...
CGTTACCAAGAATGAGCTGATAGGTACCATTCTTATTATCTGTCACCTTCAGACCCGTAGCCTTCGTAGCATCACTGGTCAGCGTCAACTCCTTACCATCGTATGCCAGCCAAGCCTGAGCACCGTCAGAGGCAACAGCAGACAACACATAGTATCGACCGGCAATCGGTTTCTCAATATCAGTTTCCTTATAGAAGGCATCAACAACCGACTTATATTCTTTAGCCGTAGGACGACCTGAAGTCGTAAAGGCCTTCAACAGTGTACGTGAAGAGCTCTTGGAAGCAGGATAACCCAATCCTGACTTCTTCAGAAGGTTCTTGGCGTTCTCCACATCCTGTGATGCAGCACGCTGCGGCAGAACGATGCACGTTAACTTGGCACCATCCACATCATAGGTATTTCCTGAATAGGCAAAGGTGAAGGCACCATTGGCCACATTCAGCGTATAAGTATTATCAAGAGGAAGTTCGCCGAATGTAACGATATAGGCATTGTTGGTTCCCGTCTTCTTAGTCACGCTGGCAACGGTATAAGCCTTACCATTCTCATCGGTCAGGGTAATCAGCTGCTGATCCTTCAGGTTCACATCGCCTGTTGTCAGTGTCAGTTCAACCTGAGTCAAAGACTCCAACTCTGTACTGTCGTTCATATTGAACTCGATGTTCACGGCGAGGACAGGCAAATCAGTAGGCGATACCTCCAAGAAGGTGAAGCCGTTGGTCAGCGTCTCAGTGTAGACGGGTGCCACATCAGCTGCCGTCGTAAAGAGGTTCTGAGGCACGTTCACCTGAGCAAATGCATCATTCTTGCCATCGAGACTACCATAAATAGCCAACATACCCAACGTGTTAGGCACAGGCAGCTTCTCCAAGATCAGGCCATTCAACTTCTCGTCGTACATAGTCGTCAGGTTCGATGAGGCGGTGCCATCAGCTTCCTTATTCTTCATCAGGCGCAAACGCTTACCGTCAATCGTCATGAAGTTGAAAGCACCGTCATTATCAGTGGCCTGGAAGGCAGCTGCCTTGGCTATATCACTGACAGGTACGACTTTCGTTCCATCGTACTGGAGCCATGATGCAGTATTATCGGAAGCCATAGCAGCAATCTTGTACCACTTACCAGATGATGGCAAGGTGACCTTGGTCTCTGCATAGAAGGCTGCGATAGCCTGGTCGAAGTCTACATTAGTGGCTGCGGGGTTATCAACAACTGCCTGCAGAGCCTTACGTCCGTTACTCAGCGTCTGCGGGTAACCAATACCCTTATTGTTAAGCAGGTTCTGGGCCATTTGCAGTTCCTCTGCTGTTATTGGCTGTTCACGGATATAATAATGTGCTGTGAGCTCATCCACATAGCGTGTACTTCCGGCAAATTGGTAATTAAAGGCACCATTGCCAATCTTGAAGTCATACTCCATATTGTCCTCTACCCCTTCGAAGGTAACGACAAACTCGCCAACGCTACCTGCGACGCCACTGACACTCTTCGGGTACAATGTATTGGTCGCTGACTTCAACATAATGCTGTTCGGGTTCTTAACCTCGATACCAGACAAACCACTGAAGTTGATTGTCACTGTGTTCAGCTTGCTGACCTGTCCGGGAGCCGGAGTCAGCGTCACTGCGATGTCAGGAGAGGCAATATCTGCAATGATAGTGGTCGTCAAGCGGAATCCATTCGTTCTCGTAGTAGTGAATACATTGGCGGCACTCGTGGCAGGAGCCCAAGTCAGCTTCGACACGTCAGCAGACATATAACCTTGAGGACTGTGTAAAGTCACCAGACCGTATGTCTGTTCGTAGGAAGCACTACCAATCTGCGGCAGCTTGGCGATATCGTAAGCACAGATAGCTGGATCGTAAGCCGGCACTAACAGATCAAGTGTAGCCACAAACTTACCATCTCCAGTCTCAAGGCTCCACTTACCAGCCTGACCGGTTGTCTTCAGGGCAGTAGCCTTAGAAGCATCCTTCGTCAGCGACAGCTGTGAGCCGTCATACATCAGCCAAGCCTGGTCACCGTTAGAGGCCACAGCTTCTACCTTATAGAAATTACGCGAGATGGGGGCTTCTACTTCAGTAATCTTATATACCTCCTGTAAGGCTGCCTCCCACGTAGCGTCATCACCCATGCCATTCTTAACAAGGTTCTTCAGGGCAACACGGGCACTGTGAGACTCAGAAGGATAACCGGCACCAACGGCATTTACCACAGCGATAGCCTTCTCGCGAACCTCTTCCGAAAGATTCTTGGTGTTTGCAACCCAGTTGTCTACCGGGTAATGGATACCAGTCGGATTGGCAGCATTCCATTTACAGTTGCTGAGGCCCAGGCTCTTCTTCTTCAGATATTTGCCATAATTCTCATCACCGAAAGCTCCTGCAGGAATATTATAGGAATAGATACCCTTATAATAATCTAACTCACCAGCCAGAATAGGATTATCCATCACTAACTTGATAGCCTTTGCACCTTCCATACCGAACTTAGTGGCAAACTCAGGACAGTTCTCAAAGTGGCCATAATAGCGCTTAGCATTAAAGCCTCGAGGAGTAGAACCATCGATTTCGATTTGTACGTCAGGATTAGCGACTATCGTATAAGGCGCTGTGGTATCGTAAATATAGATATACAACTCATTGAGGTCTACATCAGCCAATGCGTCACCCTGGTGATAATTGGCTCGGTAAATGTTGTAGCCTGTATATTTATGGGCATCATCGGGATTATCAATGGTTAAACCCGTATCACCACCACCGCCGCCAGAACCACTCGTATTGATGGAGAACGATTTAGATACTAACTGAACGTCGTTAACAGTAGCACCACTCTTCGTATAAGTGAAAGTACCAGTCGGAATGGTCAGTGTATAAGTAGAACCTTCTGTCAGGGCTGCCGTACTGAGTGTGAATTTTACATCACTTGACGATACCTTGGTCAGCTGTGCAGTTGAAACAACGCCTTTATTGTCTTTCAGGGTGGCTTTGGTTATATTCTTAGCCACGGCCTTATCAACATTTCCGAAAGTAACGGTAATTGACGTACCTTTATTAACGGCTGTTGCACTCAGACTGATCGTAGGCGTAACAATCTCGGGAGTCGGGTCGTCACCGCCACCAGGATTCGGATCATCACCACCTCCGGGATTCGGATCATCACCACCACCAGGAGTGGAACCACCATTGGAAATGGTAAACTGTAAGCCAGTTACCTCTTTGTCAACCACAGTACCCTGGGATACTGTATAGACAAAAGTACCCTTGGGAAGATTCAGAAGATAAATGCCTGCAGCCAATCCAGTCGTGTTGACATTAAACTTTGTGGTTGAACTGGAAGCAGGAGTCAATACACTGCCGGTCACAGTTACCTTTTGACCAGAAGAATTAGTAATATAGGGAGCAGCCGTCTCGGAAAGGACAGCTTTATCAACATTATCAACAACAAGCACTAAAGCATCACCAGCATTCTGAATCACCTTGTTCTGTAAGAAGATGTCAGGAGTGACAGAAGTGGAAGGATCCACAGGTGTGGCAGGCTTGCTACCAGCGGTAAAGGTGTAATCTCCAGTAAAGCCGGAAATACTTAACACGCCAAATTTTGTACCTTTGGCCAACGTCAGATTCGTAGCCGTTTCGCTAATAGCACCTGAAGCCAAGTACTTTGAGGGCTTGCCCGTAGCTTCTGTCGTCGTCAGCGTATAAGTTCCATCACCATTCTTCGTGGCTAAGAAGGAATAAGCACTGCTTGCCGACGAAGTGGTAGAGAGGGCACCATTACTATAAGCAAAATAGGTAGAGCCTTTGGAAATTTTATAATAGGAACCGGAGGTAGGCAGGGTAACATTGGTCACAGCCTGGAAAGCCTCCATTAAAGGTGTCAGTGTTTCATCATCAGCCTCCGAGTCAATGGCCTGCTTCAGATTCAAATAGGCTTCAGAAGTTGCAGCAGGATAGCCAATGCCTGTCTTCAGCATGGCACGAGCAGCAATCATTGTTTCTGTCTGGGGACGATCAACGGTGTAATTTAAGCTGAATGCAGCATTCCAACGATCATAGGTATCTGCATTAGGAGTACCGAATGCATCAAGATGGACGGCACCAGTTGGCACCTCAATCGTATAATCACCAAGAGCAGTAATAGGTGCACTGGCCGTCAAACGCACTGTCTTCATAGTAGCATCATCCGGATCAACAGACAGCGACAGTGTCCCAACATAATTGCCAGAGAGTTTAGCAGTAGCCGTCTTCGAGTCATCAACCTTTATTGCTTGGTCATAAACAATCTTAACAACGTCTAACTGTGCGCCACTTGTAGGCGTATAGGACTTATAGGTGAGGACATCACGTTTTGCATAGACATTAAACTTAGTGGTAAATGCCTGATTGGTGGATCCTTCATTATTATTGAAAGTTCCGGCTGCCACACTCACGGTGTATTCTCCATCATCCAATTTAGTAATTGATGAGGGGAGAGAGGCTTTAACACTATAGGAACTGGGGGTACCGATGGTTAACTTCTGATTAGTAACATTCGGTCCGGAAATAGTGACACCATCAGTCTTTAAGACAGACTTGATAGTACTATTGAAATATAAAGTAAGAGAATTAAACGATTCTACAGTAGAACCATTTGTGGGAGAAACCGAACTACAAGTAAGAGGTGTAGACGGTTTAGTATAAGAAACAGTTATCTTTTTAACAATGGCAGTGGTAGAAGATGCACCACCGGCATAAAAAGTAGCTGTATTGGTGGTATTTCCATCGGCATTCCATGCTAACAGATAACCAGAAAGAGAAGAAGTTCCTACTGTCGTTGTTTCTTGGCTCAAGAGACCAACACCAGTAAATTGAATAGAATTAAGCTTATAACCGGAAGGCACTGAAATGACAAATGTTGCATTCATCATACCTGTCAGACCAATTGGGTACTCTGCATTATTATCAAAGTCCAATGTAGTGCCATGAGTATTCATATTGGCTCTTTTACCTAAATATAGACTAACTTCTCCGTTAGTTATAGTATTATAGGTATAAGAATCTGTTCGTGTAGTATTCAGCGCCTTAGGTGACCAGGAATAGGTACTCATCGTGGTCATATTGTCAAAGACAAATGTGGATGTCAGCGTCTCTGAAAAACACAGCTGAACAGAAAACAGCGTTACTATGAACAACAGGAACTTCTTCATTCTATCTTAATATATAGCGTTTAAAAACGTTTGCAAATCAATTCATCTCTCTGTCAAATTCATCACCAGCGGTCTTCACGCAGAGTTTCCACTCACCGTCGACACGAACTGGGTTGAACATGAACTTGGTCTTCGGGGCCTCAGCAGTACCAGCCTGCTCAGCAGTTGCAAATGTGACTTCATACTTCACATCATTGCATCCCTCCAACATAAATGAGAAATATTCACGCTTATAGTCTAAGACGGGGAACATCTTGAACTTGCGTGCGTAGCGCTTGGCAAGACTCTCGGAAATGGGCTTCACCTCCTCAGTAGAGTCATTGTATTCAAAAAGCGATGCGATAACCTGATCAATCTTTTTATCCTTCAACTGCTCCATAGCCTCGTCAGCAATACGAAGCATAGCAGTAGTGTCCTCAGAAGACAACTCGCTGCGGAACTCTTGGATGCGCTCCTCACGGGTCTTCTCTTTTTTGTTGGAACACGCTGTAGCGAGACAAACCAACGCTACCAATAAGACTAAATAACTATATTTCTTCATGTCTTTATAAAACTTGTTGTAGGAAGTAAAAAAGAGAGTGCGCCTGCTCTCACGAGACGCACTCTCCTATCAGAGCTTTAGATGTTAAAATCTATTGTAAGATTAGTTACCACTTGTTCTAACAACATGCAGGTTCAGCACGTAGTCGAGGTAACCCCACTCATACCAGATGGTCATCGGGATGCGGAGGTCGAAGTCCTCAACGTTACCAGTGTCGTTTCTGTAGTAGATAGCACCGAAGCGACGCATGTTCTTCTTCAACTGCTGCTCAGTCAGAGTACTTCCGTTAGGAGTAACAGGCTCGAGACCCATCATGTTCTTGATGTAGGTGTTGCAAGACTCCTCTAACTGATACTGGAAGGCATGACCGTATGTCCAGTCGTTGTATCCAGTCTTCGTCCAGTCACTCCAGGTGTTGTAAGACTTGATGGTGTTAGCAATCAGGCTACCATCCTCCTGAACAAGACGGAGAATCAGGTGGTTAGGATCGTAAGTATCTGTTACGTCTGACAGAGGAACCCACTCATTAGCTGCAGAACGCTGACCCTTATGCAGGTTAGTCATCACACGGCTGTAGCGGAGGTCAACGTCAATCTGGTAGACGTTGTAGTAACCCCAGAACCAGTAGTGATCACCCCACATGTAACCCCAAGCGTCAGCCGGGAAGTTCTGGATATCCTTAATACCACGCCAGTCAAACAGCTCAAGATGTTTGATGAGGTAGATAATATTCTCATCAGTCTTAGCATCGATAGCGGGATCCAGGTACGGAGCCTTCAGGTTGATAGGACGCTGCCAAGAAGCCTTGAAGGTAGCGATAGGACCATCGTTCTTCACCTGCTCAACGAACTGAGCTACGTTACAACCGTTGTCGCGAACAACACCCAGCCATGAGTACAGCTCAATCTTTTCGTTCTCAGAACCAGCATTCACATAACCGTTCTTAGGCTGATTATCAGCACCAAGCTTAGCATTCTCCTTATTCCAATCGTTCGAACCAATGTGGTTATGGTTATTGTCATAAGCGCAGATGGTATCAAGCTTCTCGTTGTCGTTCGGCAGCATAGCATAACCGATAGCATTCAGCACATCGTAGCAAACCAAGTTCTCAGCATCTGTAGCATTGATAGAAGGCTCACCCTTGATAGGATAGGTACGACCAGCGTAATCCTTATTATCGAAGTTCTTCAGCCAGTGTACGAGCTCAACCTGACCAGCGGTAGCATAGGTACCAACGTTGCCATCAATCTGCTCCTGGTAGTTGATCTTAGCAATCGGAGTATACTTATCCTGAGTTGCATAGTCAGCAGTGCGGACAGCATAGAGGATAGTGTCATTGAATACACCAGCGTCACGGAGGATGTTGCCCTGCTCATCAACTTCATTCTGATAGATGATAGCGCACTTAGCGAGAGTCTCCTTCAGAGTAGCCTCATCCCAAACATGAGAATCATCAGTGTTACCCAGTGTTGCAGGATCTGGTAAGTAAGAATCCCAGTTAGCGTTACCGTAGTTAGCATAGTTGTGCGGATAGATATACTTGCAGAACAGCTTGTTCCACTTGTTATCGCCACTACCACTACGCGGTGTTACGGTATAGGTCTCACCATTCAGAGCAGTGATCTGATACTCCTTCGGAGCGAAGTAGTACTTCCAACGAGACTTGTCGTTGTCAGCGAACTTAATCTTATTAGTAACCAGATTATCGCTCAAGTTCTTAATCCAGCGCTGATCAGCGATTGTGGGATGATACTCGTATTCAGGAGCCTGAATATCTACGAATACACCTGACCAACCGTCATCATTACCAGTCTGATAGTGGAACCAGTAGTTCTCAATCTTCTCCTCATAGCCATAAGCCTTAGCGTTACGGGCAATCTTCATGGTCAGACGTACCCAAACATACGGCCACTTGTCATACTGATAAACGCCACGACCACGCTTCACATCCTTAGCAATGAAACGGAACCAACGTGTTACGTATACAGGCTCAGCCTTATCGTGGGTCAGGGCCTCAACCTCTTCCTCAGAGAGGATCCACTTGAAGATGAAGTTGGTGTTACCATCACCGTTGGGCCAGAACTCAGCGTCACCGAGAGCCTTGTTCTCAATAGCGTTAGAAGTCTCGTAGTCAGCAGAACCGTTGACAGGAGCAGAAGCAGGATTGAATGCAGTACCCTTGCTGGTGTCACCAATCTTGTTACCATAGAGGTCACCGAAGTTGAAGATCTTCAGCTGATAGATACCGTGCTCGTTGTGAGTAGTACCACGACCAGTAGCACCGTAAGGAGAACCAACAGCACCTACATAGTCTCTATCGCTCTGCATAGCAACACGATAAGCATCGGGAGTTACATAAGCAGTATCGTTAAGACCAATGGGCTTACCAGCTTCATTCTTATGAGCAGGATCATAAGCGCATTCAAGCTCGGCAACCAGCTTGCCCTCGGGATCAGGCATACAGTCAGCCCAGTATGTATCGTCGAATGCCATACGAGACAGCATGGTCTTCTCGGTCAGGATGATACGTGAAGACTCAGACCAGATGTCACCACCCATTACAGGCGAGCAGAGGTCGAACTTCTTATCCTCGATCGGGAGCTCAGTGATCTCGAGGTTATCAGGCAGGTAGTTGATGTGGAGCAGGATGTAACCATCGAGCAGCACCTGATCCTTAGCATTCTTCAGCATCACGCGAACCAGAGGCTCACGGTCAACGATGGTCTTACCAGCGTCGGTAGTTGTCAGACCGTCAGGAGTTACGTTGCGAGCGATGATGATAGCAGACTTGTCATTGGTAGCATTCCAGCCATCAACAATCTCATAAGACTGGGTATAACCAGCAGGAGTATGAGTCTTAGTCTTAGTCCAATCCTTGAAGCAAGCGTAACGAGAGTCAGAAGTAACGTTGTTATCAATGATGTACTCTACGAGGTTGAACTCATAGTGCAGACCCCACTTCTCTTCCTCACCATAAGGAACCTTAATGATATCATAGTTCCAGGGATTGAAGACAGCAGGAGCAATCTCCTTCTTCTTAATGTTCTCAACCAGCATGTGAACAGCCAGATAAGGTCTCAGGTCAAGACCAGCGGGATCGATATCCAGTTCCAGAGCAGCACCGTCGGGATCGGCGAGAGCCTCCTCAGGAGAGTCATAAATGTGAACGCGAGCGTTCTCACCGCTGAAGCAGTTGGTATACTCGTCAACAGCCCAACCTTCCTCGTCACCGATACGGTTCTGAGGACCATAAGCGCGACCAGGAATATTCGGCTCAGCATACATCGGCTCCTGGTTCCAAACCAGACCCTCAAGAGTAGCACGAGTCGGAACGATCAGAGCATAGTCTGAAGTAATCACGTTCTCAGCACCGTCCTCGTTGTGAATCTGCAGAGCGATGGTGTTGTCCTTATTATCCTTATTATAGATATACTTAGCATAGCCATACCAATCAGCCCATGGGAAGTTATAAAGATCGCCATTGGGGTTACCCTCGTTATTCGTTCTGTTACCATCAGCATCAATAGTGGTGCCAGGATAGATAGAAGAGTTAGCACCAGGCTTGTTGTGACCGTAGTCATCATCACCAGGATATGCAGGATAGCTAACGGTAGAACCGTCGGTGGGAAGACCTACATTACCATTCGGGTTGATGGTCTCGTCGGTGGGCCAAGGAGCCAGATACTGCGGGTGCTCAATCTTCAGACCAACAGTCAGGACGCCATCCTGAATACCATAGACATCAACGTCCTTGCTAAAGTACTCATACTTCTTGGGAGAGGTTACGTTCAGCACGGTCTGAGTAGCACGAGTGTTGTAGTAAATCACATCGGGCTCCAGCACGTTAAACGAAGGAGGATTGCTCTCGTCGTAAACAACGCGAGAAGAAGAAGGATTCAGGTGGTACTCAACGGGCCATACGGGACCGTAAACCCACTCACGGCTTGCATCGTAAGCAGAAGCAGCCTCGAGAGACTTAGCCTTCCAGATTTCGGGATCACCATCAGCCTCTTCAATACCAAATCTTCTTACGTTACGAGGACCATCGTTGTCATTATATACATAGTGACGATCCAGACGGTTGGGGAGGTAGTCGTTCAGCTCACCGCCATTGTGCTTCCACTTCTTGGTACCGGTGTTTGCACGGTGGTGGTTGTAAGGAGCTTCGTTCAAAGCGGGATGATACTCATACAGCTTCAGGATGGTGTCGCCAATCCACTTGTACTGGATAGCCTCGATACCATCGAGATAGAGATGAGGAATGAATACCAGCGACTTAAGAGCACCGTTCAGGCTGATAGTCACAGCGTTGGTGTAGTCACCGTTAACACCGAAGAGCTGCAGCTCGCTGTCGCTCTTGGTAGCGGTAATAGTACCGTCAGCCCAATACTTAATAGCGGTAGACTCGACCTTCACACCATTCTGGTAGATATCGAATGTACCATTGCCATTGGGAACATAGTACTTACCATCCTGGCCATTAGTACCGTTGGTACCGTTAGTACCATTCGTACCGTCCTTACCCTTAGAAGACTTGCCAGTGTCCTTGCCGTTGATGTACCAGTTACCATTGTCACCAATCTTGATGTCAACGTTAGCAGTACCTCCCTCACCAGGAGTGCCAGGAGTACCAGGCTGACCATCCTCACCAGGAGTACCAGGCTGACCAGGTTCGCCCTGCTCACCCTGAGCCTTCACGTCGGTCTTCTCGCCATTGATGTACCAGTAACCATCTTTTCCAATCTCGACAGTGGGAACAGCACGATACTCAGTCTTCTGAGCACCCTTACCATCACCCTTGTCGACATACCAGAAGTTGTCCTTGATGGTCCAAACAGTACCGGGAGTACCGTCAACACCATTGGTGCCATTGGTGCCATTGGTACCATTGATACCATTGGTACCGTTCTGGCCGTTTGCACCATTGCGAATCTTGTAGGTCTGATCGGCACCGTTCTTGGTAATAACGATATCAATACCGCCAGTACCTTCAGTGACAGGTGTCACACTCTTCAGGATACTACCCTGCTGAATCTCGGCCTGCAGTTTGCTCAGCGAAGTCTTATTCGCATCAATCTGAGCCTGGAGGTCCTTGATGTCATCATCGTAGTCCTTACAAGACACGAACATGCTTGTAGAAGCTACTAAGAAAGCTCCTAAAAGCAATGATCCAATTAATCTTTTTTTCATACGATAAATAATTAAGTTAATAAAAAAATAAAGTTGTTATACATCCTTGTTATGTTCTCTCAAATCTCCAACCCATTTGAGGCCTTTACAGGCCACATTTGGGCACCATTCATCCTATACGGATTCACATTTTTGGTGCAAATATAGACATATTTCCGAAATCTTCCAAACATTTTCGAATATTTTTTAAAAAAAACACTAAAAAAATGCCGTTTCCATGCGATTTTGCCTCTTTGCGTCCCTATTTCAAGGCTAAATTGGCGTTTTTCCACACATTTCAAAAGAGTATACATCTGTACATTTTACACCTTATATTATATATAGAGTTAGAACTCCGCGGACTTAGGCGTTCTGGGGAACGGAATGACGTCGCGAATGTTCTGCATACCGGTCACGAAGAGGATCAATCGCTCGAAGCCTAAGCCGAAACCAGCATGTGGGCAACTACCCCACCGGCGGGTATCAAGATACCACCATAGTTTGTCGGTCTCCATGCCACGCTTGTTGATTTCTGCCATGAGTTTATCGTAGCTTTCCTCACGAACGGAACCTCCGATGATCTCACCAATCTGCGGGAAGAGGACATCGGTGCCCTGCATGGTGGCAGCAGGAGCTACCTGACCGCGGTAGCCGATAGAAGGAATTAAGGGGGAGTTAGAAGAAGTTACCGCTTCGCTCTGGGAGTTAGAGGCAGTAGCATTGTTTTCCAATTCCTTATTCTGCTTCATATAGAAGGCCTTGATGGCAGAGGGGTAGTCGGTCATGATGACTGGACACTTGAAATGTTCCTCGACGAGATAGCGCTCATGTTCAGAAGCAAGGTCGTCACCCCAGTTGCAGGGGAACTCAAACTTGCGACCATCGCGGATAGCCTGCTGGAGGATTTCGATACCCTCGGTGTAGGTCAGTCTGACGAAATCCGACTGCACGGTACTTTCGAGGCGAGAGATGAGCGTCTTGTCAATCATCTGATTGAGGAAGGCGAGGTCATCCTGGCAGTTGTCGAGTGCCCAGCGGACGCAATACTTGATGAAGTCCTCTTCAAGATCCATCAATCCCTCCTGGTCGAGGAAGGCCACCTCAGGCTCAATCATCCAGAACTCAGCCAGATGACGGGGCGTGTTGCTGTTCTCGGCACGGAAGGTAGGACCGAAGGTATAGATGGCTCCAAGGGCAGTTGCTCCCAACTCGCCTTCCAGCTGTCCGCTGACGGTGAGTGAAGTCTGTTCGCCAAAGAAGTCATCGTCATAAATGATCTTGCCGTTCTCATCCTTCTTCAGGTCATAGAGGTTCTTGGTGGTTACCTGGAACATGTTACCTGCACCTTCACAGTCGGAGGCAGTGATGAGGGGCGTATGGAAATAGTAGAAACCATGCTCATGGAAATAAGTATGGATGGCCATTGCCATGTTATGACGGATGCGCATGACAGCTCCGAAGGTATTGGTACGGAGTCGCATGTGAGCATTCTTACGCATGGTCTCAAACGACTGTCCCTTCTTCTGCATGGGGTAGGTGTTGTCACAGAGACCGTAGATGACAATGTTCGTGGCCTGTATCTCGCTTGCCTGTCCTGCTCCCTGACTCTCAACAAGGACACCTTCAACACAGATGCAGGCACCTGTGGTGATATCCTTCAGCAGCTGGCCGTCGAACTTGGTAGGGTCAACGACTATCTGCACGTTCTTGATGGTTGAGCCATCATTGAGAGCAATGAAGTCAACGTTCTTGTTGCCGCGGTGCGAACGCACCCAGCCCTTGACACAGACCTCTTTGCCGTAGTCCGTGCTCTTCAGCACATCGATTATTTTTGTTCTGTTCATTGTTTATTCTTTTTTGTAGGGCTTATGGGGCCTATGGAACTTATGGGTTACTCGTAGGCTCCCATACGGAGGCGGTCCACTTCTTCCTCTGTGAGGTAACGCCAGTCACCGCGACGGAGGTTCTTCTTAGTCAGTCCAGCAAACTGCACACGGTCGAGCTTGAGGACCTTGTAGCCAAGGGACTCGAAGATACGGCGGACGATACGATTCTTACCAGAGTGAATCTCGATGCCCACCTGCTTCTTGTCGACGGCATCAGCATACTGAACGTCGTCTGCCTTGATTTCGCCGTCTTCCAGCTGAATACCTTCAGCAATCTGAGTGAGGTCATGGGCAGTGACGTTCTTGTCAAGATAGACATGGTAGATCTTCTTCTTCAGATACTTGGGGTGGGTCAGCTTCGAAGCCAAGTCGCCATCGTTGGTAAGCAGAAGAACACCCGTAGTATTACGGTCGAGACGGCCCACAGGATAGATACGCTCAGGACAAGCATTCTTTACCAAGTCCATCACAGTCTTGCGCTGCTGGGGATCGTCGCTGGTGGTGACATAGTCCTTTGGCTTGTTAAGCAGGACATACACCTTTTTCTCCATGACAACAGGCTGATCGTGGAACTTCACCTCGTCAGTACGCAAAATCTTGGTACCGAGCTCTGTCACCACCTGTCCATTGACAGTGACGACACCAGCCTGGATGAACTCATCAGCTTCACGGCGACTGCAGACACCTGCATTAGCCAGATACTTGTTAAGACGCACGGGCTCATTGGGATCATAATTGACCTCCTTATACTCGATGCGCTTCTTCATAGAATACTTGGCATTGGGATCGTAGTCAGCCGTACGGGGGCGCTTGTTGTATGGCTTAGCACCATAAGGGGATCCGTAGGGACGGTTATTGTTGGGACGTCCGGGGCGGCCGGGACCACCATTGGGACGGTAGTTGCCGCCACCGTTGTTATAGGAACGGTATCCACCCTGACGGGGCTGGTAGCCTTGCTCGTCACCATTATTGCCATAAGGCTTCTGGTAAGGCTGATAAGGCTTATAGGGCTTATAAGGTTTCTGCTGACCATAGCCCTGCTGCTGACGGGGCTGATAGCCACCGGCATTGTTGTAACTGTTACGCGGACGATAGCCTCCCTGCTGAGCGCGGGGGGCACTGCCCTGAAGTCCGGCACCAAATCCCTCAGGCCGGAAGCCACCATCGTCATTGCCACGACGGTTATAGGACGGACGCTCGCTTTGGTTGTAAGCGGAGTGCTGTCCGGTGTGAATACGTGGACGGGGTGAGCGTCCGCGATAGTCTCGCTGAAAACCATTGCCTGACTGCTGGTAGCCGTCACGGCTGCCCGTGTTCTGTTCAACTGCAGGCTTCTCTTCGTAGTTCTTTTCGTTCTCGAAATCCATATTGTTCTGTTTTGTGTTTATACCTTATTATATATATATAGTAGTTATACCCCCGTGTAAGTGGAAGGGGTGATGGCACGTAGCTCCTCTTTCACAGAGTCGCTAACCTCCAGTGTATCGATAAATTGAGCAATAGTAGCAGCCGTGATACCTTCATTGGTACGCGTCAGTGCCTTCAGTGCCTCATAAGGATTGGGATATGCCTCACGGCGGAGGATGGTCTGTATACCTTCAGCAACAACTGCCCAGGTATTATCCAGATCCTGCTTAAAACGCTGCTCATTAAGAATCAGCTTACGCAAGCCTTTGAGTGTTGACTGGAAAGCAATCAGCGTATGACCCATGGGAACACCCACATTACGCAGGACAGTTGAGTCGGTCAGGTCGCGCTGCAGGCGGCTGATAGGCAGCTTGGCAGCGAGGAACTGCAGAACGGCATTGGCCATTCCGAGGTTGCCTTCCGAATTCTCATAATCAATGGGGTTCACTTTATGAGGCATTGCGCTGGAACCAACTTCGCCTGCCTTGATCTTCTGCTTGAAGTAATCCATAGAGATATACATCCAAAAGTCGCGATCAAGGTCGATAACGATGGTGTTGATACGACGCATGGCATCAAAGATGGCAGCAAGCCAATCGTAGTTGGAAATCTGAGTGGTATATTGTTCACGCTCAAGACCAAGCTTCTCGCTCACAAACTTATTGCCGAACTCC
>Ga0265301_10004100_pt1 | contig 14866 bp, 14 predicted proteins | sample AusTroGonzalo_MG_2_FD_193488 | JGI IMG/M metagenome (GOLD analysis project Ga0265301, IMG submission 193488) | Bovine rumen microbial communities from tropical cattle in Woodstock, Queensland, Australia - Gonzalo_04 | ecosystem: Host-associated > Mammals > Digestive system > Stomach > Rumen ...
ATTCGTCGGGGTATGGCTTCTCTGGAACGAATTGATACGATTTTGAATACCCGGTCCAATATCATCGAGCCCGTTCATCCGAAACCGGTGGTGTTTGAGCACAGCATTCTATTCCAAGATCTCAGTTTTGCGTATCAACCTGAGCAAAAAGTACTGCAGCATATCGCATTGGAGGTACCGAAAGGAAAGACAGTAGCGTTGGTGGGGCAGTCGGGTAGCGGTAAGACCACTCTTACCGACCTTCTTCCGCGCTTCTATGATCCCACGGAAGGTGCAGTGCTGATGGACGGCGTGGATATCCGTGCATTTGCTACGCAAGATCTTCGTGCATTGATGGGTATTGTATGTCAAGAGCCGATTTTATTCAACGATACAGTCTATAATAACATCACTTTTGGTGTGGATACGACCCAGCCGGCGCCTAACGGTTTGACATGGTCACAGGCGGTGGAGCAAGCTGCCAAAATCGCTAATGCCCATGTATTCATTGAGCAGATGGAGCAAGGCTACCAAACGATGATAGGAGACAGGGGAAGTCGTTTGTCGGGTGGTCAGCGTCAGCGCTTGAGCATTGCGCGTGCGATATTGAAGAACCCGCCGATATTGATTTTGGACGAGGCTACTTCCGCGCTGGACTCCGAATCGGAGAAATTGGTACAAGAGGCATTGGAGCACTTAATGAAAGAGCGGACAACATTGGTGGTAGCGCATCGTTTGTCCACGATCAAGCATGCGGATTTAATCTGTGTACTGCATGAGGGGCGTATCGTGGAACGCGGCAAACATGAGGAATTATACGCACTAGGCGGATATTATACCAAACTGGTTGATATGCAGAAATAAGGAATGAAGGGGAAAGTTTTATTAGGAATGTCGGGCGGTATTGATTCTACTGTCAGTGCCATGCTTCTTCTGGAGCAGGGCTATGAAGTGGTGGGGGTGACCTTCCGTACGTATGACAGTATCAAAGAATCATGCCTTGCCAAAGAGAAGGGGTGCTGCTCTATTGAGTCCATCATGGAGGCGAAGTATAATGCCGAGCGGATGGGATTTGAACATCATATAGTGGACTTTCGTGAGACTTTTCGGCGGTGCGTCATTCAGAATTTTATGGATGAGTATATGGCCGGAAGGACTCCGAACCCCTGTGTGCTCTGTAATTCGACCATCAAGTGGGGCGAGATGTTGCAATTAGCCGACCAAATGGGCTGCGACTATATCGCGACCGGACATTATGCCCGTATTGTGGAGCGTAATGCTCATATCTACCTGCGCATCGCCGCAGATACGAAGAAGGACCAGACGTATTTCTTATGGATGCTGACGGAGAAACAGTTGAAACGGACGCTTTTCCCGCTAGGCGATTTGACGAAAGATCAAGTACGCGAGATCGCCCGAAGTTACGGGTACGAGCAGTTGGCTGTTAAGCGGGAGAGTCAGGAGATTTGTTTTATTCCCAATGATGATTACCGGTCGTTCTTGCGCGCGAACGTGCCTGATTATATGGAGCGCGTGCACGCGGGCGAGTATGTGAATGCGGCAGGTGAGGTTTTGGGCAAACACGAAGGTTTTGTTAATTATACGATCGGTCAGCGCAAAGGGCTTGGCATTGCGCTCGGTCATCCTGCATATGTCACGCATATCGATGCATCTACAAACCGGATTACATTAGGTTCGAACGAAGACCTTTATGCATCGGAGTTGCATTTTAAACCATTTGCAATGCGTCCGCTTGACAATTCACCGATCACAGCCAAAGTTCGCTATCGTTCCCAAGCTGTTTCTGTAAAAGAAATAGACGAGGGACGCTTGGTATTCGCGTCCCCCGTCTGGGGTGTCACTCCCGGTCAATCTGTCGTGCTGTATGCAGACGAGCTGGTGGTCGGAGGTGGAATTATTCTTTAATTATTTGCCGAAGTAACGTTTGTACAGTCCTTCAAAGCCTTTGCCGTGACGAGCTTCGTCGCGTGCCATTTCATGAACGGTGTCGTGGATCGGATCGAGGTCCAGTTTTTTAGCCTGCTTAGCGATGTTCAATTTGTCCTCGCATGCACCGGCCTCTGCCATCATACGTTTCTCCAGATTTGTCTTGGTGTCCCAAACGATTTCACCGAGCAATTCAGCAAAACGCGAAGCGTGATCTGCCTCTTCGTATGCATATTGACGGAAAGCAGCTGCGATCTCGGGATAGCCCTCACGATCGGCTTGACGAGCCATAGCCAAGTACTGGCCTACTTCCGAACACTCACCCATGAAGTGAGCACGAAGACCCTCTGCAATGATCGGATCCTTCACGTCCTTCGCTACGCCTAATACATGCTCGCATACGAAGTTCAATTTGTCGTCGGATGCTACTTTCCATTCAACGATCTGTTTGCATTGCGGGCAACGTTCCGGTGCCTCTGTGCCCTCGTGTACATAACCACAAATCGGGCAAATGAATTTCTTCACCATAGTGTGTTTGATTTTTAAGGATTAATAAAAAATTATCTGTATCTACATATTTGCATTGTAATACTGCGGTTGACCCGTTACCTCTTCCCCCAACCAATCCGGTCGTTGAAATGGTTCATTTTCGCTTCCCAATTCCAATTCCGCCAATACACGTCCGTTCAATCGTCCGTGAAAAACATCCACTTCCCATTTGCGAGCCTCTCCCCGGAATGCCGGAGCCGGGATGATATAGCGTGTTTTCTCAATCCATCCCGGTAAACATAAAGGAAGCATCTCTTTGGCGTCGGCGATGTCGATCTCTTTCTCCCATTCGAATCGGGCAATGCCTTCTCGCATAACACTCGATTTAATAGTAAGGAACGCGCGGGCGTCGCATACCCGTACGCGGATTGTCTTGCCGGGCTCTTTGCATAGATAGCCTTGTATGATCTCATGTTTGGCAACTGCCTTCGCCATGAAAGCATCCGAGAGAACTAAAAATTTACGTTCTATTTCGGTATTATGAACCATAAAAATTTCTTTTTCGGTGCAAAGTTACAACTTTTTTTTGATATACGCAAACAATTCGAATTTTTTATGGAAGAAAAATTTGCATATGTCAAATATTTTTTGTAATTTTGCGCCGTTTTTTAAATAAAAGAGTTATGCATCTATTTCCATCTATAGCAAAACCGCTAACGACGGAGCGTTTTTCGGCGCGCGAAGCGCAGTCTTTTGCACATATTATTTCATTTGGTCCGGTTATTTTTCAGACAGCTCGTTTGATGTTGAAGTATGGTATTTTTACTATGCTTAATGAGCATCCCGAGGGATTGACTCAGGATGAGATACAGGAGCGAACGGGACTAAGTGCTTATGCATGCAAATGTCTGTTGGAGGCTTCTTTAACGACCGGTACTGTGCTTATTGACGCGGAGACGGACAAATATCGTATTTCCAAAGTGGGTTGGTTCCTGCTTAATGATCCTCTTATTCGTGCGGATATTGATTTTAACCACGACGTGAATTATGAGGGTTGGTTTGTGTTGGATAAAGCGTTAGAAGAGGGCCGTCCCGCCGGTCTGGAGCATTTTGGCAGTTGGCCGACGATATACGAAGGCCTGAGCAGTTTACCGGAACAGGTACAGAAGAGTTGGTTTGGTTTTGACCATTACTATTCGGATAATTCGTTCGATGAGGCATTGGCGATCATCTTCAAGGACGGAGGCAAGCATGTGTTGGATGTAGGCGGCAACACGGGTCGTTTCGCGATGCGCTGCGTAGGGTATAACCCGGATGCGCGTGTGACGATATGCGATCTGCCCCAGCAGATAGGCCTGATGCGTGCTGCTACAGCGGGAAAAGAGGGCGCTGAGCGTATTCAGGGCGTTGGAATGAATTTGCTGGATCGGAATAGTGCGTTCCCTACGGAGGCACATTATGATGTGATATGGATGTCTCAGTTCTTGGATTGCTTTGGCGAAGATGAGATCGTTAGTATCTTGAGCCGTGCATCGAAGATTATGGATGATACGAATCGTCTGTATATCATGGAGACGCTTTGGGATAGACAGAAATACTTGCCGGCGGCATTCGCGCTGACGCAAATCAGTCTATATTTTACGGCTTTGGCTAACGGTAATAGTAAGATGTATAATACGGATGACATGTTGCGTCTGGTGCGTGAAGCCGGGCTTGAAGTGGAGACTATTCATGATGATTTGGGAATGGGAGGTCATTCAATATTGGTTTGTAAGAAGGGATAAAGTATGCAGTTGACATTTGATCAAATACGAGATATACTTATTAACGGTCGTGCGATGACCATCGATGCATCGACCATGTCGCGCGTAGAAGCTTGCCATGCATTTTTGCAGCAGTTTGCGAACGATCGTATAATTTATGGTATTAATACAGGTTTTGGCCCTATGGCACAATGGCGTGTAGAAGATGCCCATCTGGAGGAACTACAATATAATATCATACGTTCGCACTCTACAGGAGCCGGAGAACCGTTGGACGATTTGGATGTAAAGGCAGCTATGATCGCTCGTTTGGGATCGTTTTTGCAGGCCCGTTCGGGAGTTCATCCGCAGATAGCGGAGTTGTTGACGCAATTCATTAACCGTGGTATTTATCCCTTTATTCCCCGCCATGGTAGCGTGGGAGCCAGCGGCGATTTGGTCCAGTTGGCGCATATTGCATTGTGCTTGATCGGTGAAGGGAAGGTGCATTATAAGGGTATCTGGCGTCCGACCGGAGAGGTGTTGAAGGAATGCGATTTGCTACCGATGCAGATTCATATCCGCGAGGGACTGAGCGCTACCAACGGTACCAGTGTGATGACCGGTATCGGGGCTGTTAACCAACTGCATGCGGAGAATTTGTTGCGTTTGTCCCTGCTTAGTTCGGTATGGATGAATGAGATAGCCGAGTCGTATGACGACCTGATGTCGGAGCAACTGAATGCCGTGCGCCGTCATAAAGGGCAGCAATTTGTGGCAGCTCAGATGCGTGAGATAGCCAAGGGTAGTAAGCGTCTACCCAAGCGCGAGCACGCATTGTACGACGGTGGTCATACAGAGCATGTGTTTGCCAAAAAGGTACAAGCATATTATTCGCTGCGTTGCATCCCGCAGATAATGGGACCGGTATGGGAGACCCTGGAGAATGCACGTAGGGTGATTGAAGAAGAATTCAATTCCGCCAGTGATAATCCTATCGTAGATTTCGAGTCGGGAAATGTATATCATGGTGGTAATTTCCACGGAGATTACATATCGCTGGAGGAAGATAAGGTTAAGATAGCCGTTACACGTATGGTGATGACGGCGGAGCGCCAGTTGAATTATCTCTTCCACGATCGCATCAATGACGGCATCATGCCGCCGTTCCTCAATAGAGGTGTGCTGGGCCTCAACTATGGTATGCAAGCTTGCCAGTTCACGGCGACCAGTACAACTGCGGAGTGCCAGACGCTCTCGATGCCGAACTATGTGCATAGTATCCCGAATAATAATGATAATCAGGATATTGTTTCGATGGGTACCAACTCGGCTTTGCTTTGTCGTCAGGTGATTGAGAATGCTTATCAGGTATTCGCTATCCATTTTATTGCATTGGCGCAAGCTACGGATATCCTGAATATTGCCGGTGATATGGCTCCGGCGACCAGACGGATGTATGAAGAAGTACGTCAATTGACGCAGAGCCGTGTGGAGGATAAGCCGTTTTATGAAGATATTGAACGAATAATCGCATTATTAAAGCAGAAAATATGAGCCGCAGAGTAGTAATTACGGGCATGGGCATATGGTCGTGTCTTGGAGGAAACAAGGCAGAAGTGACCGAATCACTCCGTGCAGGTAAGTCAGGTATAGGTGTAGATCCTGTGCGTAAGGAAATTGGATTTCACTCCACGTTGACCGGTATTGTACCGCGTCCGGATTTGAAACCCTATTTGGATCGTCGTATGCGTAATTCGATGGCGGATGAGACGGAGTATGCTTTCATGGCAGCTCGCGAAGCATTTGAGCAGTCGGGCATTGATAACGACTACCTGTTGGAGAACGAGGTGGGTATTCTCTTTGGTAACGATTCTACCGGTAAAGCGGTGGTGGAGACCTCCAAACGAATGGAAGAGATGAAGGACTCGTTCCTGTTGGGTGCGGGTGCTATCTTTCAATCGATGAACTCGACGGTAACGATGAACCTCAGCACGATCTTTCATTTGCGTGGTGTCAATTTTACGATATCCGCAGCCTGCTCTTCGGGCGCTCACTCGGTAGGAATGGCATATCTGCTGATTAAGCAAGGTTTGCAAGATGTGATTTTGGCAGGAGGAGCGCAAGAGGTGAACCCCATCTCGATGGCTTCTTTTGATGGCTTGAATGCGTTCAGTAAACGGATGGATGAACCTACCAAGGCATCTCGTCCTTTCGATAAGAATCGTGACGGATTAATTCCTAGCGGCGGAGGTGCGGCGCTGGTGATGGAGGACTATGATCATGCAGTTGCACGCGGAGCAACGATATTGGCTGAAGTAATCGGATATGGCTTCTCCTCGAATGGTTTAGCGATATCCCAGCCGGCGCCGGAAGGTTCGGTGCGAGCTATGGTACGTGCTTTGAATGATGCGGGTGTGGCCGCTGACGATGTGGATTATATCAATGCGCATGCTACATCTACTCCGCTTGGCGACAAAGCGGAAGCGGAAGCGTTGACGGACCTGTTCGCGGGCAAGAAAGCCATTATCAGTTCTACCAAATCCATGACCGGTCATGAGTGTTGGATGGCGGGTGCTAGTGAAATCGTGTATAGCGTGCTAATGATGAAGAATCATTTTATCGCTCCCAATATCAATCTGGAAGAAGTGGATGAAGCGGCTAAAGACTTGAATTTTGCACGCACGACAATGGATAAAAAACTGGATATAGTATTGTCCAATTCGTTCGGTTTCGGCGGAACGAATTGTGCAATCGTATTACGAAATATATAATAACAAACAATTTTATATGGAAAGAGTAGAAATTGATCAAAAAGTAAAAGATTTTTTAGTTTCAGAATTCGAGATTGACGAGTCGGCTATCAAACCCGAGGCACGCTTGCGTGAGGATATTGGTATCGATAGCTTGGATTTCGTGGATATTATCGTTATCGTAGATCGTACGTTCGGCTTCCGTATTGTGCCGGAGGAGTTGAAGAATGTAGTTACCCTCGAGGATTTCTGCAACTATATTGATAAGAAAGTGAATAAATAAGTGGAGGCGCAAGCAGGCAAATGGGATGGTAGAACGGACGGACTTCCATGGATGCATAGAAGTCTGGTCTGGATGCTGAGGTATATACCCGTTGGCGTTTTCTATGCTATCATGGATGTCGTGATAGTATTTTACATCGCGTTTGCCCGCATGTATACACGTGCTACGTACCATTATTTCCGTCGTATTCACGGGAAGTCTAAATGGAAGGCTGCTGTAGATGTGTACCTGCTTTTTAGGCAGTTTGGTCAAGTAGTCATAGACCGTTTTGCCGTTTATGCCGGTCGCCATTTCGACATCGAGATAGACGGAAACGAACTGGTTGTGGAGGCTATGTCTAAGCCAGAGGGATGTGTGTTGCTTTCTTCGCACGTAGGCAATTATGAGATGGCGGGCTATGCCTTGCATCCTACCAAACCAATGTATGCCATTATGTATGGTGGCGAGAAAGCCTATGTGCTGGAGCAACGTAAGCGTGAGTTTGAACGTAACGGAATCCATGTGCTTTTTCCAGATGACGGATGGGACTATATCTACACCGTCCATGATATCTTGGAGAAGGGCAATATGTTAACGCTTTTCGGGGACCGGAATTTCGGCTCTCCGAAGACGCTTCGGGTGCCGGTATTGGGCGTGGAGGCCAACTTGCCACGAGGCCCGTTCACGGTAGCGAATATGTACGAACAGTCGGTATTATGTGCTTTTGTGATGAAAGAAGCACGGAGCAAATACCATATATACGTACGCCGATTGGAGGGGAATAGCGCTTTTTCATACGCGCGCGCCTTCGCGAACGAGTTAACCGCCATGATGCATCAATATCCGCATCAATGGTATAATTTTTATGAGTTTTGGCAGTAGATAAGACAAATAGTGTATTAGTGATAGGTGGCGGCATGGGCGGTTTATTCGTTGGTGCCATCTTGTCTTGTGCCGGACATACGGTGACGGTACTGGAGAAGAATGCCATTATCGGAGGAGGATTGCAATCCTTCAAGCGCCAAGGCGTATGGTTTAATACTGGCATGCATAATTTTGGCGGTTTCGGAGAAAAATGGGCTTTATCTCATTTATTCCGCTACTTCGGTATCAAAGACGACCTACACGTTATGGAGGTGGATGAAACGGCCCAGGAGATCGTATGGACGGATTCTGAGCATTGCTATCGTTTGCCGCGTGGTCGTGAGCAGTTTGAGCACTATCTGGCAACGCTTTTCCCGGCTCAGGCGAACGGTCTGCGCCAGTACCTGGATGCACTGTACGTCATTGCCAACTCTTTTGATTTGTATTGTCTGCGTCGTCCGAACGCGCACCCGGAGAGTGCCGCGTTTGAGAATATGAGTGTCGGTCAACTTCTTCGGCAGTATATTGACGACGAGGAATTGATCCGTGTGCTGAGTTATATGACTCCTTTATGCGGTCATTCGATAGACGAAGTGCCCTCTTCGGTACACAGCATGCTGTCCGTCCTGTATCTGGACGGCGAGTACCGCTTTGTAGATAATGCCCTGCAGTTGGCCCATGCACTAAAAGCAGTCATTGAGCGTCATGGGGGACAAGTGGTAAATAACGCGGAGGTAACCTGCGTGCGTGTCAGTGACGCACATGTGGAGTCGGTGCAGACCGTTGATGGCATGGAATGGAAAGCAGACAAGTATGTAGCTTCTATTGCTCCGAAAGTGCTGTTCTCGTTGCTCACGGAAGATGTCGTTCGTAAGGTATCGCGTAAACGTGCCGAGGAGTATATGGTTGATTCGTCGGCCTTATCCATCTATGTGAAGCTTAAGGAGGAATCGTTCCGGTTTATCAATAGTACGGTCTTTGTGCCGGTGAAGCAATCGGATAGTTCTTTACCACCGTACATTTTAATCACGACCCCTCCTACGCATGATCAAGGAGAGTGGGCGCATACGATGGAGATTTTGGTTCCATGCCGTTATACGGCTTTCTCCCAATGGGAAGGAACGCAGTTTGGGGAACGGCCTCAGGATTATGAAGATTACAAGAATGCTTTGGCCCAAGAAGCTATCGAGCATGTGTCGCAGTATTACGATATACGCGAGGCAATAGACCGGATTTATACGGCTTCACCGCTTACCATACGTGATTTTTATTATAGCCCGAACGGTGCATTATTCTCTCAGCAGGGCTTGTTTATGCCTTTGCGCACCCGAACGGATAATTTGTTCTTAACCGGCCAGTCCATTTTGTTCCATGGAATGTGCGGCGTGCCGTTAACAGCGATATTAACCGCCGAAGCCTTGTCCGGTAAGGATATTTTAACGGATATCATTCAAGCATCCAAACAATGAATTACATCATAGCTGATCATATCATTTCTCCTTTGGCTCAGGGCACGGAAAACAACCTGGATGCCGTATTGGCGGGGCAGTCTGCTTTGCGCCGGTATGAGGACCGCTTTCCGATGGTGGAGCCTTTTTGTGCGTCTATGTTCGTCGAAGCGGACTTTGAGACATTGTGTATAGAGGCGGTCAAAGGAACTACACAAGAGGCTTCTTTGTTGGCTTCGCCTCAGACGCTTTTCATCGTCTCTACGACCAAAGGGAATGTGGCTCGTTTGGCGCAGACAGAAGATATTGCATTGATCGATTCGGCGCGGCGTATAGCTCGCTCGTTCGGCAATGAGAATATGCCGGTCGTGGTCAGCAATGCATGCATTTCCGGTGTATGTGCGCTGATTGCGGCGCAGCGGATCCTGGAGACAGGGATGTACAAACATGCGGTCGTAGTCGGATGTGATGTGTTATCCACTTTCATCGTGTCCGGTTTTCAGTCTTTTAAAGCATTGTCTTCGGACCTTTGTGCACCCTATGATGCTGCGCGCAAAGGATTGAACTTAGGCGAAGCCGCCGCATGCGTGATCCTCACCTCTGATGCGCATCTGGCGCACCGGTCAATGGGCTCGATTCTGGCGGGAGCGATACATAATGATGCGAATCATATCAGCGGTCCCAGCCGAACGGGCGAAGGTAGTTATCGCTGCCTATGCGACGTGATGGGGGATAAAGAAGCCTTGGCTTTTGTGAATGTACACGGTACTGCTACCTTGTACAACGATGAGATGGAGTCTATCGCCATTAATCGCGCCGGGTTGCAAGATGTACCCGTCAATGCCTTGAAAGGCTATTTTGGTCATACCTTGGGTGCTGCCGGTCTGCTGGAGACGATATTGTCGTTGCATGCGTTGCACCGCGGGGTGGTCATCGGTACGAAAGGATTTTTGCAGCAAGGTACTACACAGGCTGTAAATATTGATGCTAAGGCGCGTACTACGGATAAGAAAGAGTTTATCAAACTGCTCTCTGGTTTCGGCGGTTGCAATGCGGCTATCCGCGTGACGACAAAGCAGATACCGGATACCCCTCAGCATCCTAAGGCCGTTTATGAGACTTTGGCTGATGTTGTGATTACGTCCAATCATGCGGTGCTGAATGGAAAAACTATTTCTGCCGAGTCGCGGGGTGGGGCTTTACTGGCGGAATTTTATCGTGCGTATGCAGGCGATTATCCCAAGTTCTTCAAGATGGATACCTTGGCGCGGTTGGGCTTTGTGGCATCGGAGATGCTGCTCTCGTCTTTGAACGAAGAGCGCTTTGTACCGCGTAGCGACCGGGCTGTCGTGCTGGCAAACCGTAGTTCGTGTTTGCAGAACGACCGGGCATACCAGCGTACGATCATGCCGGATAATTACTATCCCTCTCCGGCGTTGTTCGTTTATACGCTGCCGAATATCGTTACCGGCGAGATAGCTATTCGCAATAAATATTACGGTGAATCGTCCTTCTATGTGCTGGATGACGAGCACCAGTTGGAGCAGATAATAGCATTGGCGTTCGAGCAGAGCCAAACTCAGTCCGTGCTGACAGGATGGGTCGAATGTACGGACGAGAATACCTTTGAAGCACATGTGAGATTATTGAAAAAATTATAAAAAACTAAAGAATATGGACAACAATTTACTGAAACAACAAATTATTGAGGCATTGAACCTCGAAGACATTACTCTCGCAGACATCCAAGATGATGCACCTCTCTTTGGAGAAGGTTTGGGTTTGGACAGTATTGATGCACTGGAATTGTTTGTACTCTTAGACAAACAATACGGTATCAAGTTGCAGAACAAGGAAGAAGGCAAACAAGTATTTAAATCTGTTAACACGATGGCTGCTTATATCGAGCAGCACCGCACCAAATGAAAATCGTAATTACCGGTGCCGGAATCGTATCTTCTTTAGGATTTGGTAAAGAGGCTACATTACGTGCTTTGCTTGATGAGCGAAGCGGTGTCTCTGTGCCGGAAATCATGGAGACCGCGCATACGGAGCATCCTGTCGGGGAGGTGAAGGCGCCGAATGCCGAATTGGCATTGCGTCTGGATCTGCTTGCGGATGAGGTACTCTCGCGTACATCCTTATTGGGTTTGTTCGCTGCGCGCGAGGCTCTTGACCAAGCGGCGGTGACGGATGTGCACAGGATGGCATTCATCAGCGGTACAACCGTTGGCGGTATGGATCATACGGAACGGTACTGGATGGATAGGGAGCAAAATGCCAAGCGTATTGTGGAACTCCATACAGCCGGATCTTCTACGGAGCTGATCGCGCGTCATATCGGTGAGTTCGCCTGTGTAACCACGATCTCTACCGCCTGCAGCAGTGCGCTAAATGCGGTGATAGCAGCCTGCGATATGTTGCGAACCGGCCAGTACACTCAGGCGCTTGTAGGAGGCGCCGAGAGTTTGAGCCGATTCCATTTTAATGGTTTCCGCTCGTTACAGATCTTATCTACGGAAGCATGCCGTCCTTTTTCAGCAGATCGTCAGGGTCTGAACTTGGGAGAGGGGGCCGCCTATCTGGTGGTCGAGACGGAAGAGTCGGCGATCAGCCGCAAGGCACCGATATTGGCCTATATCAACGGATATGGAAATGCCTGCGATGCATTCCATCAGACGGCTTCGTCGGATAATGGCGAAGGTGCCTATCGGGCGATGCAGCAAGCGCTGCAGATGACACACTTACCTGCTGCGGAAGTGGACTATATCAATGCGCACGGCACGGGTACGCCCAATAACGATATCTCGGAGACTACCGCGATGCAGCGTGTGTTTGGAGATGCGTTGCCTGCTTTCAGCTCTACGAAAGCGTTTACGGGTCATGCTACATCTGCGGCAGGAAGTATAGAGCTGGTAATCAGTCTATTGGCGCTGCAGAATGATTTTCTGCCGGCCAATTTGAATTGGCAGTCGCCGATGGAGAATGGTCTTGTGCCGGTATTGCATACCACTCCTATGCAACTGCAGCATGTGCTGTGTAACTCGTTCGGTTTCGGAGGCAATGACAGTAGTCTGCTCTTGGGTAAAGAGGGACGCGCGTTGACCGAGCAGAATGAGCCGACCTTGTATCAGGTCCTGGCGGATATTGAACCGGCAGAGGATGCGGACTACAAACAATATATGTCGCCGCTTCAGGCGCGTCGTCTGACCCCGGCATTGCGTCGGCTGGTCATTGCTGCTTATCAGGCGCTAGAGACATCGCCCGACATACCTATTGATGCGATCATCACCGGAACGGACCTGGGCTGCATATGCTATTCGGTAGCGTTGTTGGACCAGTTGATGCAAGAGGGAGAAGATGCGCTTAAACCGACTCTGTTCATGCAATCGACGCATAATACGCCTTCGTCTCTTATCGCCATCCAACTGCATAACAATGGATATAACTGCACTTATTCGCATGGGAAAAACTCCTATACGGATGCGCTGCATGATGCAAAGACGCAGATCCAACTCGGCTCTATCCGCACCGCGCTGGTGCTTGGGTTTGAAGAGGTGGATGAGGCTTGGCAACAACTGGAGCAGTCGGCCGGCAGCGGACATACGATGCAGGCACGGGCTACATTAATTACAAAAAGAGACTGATATGCCGCAACTCATCATCCTTTCCATACTGCAGGCTTTCTTCCTATGCGCCGGTCAGGTACTGCTCAAGATCGCCGTACAAGCCCTTCCGGCATTTAGTTGGCAGTGGAGTTATTTCTTCAAAGTGCTGACTAACTGGTGGCTGCTGGGATGCGGTGTCAGTTTTACGATAGCCGGTCTAATGTGGATGTACATCCTGCGTCATTATGCATTCTCGCAGGCGTACCCCTTGTCCAGCTTGGCATATGTATTTGGAATGATAGCTTCGATGCTTATCTTTCAGGAGCAGGTATCGATATCGCAGTGGATCGGCATATTGCTGATTATGGCGGGGTGTTATTTTATTGTTCATTAAGTTAGCGTATGAAGTGCATCTTTCTCACCATAATGCTTATTCAGTCTTTCACAGCGCATTTTGTGCAAGACAAGCAGTCGCAGTTATTCGCTGAACCGCAGCGCAGTAAAGGGGTACTGGAATACCGGACACCCGATTATTTACGATGGGAATATACCTCCCCGCAGGCTTTGGTATGGGAGGTGGATGGCGATAAAGGCAATGTCAATCCTCAGGTGCTTCAGATGCTGATGATGATCAAGCAATGCGTGAAGGGCGATTTTGATGCCGCGCAGAAGAGTTTTGTAGTTGACCAGAACGGAGACCAAGTGACGCTGACACCTAAGAAAAGGGAACTACAGCGCTTGTTCCAACGGATAGAGATCACGATGAATCCTGAGACGGAGATAGCTAAACAGGTCGTTATCTACGAAGCTAACGGCGACTGTACGACCATCCGATTTTATGATATAACAATGCTATAGAGTATGATTTGTGCGATAATACCCACCTATAATAATGCCGGTACGTTGGCCGATGTCATTCGGCGCACTGCACCCTATATCCGCGACATCATCGTGGTTGTGGACGGTTCTACTGATGCCACACGCGATGTATTGAAATCACTGGATATACCTGTTGTGGTCGTCGATCTGCCTCAGAATAGAGGAAAAGGATATGCGCTTAAAGCGGGTTTCCGCAAAGCGAAAGAACTTGGTTTTACGCATGCCTTAACCCTTGACAGCGACGGGCAACATTATCCGGAAGACATACCGGCGCTGCTGGAAATTTCTCGCCAGCAACCGCTTTGTTACGTGGTGGGCAGTCGGAATATTCAGGCGGAGAATATGCCCGGCCGGAATACCTTTGCCAATAAATTCAGCAATTTCTGGTTTTGCGTGCAGACGGGTGTCTATCTGCCGGATACGCAAACGGGTATGCGTATCTATCCTTTGGATAGACTGCATGGTCAGTCGCTGCTGACCTCGCGCTATGAGGCGGAACTGGAACTGCTGGTGTTCGCCGCATGGGCGGGAGAGAAACTGGTGCCGGTGGATATCCGGGTCTATTACCCGTCTGAAGAAGAACGGGTATCCCATTTCCGCCCGGCATACGATTTTACGCGTATCAGCATATTGAATACCATCCTTTGTTTCGTGGCATTGGTGTATGGCTTGCCGCGCCGTTGGTGGCGAACCTTGCTGTATTTCCCGATTTTCGGAACGCTGTGGATCCTGACGGTGCTCTTTGTTGGTATCGGCATGCTGTTGAGAGTGCCGAATCATGTGTACCGGCGTTTATTTCATTGGAGTTCGAATGTAGCGATGCATACTTTCCCCGCTTCTCCTTTCCGTGTGAAGGGTAGGGAGAAAGCCTTGCCGCGGACGACACCTGCCGTTT
>Ga0265301_10004101_pt1 | contig 14864 bp, 7 predicted proteins | sample AusTroGonzalo_MG_2_FD_193488 | JGI IMG/M metagenome (GOLD analysis project Ga0265301, IMG submission 193488) | Bovine rumen microbial communities from tropical cattle in Woodstock, Queensland, Australia - Gonzalo_04 | ecosystem: Host-associated > Mammals > Digestive system > Stomach > Rumen ...
AGCCTTGTACCGCTATATTGAGTTCAAGCTGCAGGGCGACACGGCACAGATGATGCACTGGCTGACGGAATCGGTGCTGGCCGACATTCGCAATGCCGCCATGGATCAGGGCTCGATGTGGGAACTGGCCAACGAGCTGATGCTCAGTGGCGACGTCGACCGTGCCTCGCGCTATATCAGCTACACCAGCGACTGTGCCAACCGCTACGGCTCGCGCCAGCGTAACTGGCAGATAGCACCATTATTGTCTCACATTGCCAGCGAATACAAGTTGCAAAGCGAGCGCACCACCTCGCAGTTATGGGTGACACTGGCCGTCATCAGCATCATGGCGCTTCTGTTGCTGGGAGCCCTTTTCTTTGTCTACCGCCGCAATACCCAGCTACACGCTGCCCGTAACGACCTGAAGGCCTCAAACGACGAACTTGCCTCTGTCAATAGCCTGCTCGCCTCACAGAAAGACGAACTTGCTACATTGAATGGTCAACTGTCGATGGTCAATAATCAACTGACGGAGAGCAACCGCGTGAAGGAAGAGTACATTGGACGTTTCATGAGCCTCTGTGCCCAGTATATCGACAAGCTCGACAACTACCGCAAGATGGTGAATAAGAAGATGAAGAACAAGGAGCTGGACGAGCTGTTCCAGATGTCGAAGTCGACAGAGCTGAAGGAGAAGGAGCTGGACGAGCTCTACGAGAACTTCGACACGGTGTTCCTACACCTTTTTCCCAACTTCATCGACGATTTCAACAGCCTGTTGCAGCCTGAGATGCGCATCCAGCCCAAGAAGGAAAATCGCCTGACCACCGATATTCGCATCTTCGCCCTCATCCGCCTGGGGTTCGAGGACTCGTCAAAGATTGCCGAGTTCCTGCACTACTCTGTCAACACTATCTACAACTACCGTGCCCGCATCAAAAACGGGGCCTTGGGCAACCGCGAACAGTTCGAGAAAAAGGTGAAAACCCTGTAAAACGGCGATAAATGTAAAAAATACACCTCTATATATCGTCCACTCTTTTTCTGAGACTTTAGAATCATAACTTTCTGACTCACAAGTATGTAACTTCGTGAGGGGTCGAAAAACGTCCACTTTTTCAGCCACCCTTCACGAGGTGCGTATTTTTTTTCCTTAATTTTGCAACCGAAAACCAAACAAGGTAATCATCTAACTTTTATAATAATCAATTAACTAACAAAGTATGAAAAAAAACAGGTATCTCATGTTGTTGCTGACAATGATACTGTCGGCTGCGATGCATGCCCAAGGAATCTTGGGAACTGTGACAGACGACCAAGGGGAGCCCGTCATCGGAGCTTCCGTCGTCGAGAAAGGCAACCCTAAGAACGGCACCATTACCGACTTCGATGGAAAGTTCACGCTGAAAGTGAGCGAGGGCACGCCTATTGTTATTTCCTATGTCGGCTGTATCACCCAGGAAGTGAAGGCCAAAGCGGACATGACCATTACATTAAAGGAAGACGCCCAAACGCTTCAGGATGTGGTGGTTATTGGTTACGGCGTTCAGAAGAAGAGCGTGGTGACTGCCTCGATTGCCAAGGTTTCGGCTGATGACCTTGACGGAAAGACGCGCCTGCGTGCTGACGACGCCCTGAAGGGTATGGCTGCTGGTGTGAACGTTACCTCTGCATCAGGCCAGCCAGGCACGAAATCGATGATTCGCATTCGTGGTATAGGAACCATCAACAGTTCTGAGCCGCTGTATATCATCGACGGCATGCCGACCGACCAGAATGGTATGGAAAGTGTGAACCCCAGCGATATCGAGTCGATCGAGGTACTGAAGGACGCTGCCTCTGGTGCCATCTACGGTGCCCGTGCGGCCAACGGTGTGATCCTTGTGACAACCAAGAAGGGTAAGATTGGTAAGGCTCAGATTAACTATAACTTCAGCTATGGCTGGCAGAGTGCTTGGAAGAAGCGCGACGTGACGGGTGCTACCGACTATGCCATCCTGCAGAACGAGCGTCGCATGCAGAACGGTTTGTCTCCGCTCTATGCCGACCCCTATAACCTGACAGATGCCAATGGCGAGAAGATCAACGGCTTCGGTACTGACTGGCAAGACCTGGTATTCAACGACAATGCCCCCATCCAGCAGCACGACGTGAGCGTCAGCGGTGCCTCTGAGAAGGTGAACTACTACCTATCGTTAGGCTACTTCGACCAGGAAGGCATCGTGGGCGGCAACTACGGGCAGTCAAATTACGACCGTCTGACCATCCGCTCCAACAATCAGTTCAACCTTTTGGATGCCACTAAGGAACGTAACTTCCTGAACAAGCTCGACTTGAGCGCTAACCTCTCATATATGCGTGTACACAGCACGGGAGTGGATGCCAACAGCACATGGGGCTCGCCCCTCGGCTCGGCCCTTTACCTGGCTCCCACGCTGCCCGTTACGCTGAAAGGTCAACAGGCGCAGGAAATGATTAACCGTTATTCGGCCTACGATTTCTATCGTGATGCCAACGGCGACCCCTATACTATTCCTGGCTTCGTTGGCAGCTACAACGAGCAGAACAACCCAATTGCCCTGATGCAGGGTAATCCTAACCGCAACTGGAGCCACAAGTTCATGCCGAAGTTCTCGTTGGACCTGCAGTTGTGGGACGAACTGAAGTACCACTTCAGCTACAGCGCCGAACTTTCATTCTGGGGCTACGAAGGCGCTACGCTGCAGAAGTTCTACCTCTCGGGCAACAACAATAGCGACCACACGCAGGCCACAGCCTACAAAGGCAACAACTCGACATGGCAGATTGAAAACACGCTGACCTACGACAAGACCTTTGGAAAGCACACCATCGGCGTGGTGCTCGGACAGAGTGCCTTGAAGACCAAGGGTGACGAACTGGGCGGCTCACACTGGAACCTGGTGAACCCCGATAAGCCCAGCATCAACTATACCACTGGCGGTGATCTGGAGATGTCGACCGATGCCGATGGCAAGGTAGTGGGTGCCAAGAGCCTCGTTGGCGTGTGGGGCGGTCCCTACACGGAGCACCGTCTGGCCTCGCTCTTTGCCCGTCTGAGCTACAACTACGACGAGAAGTACATGGTGCAGGCCACTATCCGTCGCGACGGTTCCAGCCGTTTCGGCTCAAACAACAAGTACGGTACATTCCCCTCGTTCTCGCTCGGATGGAACGTGATGAACGAAAACTTCATGGAGCAGACCCGCGACTGGCTCACCAACCTGAAACTGCGTGCCAGCTGGGGTAAGAACGGTAACGACAACATCGGCGACTTTGCCTATACCACATTGACAGCCACGGGTGGCAGCAGCAACTACTACTACGGACAGACTGCCGCAATGGTCTACGGTTCGAAGGCCAACCGTCTGGCCAACGAGGATCTGAAATGGGAGGAGAGCGAGCAGACCGACCTCGGCATCGATTTCGGCTTCTGGAACAACCAGCTGACCTTCAGCGTCGACTACTACCTGAAGAAGACCAATGGTATGATTATCGACATGCCAATTCCCTCTTATGTAGGTGAGCAGCGCCCATTGGCCAATGTCGGCGACATGGAGAACAGCGGCTGGGAATTTGAGCTGGGTTACAAGTGGAATGTCAGCGACGCCCGCTTCGCCTTGAAGGCCAACGCTGCCTATCTGAAAAACAAGCTGAAGAACCTGGGTAACGACACAGGGTTCCTGAACTATCCCATCAACCTGTTCAGCGACGGCGGTACCCGTGCCGAGAACGACCAGCCCTTCCCCTTCTTCTATGGCTATAAGACCAACGGCATTCTGCAAAACCAGGCCGAGGCCGACGCCTATAACACCCAGTATGGAACCACTTCGAAACCTGGTGACTTCCGTTTCGTAGATACCAACAACGACAACAAGATCACCAGCGATGACCGCACGAACATTGGTAACGGTATTCCCGACTGGACCTTTGGTCTGAACTTCGATGCCGAGTGGAAGGGAATCGACTTCGGCGTGTTCTTCCAGGGCGTCAGCGGCGTCGACATCTTCGATGCGACCTACCGTCAGGACATTGCCTCAGGCAACTATCCCACCTGGGTGCTGCAGCGCTGGACGGGCGAAGGCACCTCGAATGCCGTGCCTACGCTGGGCGACTCCAAGAACTGGGTTTGTAGCGACATGTATATTCAGGACGGCAGCTACCTGCGCCTGAAGAACATCACCTTAGGCTACACACTCCCCCGCAACCTGACCAACAAGATCGGCATCAGCCGCCTGCGCCTCTATGCACGTGCCGAGAACCTCTTCACCTGGACCAAGTACTGGGGCTTCGACCCGGAAGTTGGTGCCGGATGGGACAACGACACCCAAAAGCACAGAACGGAGTATACTGGTATAGACTACGGTATCTATCCGCAGGCTCGCACATACACTATTGGAGTCAACGTTTCACTATAGAAAACTGAAGTATTGAAGAATAGTAAAATTGAGAATTATGATTACTACAAATATAAAGACTTTTGCCGCCAGCTGTCTCGTGTGCTGCGGCGTTGCCGCAACCTTCACGGCTTGCAGCGAAGACTTCCTCGAGGTTACCAAGCCCGATGGCGAACCCTTGGAGGAATACTATACCAATGAGGAAACCCTCAACGAGGCCCTCACGTCGGCCTACGCTCCCCTGCATTGGCCCGACTGGGACAACAAAGCCTACAACGACCTGACCGTCGATGCCGAGATCATGGGCGACGACTTCTGGGTAGGCGGTAGCGACAATACCGACAACCAGCACTGGCACCGCCTCTTCAACTTTGCTGCCGACGGCAACAATACGCTGGCCACCCTCTGGGGCGACTTCTATAGCGGCATCAAGCGTTGTAACGATGCCATCAAATATGCAGGCTGGGATACCAAGGCCAGTCAGGAATTCCGTCGTTCGATGGAGATGCAGGCACGACTGCTTCGCGTGTATTATTACAATATCCTGTGGCACTACTACGGCAATGTGCCCTTCTACCTGGAAAACCTTTCATTGCCCTACACGGCTCCGCAGCTGAGTGCCGACGAGATCTACAACCGTCTGCTGCCTGAGTTAGAGGAGATCATTGCCTCGAACGTGCTGCCCATGCGCTGGAGCAATGCCGATGCAGGACGCGTGTCGCAGGCCTTCGCCTACATGCTTTATGCTGAAATGGTGATGTACCAGAACGACTCGGCCCGTTTCCCGCAAGCACTCAGCTATATGAAGCAGATTATCGGCGACAGCAACTACTCTCTGAACCCCAGCTTCACAGAGCTGTGGCAGGAGAGCGGCGAGTGGTGCGCAGAGAGTATCTTCGAAATCAACTACAACGACGACCAGGCACAACGCGACTGGGGCGATGCGGCCCTGAATGCTGGCGGTTCAGTCTTTCCCACGCTCTGCTCACCTAACGGCTGGGCTGGCGGTGAAGGCTGGGACAGCGGTAACGACGGCTGGGGATTCCTGCCCATGCGAGTAGAGACCTTCAACATGTATACCGAGGACGACCTGCGTCGCAAGGCTACCTGCTGGGACGTGCGCGGCTATACCTATACGGAGCGCTATCAGGACACCCACATCTGGCACGGCAAGTATCGTCCACAGTCTGACAACAACAAGGACTGCCCCACGTCGAAGAACCTGAACTACAATAACAACAAGCGCATCTACCGCTATGCCGAGACCCTGCTCAATGCTGCCGAACTGCTGCTGCAGACGGGTGGTAGTAATGCTGAAGCTGCCGGCTATGTGAACGAGGTTCGTGCCCGTGCCGGACTGCAGGCCATTACCGACATCACCATCGACGACATCCTGACAGAGCGCCATCTGGAGTTCTGCGGCGAGGGCAAGCGCTACTTCGACCTCGTGCGTGCCGAGGGCATCAGCGGTGCCACCCAGAAAGCCTCTACCGTACTCGTGCCCGACAGCTACGGCTATCGCACCAACTCATGGAATGCCAGCAAGAAGTACATCCCCCTGGCTCAGAGCGAGCTCGATGCCGACCCCACGCTGAAGCAGAACAATTATTGATTTTTCCCGACTACGAATTTAACGAATTTCACGAATTATGAAAACAAAGATATATAACCTATTCTGCGCAGGTTTGGCGTGCTACGGCATTGCCGCAGCCCTCACCTCTTGTTCCCCCGAGGAATTCAGCGGCGCAGATCCCAACGGACTTCCCACCGTCAGCGGTACTGACTTCAGCATCAGCGTTGACCAGGAGACCAATCAAATGGTTGCCACCTATACACCTCAGGCCGGCACCTACCCCATCTGGATTCTCGACGGCACCTCTTATTCCACACTCTCGGAGGTGGGCTACAAGAACAGCGAGGCCGGCACACACACCGTCGAGCTGAAGCTTGGCAACCGCAACGGCATCAGCCAGGCCAGTGTGAAGAAGGAGTACACCTTCAACGAGACGAAGATTGACTACTCGGCCGACTTCCGTCGTATAGCGGATAAGGAGTGGCGCTTCGCCAACAAGGAAGCCGCTCACCTTGGCTGCGGCCCTGTTGGTGGCGATGGCACTGGCTGGTGGTCGGCTGCAGCCGACGAGAAGAAGGGCACCGGCATGTACGATGACCGCATCACCTTCACCGCCGACAACCGCAAGGGTGGTACTTTCAACTACAACCCGGGGGAAGACGGAATGACCTATGTGAACAAGGGTGTCGTAAAATGGGGCACTAAGAACGATGTGGCCGACGTCGACATCGCTCTCGGCAGCCAGACATCGTCCTGGAGTTTCGAGGTGTATGATTGGAAGGACTCCGAAGGCAACGTCACCTCGCAGACCTATATCCAGTTGGCAGACAACACCCTATTCCCCTATATCAGCACCGACAGCCAGTACGAAAAGCCGAAGTTCCGTATCGAGACGCTCACGGCCAAGAAGCTGGTGCTCGTCTACGACGCTCCCGACGGCTCCATTGCCTGGCGCTTCATCTTCACCTCTGAGGAGGCCGAGAAGGAATGGAACGGATTCAACGCCAACAGCGACTTCAACATGTGGAAGGGCATCACGCCGACGATGTCGTTCTACTACAATCCTGATCCAGGATGGGGCAAGGAGCAGACCGATGCCTTCGCTGCATTGTTCAAGGGTGGTGACAACGACTATAACGTCACGATTCCCCTGGAGTGCTTTGCCGAGTGGCAGGCTCAGGTACACTTCCACACCGACCTCGTCACCTCTGCACTCAAGGGCTACGACTTCTCCTGTATCCTCAACTCTGACCGTGACATCGAAGGTGTCGTCATCAAGCTGACCAACGAGACCGATGACGAAGCCATCATCGATGAACACCAAGTGAATCTGAAGGCTGGCGAAGACTACATCTACTGGGCAAGCAATATGCCCGGCAAGAATCTTAATCCCGTGAAGCTCGTCTTCGACTTCGGCCATGCTACGGGCGAGACCAACATCAACATCACCAACATCGTGCTGAAGGACCATGACAACGACGACGGCACCGTGCCTCCCAACGGCGACAACCCCGACACGCCCGACAATCCCGATGCTCCGATAATGGACTGGGACTATGAGAGCGGCACCAACCTGTGGAAGGGTGTTGACGACGGTACGCTGTTCAATGCCTTCGGCTACTGGTTTGCCGACGACGGCTGGAGCCCGATTGCCAACTCCGAGGCTACTCAGAGCGGCAACACCTACGAGATTACGCTTCCCGAGGGTATTGGCGGTAGCCAGTGGCAGGGACAGTTCCACATCGACACCAAGCTCACGGCACTTGCCTCGAAGGCCTACAACTTCTACTTCGTGATGGAGGCCGACAACGACTGCCCGCAGGTGACCGTCAAGCTCACCGACTCTGGCGACACCAACTTCTTCTGCGAAGGACGCCATGACATAAAGGCCGACGAGCCCTTCATCTTCAAGCTCACGGGAGCTACCCTCAAGGAAGGGATTGACGCATCGGCCATCCGACTGTACTTCGACTTCGGCGGCTCGCCTGCCGGCACTCACGTGAAGATCAGCAAGATTTACTTCGAGGAGGCCGTGGTGTTGAACTACGACGACGCCGACAACCTTTGGAAGGAGGTTGACAACGGCTCTGCCTTCGATGCCTTCGGCTACTGGTTTGCCGACGACAGCTGGAGCCCGATTGCCAACTCCGAGGCTACTCAGAGCGGCAACACCTACGAGATTACGCTTCCTGAGGGTATTGGCGGTAGCCAGTGGCAGGGTCAGTTCCACATCGACACCAAGCTCACGGCGAGTGCCTCGAAGGCCTACAACTTCCAGTTGGTGATGGAGGCCGACAACGACTGCCCGCAGGTGACCATCAAGCTCACCGACTCCGGCGACACCAACTTCTTCTGCGAGGGGCGTCACGACATTACCGCCGACGAGCCTTATGTCTTCACGCTGAAGGGTGCAACCTTGCGAGAGGGCACCGACGCGTCAGCTATCCGACTGTACTTCGACTTCGGCGGCTCGCCTGCCGGCACAAAGGTAAAGATCAGCAAGATTATCTTTAAGGAAGCTCAATAAAAATGCACCATGCACAATTCACCATTCAAAATGAAACGACTCATGCTTAATACATTATTGCTCTCTCTCGCCGTGGCCCTTAGTGGCTGCGGTGGGAGCGACAGCGACGACCCGCAACCTGCCGGTGTGACCATCACGGTTTCGCAGGAAAGCATCAATGCTCCGGCTGAGGGCGGCAGCTATAGCGTCACCATTACTACTACTGGCAAGGAATGGGGGGCTTATGCCGATGCCGACTTCATCAATGTGGATGCCAGGAACACCACCTCGGGGCAAGGCTCGATAACCGTCACGGTGAAAGAGAACCCCGCGACGACGACCCGCACGGGTAACATCTTCATCATGTCGGGGGCTGCCCGCAAGACGATTGCCGTGGCGCAGGCTGCTGCGGTACAGTCAGCCTACAACGCCCCCGAGGGCTACAGCCTGGTTTGGCAGGACGAATTCGACAGCGGCTCAGAGCTGAATCCCGATAACTGGACCCACGAAGTGAAGAACTCCGGATGGGTGAACCACGAGTTGCAGAACTATGTGAACCACAAGACGCCCGAGGGTCAGCTCGTCACCGAGGTTCGCAACGGCAAGCTACGCATCACGGCCTTGAAGGAGAACGGCAAGGTGTATTCAGGTCGCGTCTATGCGAAGGTGCGCGAGGGTTGGCAGTATGGCTACATCGAGGCGAGCATCAAGCTGCCGAAGGGTAAAGGCACATGGCCGGCTTTCTGGATGATGCCCGTGAACTTCCGGTCGTGGCCTGCCGACGGCGAGATCGACATCATGGAGGAGGTGGGCTACCATGCCGACTACGTGTCGTCGAGTCTGCACGCCACGGCTCATGTCCACTCGAACGGCACCCAGGTGACTCACGAGATGAAGTGTGAGGGGGCCGAGGGTGAGTTCCACACCTATGCCATCCTGTGGACGGCCAATAACATTACGACCTACGTCGACGGCAAGGTGCAGCTCTCCTACGACAACCGCGGACTGGGTCGCGACGACTGGCCCTACGACGATCCTTTCTATGTCATTCTGAACCTCGCCTGGGGTGGTGACTGGGGTGGCGCCCAGGGTGTCGACGAATCGGCACTTCCGGCCACTATGGAAGTAGACTATGTAAGAATGTTCCAAAAGAAATAAAAGCCATGAAGCATCTCATATCGACAGCTATAGCGGGCTTGGTAGGCCTGAGCCCGCTATATGCCCAGAAAGTACCCGCTTATCTCGATGAGAGCAAGCCTGTGGAACAGCGCATCGACGATGCCTTGAACCGAATGACGCTCGACGAGAAGATTGCCGTCATCCACGCACAGTCGAAGTTCTCTTCGCCCGGCGTGAAGCGTCTCGGATTCCCTGACCTCTGGACTGACGACGGTCCCCACGGCGTGCGCCCCGACGTGCTTTGGGACGAGTGGGAACAGGCTGGTCAGACCAACGACTCGTGTGTGGCCTTCCCGGCGCTGACCTGTCTGGCAGCCACGTGGAACCCCGAGATGGCGCGTCTTTATGGCGAGAGTCTTGGCGAGGAGGCCCTTTATCGCAACAAGAGCGTGATGCTCGGGCCTGGAGTGAACATCTACCGCACCCCACTCGGCGGGCGCAACTTCGAGTATCTGGGTGAAGACCCGTGGCTGGCCTCGCGCATGGTGGTGCCCTATGTCCAGGGACTGCAGTCGAAGGGTGTTGCCGCTTGTGTGAAGCACTACGCCCTGAACAACGACGAGGAGTATCGCCATCAGGTGAACGTGAAGGTCAGCGACCGCGCCCTGCACGAAATCTACCTGCCCGCCTTCCGTGCTGCGGTGCAGGAGGGAGGCGCCTGGGCCATCATGGGTGCCTACAACCTCTATCAGAACCAACACAACTGTCATAATAGCATCCTGCTCAACAAGATTCTGAAGCAGGACTGGGGCTTCGACGGGGTGGTGATCAGCGACTGGGGCGGATGCCACGACACCGACGAGGCTGTACGCAACGGACTCGATCTGGAGTTCGGCACGTGGACCGACGGTTTGACGATGGGGCGCACCAATGCCTACGACGGCTATTTCCTTGCTGCTGCCTACAAGCAGGCCATCAGCGAGGGGCGCTACACCACGAAGGAGCTCGACGAGAAGGTGCGCCGGGTGCTGCGCCTGTTCTATCGCACGACGATGAGGAAGGACAAGCCCTATGGATTCCTCTGCTCAGAGAGCCACTACGACGCTGCGCTGAAGATTGCGCAGGAAGGCATCGTGCTCTTGAAGAACGACGTGGTGAAGAAGGACAAGGCTCCCCTGCTGCCACTCGACCTCCAGAAGATGAAACGCATCCTCGTGGTGGGCGAGAACGCCATCAAGATGATGACCGTTGGCGGCGGCTCCTCCTCACTCAAGGCCCAGCACGAGATCCTGCCACTCGACGGCATCGGCAATAGTCAGATGGTGAAATGGTGGAATGGTCAGATTGGCTTCGCTCGCGGCTACGTTGGCGACACCATTCAGAGCTACAACGGCGTTACCGTCGGACGCTCGCTTTATGAAACGCGTTCGCAGGCAGAGCTGACGGCCGAGGCTGTTGAGAAAGCGCGACAGGCCGACGTGGTCGTCTTCATCGGAGGTCTGAACAAGAGCGACTTCCAGGACTGCGAGGGCCACGACCGCAAGACCTACGACTTGCCCTATGCACAGAACCAGGTCGTAGAGGCCATCCTGAAGGTCAATCCCCGACTGGTCTTCGTCAACGTCTCGGGCAACGGCGCTACCCTACCCTGGCTCGACAAGGTGCCTGCCGTGGTGCAGGCCTGGTACCTGGGTTCAGAGGCCGGCAAGGCCATTGCTTCCGTTCTCGTGGGCGACGTCAACCCCTCGGGCAAGCTGCCCTTCACTTGGTATGCCTCGCTCGACCAATGCGGTGCCCACGCCCTGAACACCTACCCCGGCACCTGGCGCCCCGACCACAAGGTCATCGACGAGGACTACAAGGAAGGCATCTTTGTGGGCTATCGTTGGATTGACAAAATGAAAAAGGAACAGGGAAACGCCAAATGCAAGCCGTTGTTCCCCTTCGGCTACGGCTTGAGCTACACGACGTTCAAGGTAGGCAAACCGTCGGCCAGCAACGCTCAGTTGTCGGGCGAAGAGCGCATCAGCATCAAGGTGCCCGTGACGAATACCGGCAGCAGGAGCGGCAGCGAGACCGTTCAGCTCTACATCAGCGAACTGAAGCCCAAGGTAGAGCGGCCCGTTAAGGAGCTGAAGGCCTTCAGCAAGGTGTTTCTACAGCCTGGCGAGATGCAGGAGGTAGAGTTTACCATTGACCGAAGTGCCCTTAGCTACTACGACGACCAGGCTGGTTGTTGGACTGCTGAGCCTGGAACCTTTGAGGCGCTCGTCGGCACGTCGTCGGCGAATATCGCAGGCAGCTGCCGCCTGACGCTCAAGGAATAGTTATCAGATATGTGAGAACTTGGTGATGGTATCGACCAGCGCAGCGGGGTTGCCCATGTCGAAGCGCTGGCTGTAGAGCCTGACACCAATCATACCGACACGACTGCGAACAGCCTCAAGGGCTGAAGTCAGCTCGATTTCACGATGAGTGCCCTCGGCATCGGCCTCGCTGATGTCGTGGGCTAATTGTTCAAACACCTCCGGCGTCAGGATGTACTGTCCGAAGACCGAGCAGTACTCGCGGGTGCCCATGCTGTTGCGCACGGCCAGGAACTCCTCGGCATAGTTCGACGTGGGCTTCTCGTAGACGGTGGTGACGTTGAGAATGCGCTCGTCCTTGTCCTCCCACACGCCGTTCATGATGCCGAAGTGGCTCACCTCGCCAAGGGCCACGGGATAGAGTCCGATGATCAGGCAGTTGTAGCGCTCGTACTCCTCGATGAGCTGCAGGGCGCAGGGCTTGTTGGTCAGCGAACGGTAGAGCGTGTCGCCCAGCATCAGCAGTACGGGCTCGTTGCGGGCAAACTCGGCGGCCTGGTAGACGGCGTGGCCGAAGCCGCGCTTCTCGCGCTGGTAGACATAACGCAGACGCTTGCCGATGTCCACGATATGGTTCTCATACTCCTGGGCTTCCTTCGACAGCTTGCTCATGTGGTCGTCGTCTATCGGGCGCTCGAAGAAGTCGGCATAGAGCCGGCGCTCCTCCTCGCCGCCAAGCACCAGGCAGATTTCCTCGATGCCGCTCTGAATGAGCTCCTCAAGCAGAATCAGTATGACGGGACGCACCATGCCGTCGGGACAGGGTATGGGGAAGAAATCCTTCTTCAGCGCACGGGTGGCCGGATAGAGGCGGGTGCCGAAGCCTGCCACGGGAATGATGGCACGGCGAACGGTGTGGACGGGCTTGATGGTCAGCGGATAGGCCTTCATGCCCTTGGCGTTGAGATAGTCTATCAGTTTCTGCTGGCAGTCGGGGTCACGCGCCAGGAACTGCACCGAGCCGTCGCCGTGGGAACCTACACCCTTGCCGCCGTAGACCAGCGGCTGAATCTCGGGATCGGCCAGGGTGGCACGCAGTTTCGGGGCGTCCAGCTCAGAGGCACACATCGGCGTGACGTGGCTGTTGAACAGCTCCTCGGCCTCGGTCATCAGCTCACCCAACTTGGCAGGCTCGCCCTCAGCCATGTACTTGATGGCACGGTCGACGATGTCCTGGTTCAGCTGGCCCAGCGCCTGCTGCTCCATCTGCTCCTGCTCGTTCGAGGCAAAGGGATAGGCACGGTTCAGGTCGCGCAGAATCTTCACCGTGTCCTTCTCGCCGCAAAGGTCGGCAAACACCCAGTAGAGGGGCTTCTTCACGTTGAGCGACTGCACCTCCACCTCGTCGCCGTCGAAGGTCATCAGATTGGGCTTCACGCCAAAGGCACAAGCCTGGTCCAGACGGCCGCAGCGCGACAAGGTGCGCAGCTCGCCCACATAGGCAATGTTCATCTCGCCCATCGTGTTGAGGTTCAGGTTATATAATAAATTGAACGCGCGCGCAACGAGGACGCAGATGGCAGCACTCGACGACAGGCCCGACTTCATGGGCAGCGTCATCGAGGTGATCTTGATGCGAACGCCGCCCACCTTGTACCACTCCAGCATATAGCTGGCCACACCGGCACAGTAGCAGAAGAACGAGCCCGACTTGGCAATGCGCTTCAGCTCCTGCTCGTCCATGCGGCAGGCAAAGTCCTGCCACTCACTCTCAATCTCGGGGGCCACACTCTGCACTTCAAAGAGCGACGACTTCTCGACTTCGGCATAAATGCCTTGCTCAATACCCGTCACAATGGCGGCACCGGGAGCTATCTCGGCATTCATCGTGCGGTAGTGACCTGCCCAGTCGGTGTGCTCACCAAACAGGCATAAACGTCCGGGGACAAATAGTTTTTTCATATCAATTTGGGGTGTTATTCGTTGTTTTCGATGCCAAAGATACGACTTTTTTTCATTTTTTTGCCAATTTATTTGGTTATTTTAATTATTTTGCCTACTTTTGCAGCGATATCAATTAATAATAACTCCTAAACTTAAACTTTATTGCCTATCGAAACAAAAATACTTCATAACAAATAAGTAACCAATATGAAGGAATTTGAGGGAATGACCAACGAACAGTTGGCATTGCTTTACGTAGGAGGAAACAATAAAGCATTTGACGAGTTATTAGAAAGAACCCAGTCGAAGATCTATGCTTATATCGTTTTTGTTGTGCGCAACGAAGACGTAGCCAACGACATCTTCCAGGAAACATTCGTCAAGGTGATTACCAAGCTGCACGAGGGACGCTACACCGACTCGGGCAAGTTCATGTTCTGGCTCACGCGTATTGCACACAACGCCATCATGGACTGGTACCGCGCCATCAAGAGCGACCACGTGGTTGACCTGGCCGACGACAACAACCTGAGCAACCTGCAGGGCGAAGAGGTGTGCGACAGCTACCGCGAAAGCGAAATCGTGAACGAGCAGGTGAAGCAGGACGTCAAGCGAATGATGGAAGCCCTGCCCGCCCCCCAGCGCGAAGTTGTCTTCATGCGCTACTACCAGCAGCTCTCGTTCAAGCAGATTGCCGAGCTCACCGGCGTCAGCATCAACACCTCGCTGGGACGCATGCGCTACGCCCTGATGAACCTCCGCAAAATGGCGAAGGAACACCAGATTGAACTCGCCCTGGATTACTAACCCACCACTAACCTACCCTCCCCCATCTATCCCCAGAGTTTACTCCGACTAAACGCTGGGGTTACTCCGACTAAACTCCGGGTTTAGTCCGACTAAACCATGCAGGTAATAGTCGCTGAAGTCCTTGCAACCGGGCGGCAAGTGAAGGTGCTCCAGGTGGGGCAGCACCTGCTGCAGCTGCAGGAACAGTCGCTCGCCGGGCGCGTCGCAGT
>Ga0265301_10004102_pt1 | contig 14858 bp, 6 predicted proteins | sample AusTroGonzalo_MG_2_FD_193488 | JGI IMG/M metagenome (GOLD analysis project Ga0265301, IMG submission 193488) | Bovine rumen microbial communities from tropical cattle in Woodstock, Queensland, Australia - Gonzalo_04 | ecosystem: Host-associated > Mammals > Digestive system > Stomach > Rumen ...
CCGCGAACATTACCAATTGGACCGCCGATGAAATCGCCGTGATGCCGGGATACAATCGCGTGGCAGCGAGAAAACTGGAAAACCTTTCCTGGCACAACGCTCTGAACCACGCAAAAGAGGACATCGTCTTTTTCGTTCCGCAAATGGTGAATGGAGAGGAGGCATTCCCTCATCCGCTCAAAGATGAACTGAGAATCGCGGATGGAAATGTTTTTAAGCCGGAGGATTTAACCGACTCCGAGGGGAAATGGACTCTTGCCGGACGAAGCATTGTATTGGAAGAACAGCCTCTCTTTGAACCGGAAGTCAAGAAAGGAATTGACGCAAATACCATTCGCCCGACACACCGTCTTTCCTATTCGCAGATGAAAACACTCATCTCCTGTCCGCTTCAGTGGTTTTTACAGAACCATCTCGACTTGAGGTTGCCCCCTGCGATGAAAGTTCCAACTGGGCCCCAGATGTTCGGAACCCTGGCCCACAAGGTCGTTGAAGAGATTTACAAGGGCAAAGAGACCTTGACCGTTGAAGAAGCCGTCCGAGATGCAGAATTGAAGTTTGATCAACTGGTGCCGTTTATGGCGGCGGAACTCATGTTGGACGGTCGCAACGTGGAACGGAAACGAATCCGCACAACGCTTGCGGATGCGGTGAAGGTGCTGGTGGAGGAAATCAACGACAGAAAACTTCTCGTAAAAGGCAATGAAAAAAAACTTCAAGGATTGTTTGACGGACTTGACTTTATCGGATACTCCGACATCTATCTGGAAGATGCCGCCGGCAACAAGTTCGTGATTGACATGAAATGGTCCACGTCTACCCATTACGAAAAGCTTATCAACGAAGACAAAGCCCTTCAGTTTGCCACTTACTCATGGTTGCTGGATTCGGAAGATCTCAATGTCCGCTGTGCCTATTTCCTGTTTCCGAAGAAGCAACTTATTCCCGCCACAGGAAAGGATTGGACCGGCCTCTGGAATAATGCAAAAAGAGCATGGGAACAGAGGTTTGAAGAGATCCATTCCGGCACACTTGCCCGCGGTATCGAAGATGAGGGTGATTTGCAGAATTCGACATCGGCATTACCCTTGGCAGCCGAATGTGCATTCTGTGACTATGCGGCGCTTTGCGCGATAATGGAGGCCTGATATTATGAACACAATCAAAATGATCAAAGCAAGCGCCGGGTCAGGAAAAACCTATCGGCTGATGGAACACCTGAGCGAATGCATTGAAGCCGGAACTCAGCCGGAAGGCCTGCTCGCCACAACTTTTACCGTCAAGGCCGCCGCTGAACTGCAATCCCGTATCCGTAAGAAACTGCTGGAGGGAGCCAATCCTGAGCTTGCCTCTCTGGTCTTTGATGGATTGATCGGAACAGTGAACGGAATATGCAACAGACTCTTGAACGAATATGCCATCGAAGCGGGGCTTTCTCCTGCTTTGGATGTCCTGCCGGATGAGAACGCCGATTCCATCTTCAATGCGGCAACCTGCAACGTTATGGACCGATACGCAGGAGAATTAGAGAGAGTTGCCTCCAGGCTTTCCCTGAATCCGATCAAAGACAATGCATTTGGGAAAACTCACGATTGGAAGAATGATGTCCGTGAGGTCTTGAACCTCGCCAGAAGCAATGGACTTGACAAGGCGATGCTGCAATTCTGTGCCCAAAAGTCAGCAGAAGCCTTAAAAGAGGTGTTTCCCGCAACCGTCGACCTTTCGCTGAACGACATCTATGATCAGATTGTCGCTTACAAGGATTACCCTGCACAAGGTGGCGCGACAAAAACCACTGTGGACAACATCCGATTGTTCCTGCGTTTCAAGACTTGGGAAAATGCCGCAAAACTGGCGAAAGCGGATTACGCTAAGACAAAAGACCCGGATTTCCCAATAGATATCTTCAACAGGATCGGTCTTCAGTTGTTGTGTAGCAAGGAGCTCTATCGGGATATGAGCACCATGATTCGCGGGGTGTTTGCCTGTGCCGGAGATTCTCTTGAGGCTTATGCGCAGTACAAGAAGGATTTTGGTCTGCTGGATTTTGTCGATCAGGAATGCAATGTGCTGAATCTGCTGGAGAACAATCCCCATTTTGTGGAGCTGATGAAAGAACGTTTGTCCCAAATCATGGTGGACGAATTCCAGGACACGAGCCCGATTCAACTGGCTCTTTTCCTGAAACTGAATGAATGTTCCGCCAACGGATCAATATGGGTGGGCGATCCGAAGCAGGCAATTTACGCATTCCGCGGTACGGACCCGGAACTGATGAAGGCGGTTGCTGCAAGAATAACCAATCAGGAGCAACTTCCGCATTCATGGCGTTCAAGAGAAACCCTTGTCGACCTTGCCAATGCCATTTTTACAAATGCGTTTTCTTCCATGGACCCCAAGGACGTAACTCTCAGTGTTCCCGATGAACGGAAAGAGAAAGCTGTCGGCGGAACCATTGAAGCATGGTATCTAAACGGCGGCAACAAAAGTGCGCGCATGAAGGCGCTTGCGGCCGGAATCGCGGAATTGATCCGCGGAGGCGTAGATCCGGACAAAATCTGTGTCCTTTTCCGAAGCAACGACGAATGCGACAATCTGACAAATGCTCTTGCAGAATGGAACATCCCGGCTTCTGCTCCTTCCGGTTCTCTTCTGGGAACAGTCGAATGCCAGTTGGTTATGTCCGCCTTCCGTTATTGTATTGACCAGAACGATACTGTGGCTCTTGCAACCCTGTTAGCGCTCTACGGAGAAACACCGGATTGGCTGAACAGATTTCACAAGGCAAAGACAGACTGGCTTGCTAAGAGCAAGGAAGATCGGGGGCTGGACTTCCTTGGTGAAATCCGGGAGATTGGTTTCCTCAAGGAACTCAAGAAGAAAGCAGATGCCACTCCGATGGAGATTTTGGAGTTCGTTATTACGACCTTGAATCTCGACAGAAAAGTTTCTGCCATGAAATCGCCTGACCGCAGGATGAGCAATGTGGATGCATTGCGAAAATGCTGTGCAGATTACATGAATCAGGCTCTGGTGGATCGTAGTGCCGCGACGCCGTCCGGTTTCGTAGCCGCACTGAATAACATGGATGCCCAGCAAGCCGCCGGATTCGGCCCGAAAACTGTCAACGTGATGACCTACCATAAATCCAAGGGGCTTGAATGGCCGATTGTAATCCTGGGGTCATTGGATGCGGAAGGTAAAAGCGGAGCATTTGACGTTCGCGTCAATCAAGCAGAGAAGTTTGATATGAATTGCCCCTTGAAAGACAGAACGATTCATTACTGGCCGTGGCCCTTTGGAAACAGCAAAAAATTGGATGCTCTGGATAGCGCGCTTTCATGTAATCCGATTCAGCTCCGTGCGGAGCAGCAGGAACGGGAAGAAGGAAAACGTCTGTTGTACGTTGGGCTGACCAGAGCACGTGATCAGGTGATCTTCGCCTTGAACAGCAAGGCTCCGACGAAGGCCGAAAAGCAAAAGAATCCGAACGCTACCGGCACTCCGCTGACCACATGGCTGGATTCCCTTGCCCCTGTTCCTTTGCTGAAATTCCCCGAAGAAGTCGGGGATGATCTGGAAGTGGGAACGGAATGTTTTGAGATAGAAACAAAATCTTTCTCTCCATCTGATGATATTGAGCCGTTACCGTCCCCGGCAGTCTTTGCCGACAGACAGCGTGACATGTCAGGAATTCAGACCGTTCCGGCACGGTTGTCCCCCAGTATGACAAGTTGTGAGGACGGCACCGCGACTTTGCTTTGTCAATGGGATTATCAGAACACAATCCAGTGCGAGGATGAAAAGTACAGTCTTCTCGGCAACGCTTTCCATAGTTTCATCGCATTGAATCCTCAGCAGAATCGCCGCGAGATTGCCGAAAGGCTTTTGAAAAAATGGACAGTGGAAAAGGCCGTATCTCCAGAAGCCCTGTTGGAATGCACGGACAATCTTTACCGTTGGATTGCTGAAACCTATCCGGATGCCAAGATCTGTTGCGAGGTTCCAATAACATACCACGATGAAAACGGAACTCTCTATCAGGGGTTCATCGACATGTTACTGGAGTTTCCGGACTGTTATGTGGTCATCGACCACAAGTCGCATCCAATAGCGTCCGATGCCGAACAATATGCCGCGGGCTGTGCCGGGCAGTTGCGGTGTTACCATAAGGCTGTGGAAGCCGCAACCGGGAAAAAAGTCAGACAAACCATCATTCATCTCCCGAATTTGGGGATGTGCTTTGATGTGAAATAGTAAACACAAACCTGAAATAATAAGAAATAACGCCGTTCAAACTAGAAAGGAAGCGTCAATCATGGCTACCGCGAAAACCAAAATAACCAAAAAGACCAAAACCACGACGTCAAAAACTGGCAAGAAGAAGATTATACATTATAACTTCTTCAAGGTTAATGCAATCTCCCATTCTGGGCCTTGCGGGGGAGGATGGGAATTTAATGCTGTTGCCGATGTTTATTTCGATGATGGAACATCCCAGGTTTTCTATTTCGATACTGCCGATTTGGATATTCCGTGTGGATGGCAGATTCTCTCGAAAAACGCGGATGAAATCATCAATGCGGGAGAGGATATCAAAAAATACATCATTGCAGAATACAAGACAAATCGTTCTGCGTTTGCATCCCCTTATGGCGACGTGATCAGAACCTTAAACGACATCTTCAAGAAGATCACTTCGCTTTAAGAATAATATATCACCATCGAGGCATCTTCCCAATTTGGGAGGATGCTTTGATGTAAAAAAACACTGTCAAACAATAGAAGTAAAACAACATAAAGATAAATCTGTTCCTAAGATTTATCCGATATTCGTTCCTGATTCATGTTTTGCCTTAATTAAATCTCTGTGGGCTCGATATGCACAACGACAACGCTTATAACATAAGCCCCGCAATGGCTTGCGACCCCGCAATCATCTTGTACCTCATTCCACTGGCAATAGCCATTTGTGTTGCGTATGCAGCCTTAGCTTGAACGACCGCATCATCGATTTTGTTGTCGCCTTTTACTTCGACGATTACATAAGAATCGTCAGGAAGTTGGACTAAAAAGTCAGGATAATAGTTCCTGAGTGTGTTCGATTCTGGATCAATATAACTTACATAAAAATCTGTTTGGCCGTGAGTCAGCATCCCCGTGAAATAAACATTCTTCACTTTCCCATCGTGGAGCATATTCCAGAATAGGTCTTTTTCCGGTCTCGAGTCGAAACAATAGTTGTCCAAGTGGAAACTCTTTGGTTTGAAGGCTCGATATTCCGGTGAATCCATGCTTGCCAGAAGGTCGGGTTTGACATTGAATTTGAAAGGAGTTCCATCTTCTGGCACTTTCACGAGTTCCAGAGTATGCTCTTCAGGATGGTCAAACTCCACAATTTCATAGAGTTCCTTAAAGAGCCTTGGTATAATATGGTCATATAGAAGTTCATTGAATTCGTTTACTCGCTGCAGAAGTGTGGTAATTCCCTCTTTTGAGTTCACTAATATAGACTGAATGAGAATGCAACTACGATTGAGGTAACGAGCAATTTCTGCGACGAGAGTAATCTCAGAAAAGTTCCGCCTTTCTTTTAGATCATTCCGATTCGTTTTTGGAAGGTTATCCTTTTCCAAATTAGCGATGTTCGATGTCGTTTCAGTAATAGTGTATTTTGCAAAATCGAGTTTATCCAAGCCGAAGTCGACCTGCTTCGATAGCGTTTTTTCTTTCATCTGATATAATTTGCAAACTCGCTTCAGTGTTACTTTAATTGGCGGGGGGACCATTTTGACGTCAACGGCTATTTTTTCTGTTTTTCCGGCTTCCGTAAATTCATCGAGATTCAATCGGAAGTTATTTTTCAGTTCATCGTTAAGAATCTCTTTATTTTCCTCGGAAAGATATATTCTGCCTGTTTCCTGAACCGCCCCTATGGCTCGTAGACAGCGCATGGTGGCCTGCAAAACAAAAATCTTTGATCTTGGAGTTCGATGCAAGGCAACTGCAAAGAGGGACTTACAGTTCCATCCTTCTTTTCCCTTGTTAACCAAAAGGATGAACTGTTTTTCCGAATCTGAAGAATCCAAATTAATAAACTCTCGGAGGTCATCGTTTGACGTTAAACTATCGTCTCCAACGTTGACAAGAATTTTCTCTGTGGATATATTTAATTCTGACAAAACCGTTTCCACTGCGGGCCTGAGTTCTGTATCCAGTTCATCAATATTTGATGCAAAAAGAGCCATTTTCGGTAGGCGACCATCAACCAGATGCTCTCCACAATTATCCCAGAAATCCCGGATGGCTGCCCTCACGAACTCAACAGACTTCGTGTTGGCATAGCCCTTAACGACAGCTTTTTTAAGGTAGGAATTATCGATGGCATCCTTTAGGCTATAAGCATAAACCACCTCTGGAAGAAGCAAATTCTTTATATATGGTGTACCCGTATAGTTATAGCAAGCCACAACACTGGTTCCTGCATTCTTCAGGCAAACGGCCAACTCATTAATGGTTTTTCGGAGACTAGTGGTCTTCTTTGCAGAAAAATCGCTTTCAAGTTTATCTCCAAAGGCATGATGAGCTTCATCAACATAAATTCCAAGGTTGTTTAGTCGCTTCAGCATCTCAAATCGTTGATTTGCGATTAGGTCTTCCTCTGTTTCCACGTCAGGGTCGAAATCATAGAGATCTTCAAACGAGTCACCAGCATTGTCTGGTTTACTATTGTCTGATTCCTCTTCATGCTTGTAAGTGTTGCCAGCTGAAAAAAGCAGATCTACGGCCGTTTTGTCTTTGTGCGATTGTTTCAGAATAATCTTCTGTGTGTTTGATATAATAATATTATACTCAGAGTTCTCTAAAATTTGAAGAGATAAAGAGGTGTCATCCAAAAAAGCGAATTTTAGATTAGCATCCAGCCATGCGACGTATTCGGGGGGGACGACTCTGCTTTTATCGAAAGTTTGGATTTCTTTAAGCGATTGCAGAACCGTTTTGTCGGGGGCAAAAACAAGAGCATTGTGACAGTATCGCTTGTCCTGTGGATACTTATTTGCCAAAAGGAATTCATAGAAAATACAAGTCCCCATGAGAATCGATTTGCCGAGTCCCATTGTCAACGCATAAATATAGTTTGGATAGATGCTACTGAATTGTTGCATTCGCTTGAATGATGCCTCATATATTTCGGCATTTAGGGCTTCGAACATATCGAGTTCACCAATCTTGAGTGCAAAGTTGGCACGATTCTCAAAACCATTTTTCCGTTCATGCCAGTCCTTAAAAACCTGTGCCACAAAAGCGTTATTGAAGTATTCCTTTAGCAATACATAAATCTCCAAAGCCTCAAACTGTGGTCGGCGCAAAAATGCCGTGCCAGAACTGGGGTCGTTAAATCTGAGAAACTTTCGGCTAAGCGGTGTGTATAGAGACCATATTCTCTTCCTGTTTTGACTATAAAACTCATACAGATACCGATAGAACGGTACCTGCTCAACAAGGTTAGCTGTTCTCCTGGGCATATTACTTTACCTCCATTTCGAGGGATTCGGAGAGGAGATCGGTAATTTTGATGCGTATAGTTCCAGCCCCAGAGGGAATTTCATATTTCCCAGAAACGAACTCATCTTTTTCAGGAATATCCAGGAGCGTTGGCTCGAACACTCCCCCATCATAATTAAAGTCGATCATGACTGATTCGACCAGTTCCCGCCATTCTCCCACAGTTTCTTTTTGGAGGCTCAGTTTTTGCAAAAGATTTAACGGATAAAACTGTTTAATGATAAGTTTACCGTTTTCGCGAACAATCTCTGCTTCGGAATCACGCTTAAACTCTAACGCCGATTTGTCCCGAAGAATATCCACGATCTCAATATCCAATTTGTATTTAACCTGTTCTTGCAATGCGGCCGCCAAGTCTGGCTCATGTCCCATGCAAACGAGAGTCAATTCAATCACTGCCCTGCCAGGGTTATCTATCGCTGCTTTTTCAAATGCTTTATAATCGAAATTTGTAATCAGTATGTTTAAGTCAGCTCTTGTTGCTATCCGATTAACAGGCATGAGTTTAACAAAACGACCATCTTTTTCTCCGTCAAACAGGGTGTTTCCAGGCAAAGGCTGAACTTCAAGAGCTTTAATCAGCAAATCTTTCGCTTCTACTGGATTTCGAAAAACATCGTAGTTGTTGACGTTATAGACAGAAAAACCAGTAAACTTTTCTTCCCCAGGAACAGAAATCTCTTGAACAAGTTCTTTTGCAACTCCAATCAGTCGTTTTGTTGATGTTTGAATTGCGCCAAGATTTATATCGGCCCCAATAAAACGACGTCCTAATTTCATGGCAACAACTTGTGTTGTTCCCGACCCCATGAAACAATCAAATACAATGTCCCCATAGTTTGAAGCAGCCTTAATAATCCTTTCTAATACTTTTTCCGGTTTTGTGGTTGGATAATTAATGTTCTTAATAGAAGTTGCATCAATACCAATATTCCAAACATCATATTCCCCTATACCACTCTTCATATAAGTTCGGACACGTTCGCCTCTTGGATTGACATTCCAGTAGAAACGCTTCCCGTTTTCATCAATCTCTTTAAAACGTCGAGCCTGGTCTTCTGTATAAGGAATGGCCACGGCATCAAAATTGTAGAAATACTCTGACTTGCTGCGAGCATACCAAAAAATGTTATCGTGTTTGCGATTAAAACATTTAGAAGGATCGCTTCCGCTTGGGTAGAACCATATTATTTCATTAACAAAATTTTCTTGACCAAATACCTCATCTAATATCAAGCGCAGATAGTGTGACTTGTGCCAATCACAATGAAGAAAGACCCCGCCTGTTGGGGCCAAAAGTTCTTTTACTAAAATCAAGCGCTCATATATAAACTGTAAATATTCATCGTTTGACCAAATATCTGTATATTGCTTTTCCTCAAAAGATGTATGATCGTTTGTAATCTTTTTTCCTCTTAAAGAAATCTTTTTCTTATAATCTGCTTTGGAATCAAAAGGTGGATCAATATATATAAGTTGAATCTTTCCTCGATATTCCTTTAAAAGATGTGACATAACCTGAAGATTGTCTCCCCAAAAAATCTGATTCATCCAATCTTTAATTGGCTCACCATAGTTCTCCCTTAGTTGTGCGGGAAAGAATTGTGTTGAGCGAAAGGGGCGTTTGCCGGCCCACCGGAGCATCGGATAACCCTTGATAGGTTCAAATTCATAGTGATCCACAGTGGTCATCGTCTTTTCGACGTGCATGTTCAGTTTGTCAGGCATGGGGTAGTCTCCTTATTTATAGTGGCAGAAGAAACGCATGTCGCAGCCGCCACAAAGCCACTTGCATTTCTTAACTTTTGCGTTAGAAAACTGATGAGCTTCGATCCGAGCAACCACCTGATCGAAGGCGGACATCGTCGCATGTATTGATTCTGGATTATAGCCCCAGGATACATAGGGATTTTCGTTTTCAGTCCGCGTATAATAGAGGTGCATTTTTGATACTTTTTTTCCGAATTTCTCCTCGACGATGTGTGAATAGACTTCTAGCTGTCGCCTGTAATTATTCACACGAATCATTGCTTCTTTGTCGAATAAATTCGGCTTCTCGTCGGATTTGAAGTCCACGACCTCCACGGTGTCACCCTCGCCTCGGAGCAGATCAATCACCCCCCTCAGAATATAGGTGTCGGTAGGGATTGAAACGTCATATTCAGATGCAATAATATTAGAAAAGGTCGTGTTGTTTCGCTCATAATATCGAATAATCTGCTTTAATGCGGCATCTTGCCTGACATCATCCAAATAGGCCTTGAGACTGTGCGAAAGGCTAGTGTAATTCATGGAAAACCAGCCCTCGATCTTATCTATTGTAATCGGCTCTCCTCGCAGAAACGATTTGTGAATATCCTCAATTGTCTGGTGAATCAACGTCCCGAACATTGATCCCTCCACTCGATTTGGGGCAAAACCAAGATAGTTGAACATCATATACTGCGTTGGACAGTTCTCGTAAAGCAAGATGTCGGAGGTAAAAGCATAAGCGTTTTTGATGTTTGCTTTTTTTACGGGTTTTAAATGAAGTTGCTGATATGTGAACTGCACATCTTTCCAGGGGAGCACTTCTGCCGTCAATTCTGCAAAAGTCCTGCCCAATTGCCCATCTTCATCAGTAATACCGGTGAGTACCAGCAGATTTTGTGGCCGCGAAAAGGCCACATAATACAGCCGCCAGAAGTCAAATAACTTCAGGTCATCCAGCGGTTCAAATGGGTCTCTGTGGAAATATCTGTTTTCTAAAATCTCGTCGATAGTTGTCGTTGCTTTCCGGGGATTGCGCTTCAGTGATCCAACGCACACAACTGGGAACTCCAGACCTTTTGACTGATGGATTGTCATAAAGGACACGCATCCGGAAGGGGCCGTCTCCTCATAATCCTCAAACTCCTCTAGTCCGCCTTTCCACAGGAAGTTGAAGAACTGGTTGAACAAGTGAATCAATTCCCTATCTTTATGTTTTGGCGTGATGACAACTACGTTATAGATAAACTCGAACTTTGCCAGCAGCTGGCTGAATAGCGCCAGATTGAATGCATCCCGAGATTTCTCTGGAGTCCCGTCAATATCCACGGACAGATATTTTGAGAACATTGGATATTTGAGAGCCTCGTAAAACAACGATAAATACGAATAGTCAGTGGAATGAGCCAGGACCTTGTGTTCAGCGGCTCGCTTATTGGCCCAGGCCAGGAGTTCTCTATGGGTGGCCATATCTGCTTTAATGGTGCTGGCAAAAAAGTTAGCACATTCCCGATAATAGTCCCAGACATCCATTTTAATACTCCCGTTGCTCTGAAGGAGTTCCAGGCATTTCGGAAACAAAAAGACCATTAGGCCGAGTGCCAGTTTCGTAGTGTCGCGCTCAAAGAACTGTGCAGATCGAGGGGAGAAAACAGGAATGCCTCTTTTCTCCAAATAATCGGCAAGAGACTTGACATCAGGATTCTTTACCGAATTAAACAGGAAGGCAACCTGATTATAGTTCGTGATGACATTTTCGGTTTTCATCTTGGAAATAAAGCGATAAACCTCCTCGTTCCAAGCGTCGGAATCGGCGCCATCCACGCGAATTACCGCAGGGCACTTGTCAAATTCGACATCGGACCGAGGAACGATGGTCTTGTCGTATCGGAAGCGTTTTTCTCCGTCTTCCCAGGTCTGCTCATCCATCCAAGTATTGTAAAACGAAACGATGTCTGGGTGGGATCGAAAGTTGGTGTCGAGTACGATTGTCTTACAGACACCAGGGGGGAAGTTCTCCGTAAACTGCAGGATGTTTCTCACGCTCGCACCGCGGAAACGGTAAATGCTCTGGTCTTCATCACCGACCACGCAGATATTCGCCTTCTCTCCAGTCAGCTGGAGAAGTATCATCTCTTGAATAGTGTTCGTATCCTGATATTCGTCCACGATGATGTAACACAGTTTCTCCCGGAGTTCCGACAACACCTTCGGCTGGGATTGAATAAGATGAAGCATCTCTGTTTGGATTGCGGAAAAGTCAATGGCGTTATTCTCCTCAAGAATCACCTGATAGAGTTTTAGAGCTTCTCCGAGAGCTTTTATTTCTGGTTCTGGAGCCGCAAGTAATCGTTCCGGTTCGACGGCTTCTTCTCGGACCTTGTTCAGATACCGGCAAAGACGAGTCGCCTTATCCCAGCGGGATTGAACGTTAATAACCGATTGTATCCCCTGAATTCGCTCAAAGCGATACATGTTGTTATAAACGCAATACGTCTGATCGAAGTCGTCGTATGTCTTGTAATTCTTTTTTAAACGGGTAAATTCGGCATATTCTTTCAGAATGTTCAAGAAAATTGAGTGAAGTGTCCCGATGTACATCTCGTTCAGACTGATTTTGATGTTTTGCTCACTCAGCCTATTGGAAATACGGGTAATAAGTTCCTTCGCGGCTTTCTCGGTAAAGGTGGAAATCATGATGTTTTCTGGTGTGACACCAAGATCTCCAACCAGTTTAACAACGCGTTCTACTATCGCCATTGTTTTTCCCGCTCCTGGGCCAGCAATAACAAGCAATGGGCCATCCGTGTGATTGATGATTGCCATCTTTTGGGGGTCAATATCCATAATTTGTTTAACCTTATGTCTCTAAATACTTCATTGCCCAGTTCTGTTTTTTGGGGAGGGGAGGACCTTGCCGCAGTCTAATATATATCCTCCATGTTTGGATTGCAAGTGTCTGTATGGTTTTTTTATTAAAGCTTATAGCCCATGGTAGACTATTGACGCAACAATCTATACGGTCTTTCGCTTGACCGTACATGCCTCTTTGCCGAGTCAGACGCATAAATGCTATCATCTTTGCCCACGACCAAGCCGATGCTACCCGACCTGCAAGAACACACGTTGCCCCGAAAATGAGTGACATTTGGCATAATTGAGCATACCCTATGCATTTAGGTTTCCCGATGCGCGAACCCGCTTCGTCGTATGAAAGAGGTGCCAGATGGAACTGGCTTCCTATTGTTGCTCACAATAAGGAGCTTTAGATTTTATCGTCAAGTTCGTCGTTTTCAACATCATCAAAAAATGGCAAATCAAAGTCATCATCATTCCTAATGAAGTCAGACTGAGAGGTTACCCTACAGCGCTCATTAATTGCTTGCATCAACATAGCGCCTCGCGCCTCCACAAAGCTCGAAAAGTCATTGTTTTTTGCAGCATTCAAGGCTTTTTCATCAATAAAATGAGTAAGAAGCCATTTGGGAACATCTGTGGCTTTTTCCATATACCCAGCAATATATTGCGAAGGGAGTTTATTTAATATTTCGCCGTTGAGTGATTTTGAGATAAAAGCAAAATTAAGCAAAGAATTAACTTCTTTATTGCTTATATGAAAAACATCCTGTCGTGAAAACGGGAAAAAGTGATGGTTTTCTTTTGCATTTGCACGAGATGCGTTTGTTTTGTCAATTGTAACAATTTGACCATTATTGAAATCAACAGGATTATTAGCTGCAAAAATGCAGAGGACTCCATTTTTCACAACAGACCGTTGCTTCATTTGAATACCATAAAGCTCTTTTATGTTTGTTGTTATAGCAAATACTCTTGAAGTCAACTTACCCTCAATTATAGATGCAATCCAGTCAGCGTCTTCTTTTTGGCGAGTGAGGGTTGAACTTGAATATCGCTTAGAAAAGGTTGTTGACCAAAACCAATCAGTTATCAATTGCTTATGAACGCTATCTATACTGCTTTTCCCATATACGAAATAGTAATACTGCAATACCGGCAACATCGCTTCATATGGAAGTATGTCGGATCGAACTGCACCTAAACTCCTAACAAAATCAATTGCAAGTCTGAGGCAATCTGTAGTTCGACTCCAGTATTTCTTACACTCACTATTGGTTAGATGAAGTTGGTTAATCTTTTGGCAGTTGTTTTTAGCGTTAAGGGAAAGGGATTGTGTAAAAGTTTCCTCGCTCAAACTGCCGAACCGTTTAATCTCATTTGAGTCGTTGAATTCCTCAACCAACTGGCGCAAATCGAAATCCTGCGACCAAACAGATGCATGAACTAAATCAAATAAGGTCAAACGTTTTCCGCCTTGATTGATGTTTTCAAATATTGTAACAGCTTCTTCTAAGTCTACATTTAGCGATTTGATTATACAAATAGGGTAGTTGACAAGAATCTGATTGCATGTAATTATGCTTTGAGCATAATCCGCTCCTTTGGATATGTAGTCTGAGAGTAGATTCCCATATTCATTTGAATTAAAGATTCTCCAAACAGGAATATTATTAGGCTCTGTCTTTAGACGCGGAACCTGAAAACACTTTTTGTCTAAGTTAAAACATATTGTCGAGTAATCAATAGTTCCAAGCTTCTTTCCTCTTAACGCAACATAAAGAGAGGTAATTCTTTGCTGACCATCTATGATGAATTGGATCTTTCCATCTTCTGGTTTTTGCGGAAGACCAAGTTCATCCATGTTCTTGCAATAGTCCCCGTATTGATCAGATGTCTCCCAAATAAAAAAAGTTCCTATGGGGTGCTGTGCATATATGCTATTCAACAACTTAACGATTTTCGATCTTTCCCAAACGTAACCTCGTTGAAATCGGGGAATCTTCATATTCCCATTTTCTATTTGATCAAAGACTTTCTGTAACGTCCAGTTGTTGATAATATCAATTTTCTCGCTTGCCATTGTTCTTCTCCTCCTTGGACGTAATAAAGTTAATGGCAAAATAAAATCTTATAGAACAGGGAACGTTCTGTGCAAACCCAATAGTAATATATCGCGCAAGATGTTTTTTTCAACCTCATCATTCCTGTTTTTTGTGAAAACAATTTGAACCGCTTGCAGTATTCCATCTCCCGCTCGTTCCCCTTTCCCCTGCGATCATCTTTTCCCTGCGATTTGCGGGGTGCTACCCGACCTGCAAGAACGCACGTTGCCCCGAAAGCGAGCGACGTTTGGCATAATTGATCATACCCTATGCATTTAGGTTGCCCGTTTTTCAAACCGGCATCGCGCGACAGACGGCCCCGTTTGAATGAGGGGATGATTTCCGCTCAAACGGGCTGAGTTTCCGGGAAAGGCATAACTGGACGAAACTCACTCATCGCCACTCGACAGCCAGCTCGAACGACCGCAGCCCCTCGTCCAAAGCCCTCAGACTTTTCCACCTGCCACCGAGCACAACGGCAGCTCCACGAATGACAAGGTCGCCTCCCACGAAGCCGAATCCGGCATCCTGCTCATTGACTGCGGCCGCAAGCAGGCAGATGCCCTGATCAAGTGGGATGAG
>Ga0265301_10004104_pt1 | contig 14857 bp, 9 predicted proteins | sample AusTroGonzalo_MG_2_FD_193488 | JGI IMG/M metagenome (GOLD analysis project Ga0265301, IMG submission 193488) | Bovine rumen microbial communities from tropical cattle in Woodstock, Queensland, Australia - Gonzalo_04 | ecosystem: Host-associated > Mammals > Digestive system > Stomach > Rumen ...
TTTAGCATGACTTGTCGAGCGTTTTTTTCCGAATAGTTGCGACCGTATCGTTTACCCGACAAGTCATGCTAAAGCAAACGGAGCCTGGGTCAGTTCAAGTGATTCTTGCAACGGTGCAAGTTCGGGTTCAGGTGCATGGCTCTTGCGCACACCAAGTTCAGAAGAAGGCAAAGCTCTGTATGTCAACAGTGCCGGCAACTTCGTTGATGGTCCGATTTCAGATGCCGACTATGTAGTCCGCCCCGCAATGTGGATCAAAATAAAATTGAAATCGAATTGATCGGATGCCGCACAATGATCAGCTGGTTCAAAAGATACTTTCTAAATGAAAAACAGATTTTTTATGTAATCATTCTTAGCTCGCTTGTCATTTTCCTGCAGCAGTGCTTCCGGCTTAAGGATTTTGAAACCACATTCAAAATCCTCTCGATCCTGGATGCTCTGTGCACCGTGATTTTTACTGTTGAGATGCTTGTAAAAATTCAGGACTACGGATTGAAGGGATATCTGAAAAACCCATGGAATGTCATGGATGCGATTCTTGTTATAATCTCTCTTCCCGCCATCATATCGTGGTCCATCCCGCATAAATTGATGAGCTTAGCCTTCTTGAAGGTATTGAGGGCTTTGCGTGTTTTCAGATTCATCAGACTGCTCCATCTTTTCCCCAATCTTGAAAAAATGATCAGAAATTTCAGTATCGCATTTAGACGGTCATCGATGCTGATGACAGGAATGGTTCTTTTCCTGCTGATATTCTCCATCATAGGCAGCGGACTTTTCGGAGGAGATGACGGATATGATGGTTTTAAGACCCCACTGGACAGCATCTACACGACATTCCGGCTTTTCAGCGGCGAAGGATGGAATGAAATTCCGGATTCTATTGCTGAGCAGATGGACAGCCCTACCGCCGGTTATTTAGTACGTCTATACTTCTCTTTTGTGCTGATTCTGGGCTGTTTCATCGGAATGTCAATGCTCAATTCTATCTTTGTAGATGCGATGGTAAGTGACGACAACGACGATGTAAAAAAAGAACTTCTTGTGACTCAGGAAAAATTGGCGGACATAGAAGAAAAGCTGAACAGACTGCTGGCAAGTACCGAAAATGATCCGACAACAAAAGAGTAAGTTCGACAACAAGGGAGCATATTATGGAAATGCCCGAGAAACCGCAAGGCGAGAAGAACAATTACCAGATCAAGAACATCAACGGCGAAACATTTGTCGTTCATGTCGATAATAATGATGAAAAAAAATTTACCAAAGTTGTTCAAATAACATCTGACGGAAATCTTATTCCGCAAAACAAGACCCATGTCGTCGGCTGGTCTCCGGATTCCCAGAACATCAGAAACGAAGCTGAAATCAAAAAAAACAAAATTAAAACTATTGCAATAATTTCGGCTTGTTGTCTGATCACGTTAATTGCCTTGATATATGCAGTTGCAACAGGAGCAGATTCCGGCGCTTGTGCAACAAATGTAAATACAGAAGTGCAGCGAACACACTCTCCCAATCAAACAAAGTCCCCTAAAGTCCAGCAGGACGAGACCAACCCCGAAGCAAAGACGAAAGTGCAGCAAGAGAGAAAAACAGACAGTCTTGTTTGGTCAAACCGTTCATCCGACACGATGGACTGGAACAGAGCAAAACAGTATTGCGAAAATCTCTCCGAAGACGGTCACAACGACTGGAGACTGCCGACAATCAGCGAGCTCAGAACTTTGATTCAGAACTGTCAAAATACTGAAACAGTCGGAGAATGCGGAGTAACCGACACATGCCTTTCGGAAAGCTGTAAAAACAAAGCCTGTAACGGCTGTGAAGCAAAAAAAGTTCATTACAGCAAATTGGGAGACAAAGGGTTCTTCTGGTCCTCTTCCCTACTCCCGGGAAACCGCATGAATGCGTGGTATGTGGACTTCACATATGCAAGCATCAACGGTCATTCCGAAAACAAAAAGTCAGTCAGATGCGTAAGGTAGGTTTTAATTCATCCGGAGGATAAAATGAAACACTTGTTTTTCGCTGTTTTTCTCTTCCTTATTACAAATCCGCTTTTTGCAGCGAATTTTACGGTAATCGATTTCATGGCACTGGACGGTGCGGAGCAGGCTCTTGTCAGCGGCGCTTATGACACATTCACCGGTAATTTCAAGCCTGCCGGATTTACTCAGATTTCCAAATTCAAAGTCAGAAAGACCGCTCAGGATATGGGGATCCAGCTCAGCACGGCGAGTCCGCAGCAGATGAAGCCCGTAATGGACAAGCTCAAAGTGACTCACATCGTTTTCGGCAAAGTCCGCAAGATAAACAGTGAATATGTCGTGACCGTCAGCTTTATAAAAGCCGGAACCGATGCTCCGCTTGCCACCGACGAGGCGCATTTCTCAGGTTCCCATGTCGAACCTGTCAAGGCATTGGCGCTGAATCTGGCAAAGAAGCTCAGAGGCGGCAACGGTGGCGGCGGCAAGGCTCAGGCGGCAGCACCGGCAAAAGTTCTGAACGAACCTGGAATCATTTACGGATACCTGAAGGTCTTCCCCAAAGACCTTGGTCCCTTCCCCAACGATCCGGAAGACATAATCAACAATATCAACGCTGCCCGGCAGTTCGGCTACAACACATGGCGTGTCCCGACAGAAAACGAGCTCGCCCTGCTTGTCACCGAAGGGTATATCAAAAACGCTCAGGGCTATATGAGCGATGCCAACAGCAGCGGCAAACTAAGGCTCGTCACCGACAAAAAGACTGCCAAGGAGCTTGAGGAAGAGGCAGCTGCGGAAGAAGCGAGTAGATCTGTCAGCGACAACTCTCTAAATGAAGCAAGTGGATTGCAGTGGTCAAACAAGAATGCAATGAAATGGGATGAAGCGGTGGAGTACTGTAAAAACTTGAACGAAGGAGGTTTCAGTGATTGGAGATTGCCGACCATAGCTCAATTGCGAGACCTGGTTACAAATTGTCCAGGACTTGAATCAAATGGAGGATGCGGTCTTACAGACGACTATATTTATCGCATCAATGGAGATCTTACTCGTGAACAGGATGAATCTGTCTATGAAATGTGCAGTTGTCCATCAGATGAAAGCGGTGGCAGCAAATATAGCAAATTTGGAGACGAAGGTGATTTTTGGTCTTCAACTATTGTGCCTGTTAAAGGGTATAGAGCTCTTGTCCTTGGATTTCACAGGTGTGGATTCAAGGCAAAGGATTTAGATGATCAACGTTATTTCCGTTGTGTACGATTTCCTCAAACAAGTCTCAGCAAATATGTAAAAATGAGCAATAGTGAAGCTAAAAATCTCTATATGCAGGCAAGAGCTCTAGCTGATACCAACACAGAAAAGACCAAAGAATTGCTTTTAAGAATTGTCAATTCTGCTGATATGGAAGACAAACACTATGAGAAAGCTAAACAGTTGCTGTTGTTTTTGATTGGTTCGAAAGCAAAAAAAATAGGCGGTCTTATGTGGTCTGAACGTTCATCAAGTATGATGAACTGGAATGCTGCAAAAGAATACTGTGAAGGACTCTCAGAGGGAGGCTTCAGCGACTGGAGACTTCCGAATATCGATGAACTGAGAACAATAATTGAAAACTGTCCAAAAACAGAACCGGGAGGAGAGTGTAAAGTTAGTGAAAGAAGCGGATGTCTCTCTTTTAATGAATGTTATAAGCCGTGGGGTTCTTGCTTTTGTCATGCTAGCAAAGTTTACAGTAAATTGGGAGATGAAAATCTTTATCTCTGGTCATCGTCTCACAGAACAGACGAGTATGGTAATATAGATCCAAACATTGTATGGAATGTCCATTTTGCTGAAGGAGATGAAGACGGTGGAGAATTGGGTAATGCCAATGGAGTTGGTTTTGAACACTATGTCCGTTGTGTGAGGGAGTAACACATGGGAATGCCGGAACAACCGCAAAGCGGCATGAACATCGCGCCGGACGGTATAGTTTATTAGGAGGTTATTATGAAAAAAGTTTTGATTTCTATTGTTATTTTGATTTTGTCGCTATGCGTAAACGCTCAAACAGAATCAGAAGGCAAACAGCCTGTTTTAAAAGAAACAGTTGAAAAAAGGCTCGATAAGCTGGCAAATGAAATGCGGGAATTAAGTGTAACTCCCAAGGAGACTATCAAAAAGGTGACAGATGTATGGTCGGAGACCAGAAAGGCTGCAATTTGGACACCTGCTCTTGATAACCTGGCTGTTAAAATAGGAAAAAAGAAAGGAGAGGCATTGCAAAAAGAAAGTTGGCGGGTTTTTGACAAATTGGTCAAAGATTTGAAAAAGGAGGAAGAGATACAAGCCAAGTTCGCACTCTCGGAGATTTTTAACAAATGGGCGGAAATCAAGGAAGAATCCAATTTAACAGAAGAAGAAAAACAATTAAAAAAGGAAAAATCCCGTATAGAGATGCAAATATTGGAAAAAAGTATAGCAAAAAAGCTGTCAGCCGCACCTGCTGGAGAAGAAGATAATGATGCAGAAGGACTTCTTGAAGATTTGGGGACATACTGGGAGGAATATTCAAATTATAATATGCTTGAAGATGCGATAAACTCTTGGCATGGTGCCAGAAAATCGAAAATTTGGAATAAATTTCTTAATCAAATTTCTGCGAAACTGGAGAAAAAAGCACACGATGAGGCAGCTCAGAAAAAAGAAGCGGAACTTGCTTTTGATGAATTGACACGGAATTTCAACAAAGAAGAGATTATCAAAAAAGAGCTGTTTAAACTTTTAGAAACATGGCTTGTAAAGCAGAAAGAAACAAAGAAAGAAATAGATCAGCTTTTAGATAGTATTGCCAAAAAGCTGAACCCTAAAAAAGAAGTCAGCCAGAATCCTACAGTCAAATTCGGCGGCGATAATACAGTGGCTGCCGGCGCACTTGATGTTTCTGATGTCAATTACATTGTAGAAGAACAGCTCCCAAAAATCAGATGGTGTTTTGAGAAAGCATTTAGTGAAACACCTGAAATTACCGGAGATGTTGTTATCAAGTTTGTTATTTCCGCTGCCGGAACTGTAGAAAGTGCAAAAGTGGAAAAAAGTACAGTCAAAAATTCGAATGTCGGTCAATGTCTTATAGATAAAATAAAAAAAATAACATTTCCAACCTCACAAGACGGGAGAAACACTGTGGTAAATTACCCGTTCATTTTCAGTTTAAGTGAATAATGCAGTTACATTAAAGAAAAAATCGGAGTAACCAATGGGAATACCGGAACAACCGCAAAACGGAATGAACATCGCGCCTGACGGGATGGTTTATGAAATATTGGAAGACGGAACGATCAAGCGGATAGGCAAAGTATCGCCGGACGGTAAATTTGAGCCGTTCGGAGGACCGAAAGAGGGAATCCGTGAAAAAGACGGGATCATATACCGGGTAATCAACGGCAAAGAGCGGAAAATCGGTCGGATATTGCCGAACGGCGAGATAGAAACGATAAGCCAGAGGATCAGAAACGAAGCGGAAGTTTCAAGAAACAAAGTTAAAGCAGCAACCATCGTTTCAGTTTGCTCCCTGCTTGCGTTTTTTGTCGCTCTCTATGCCATGCAGCAGGTGTGGAAAACCCGTGAATACGACAACAAGGTCAAGCCGGTGTATTCCAGGTATCTGGATGAAGTAACACCTACACCAGAGGGTCTGCAGGGGTATATCAATCAGTTGGACAAGCTCATTAAACTGAAAGAAGTAAAGTATACGGAGAACAAGCGCAAGATAGCGGAGATAATTAACGAAATAAAAGCAAAACAATCTATAGTAGAAGCAAAGAAAGCCGAAGACGAACGAAAGGAACAAGAGGCTAAGGAGGAAGAGGAGAAACGTACAAAAGCTGCAAAGGAGGAGGCAGAAAGACAAGCAAGACTACAGGCAGCGAGCAAGGCTGAACAGAATGAATACAACAATAGAATCAAGCCTCTATACGAAGCCTATGAAAAAGAGAAGAATCCTGACTCCCAAAAGCTGCAATCCCATATAGACAAGCTGAGTAATCTTAAACCTAAACTCAAGTACGACAATAACAAAAAGACAGTGGAAGAGATGGTTGAAGTCATAAAAAACAAAAAAGACACTGTAAAAGCTGCGGAAGATCAAATGAAAAAGGACGCAAACGCAAGGAAGGAAGCGGAAACACAAGAAGCTCAAAAAAAGCGTAAGCAATATCTAAAGGGTAGAAGAATAGGCAATCTTATCTGGTCAGACCGTTCATCCAACAGAATGAACTGGAACAGCGCGAAATATTATTGTGAGAATCTCACTGAAGGCGGTTATACGGATTGGAGACTTCCGAATATTGACGAACTCAGGACAACCATTAAAAACTGCTATAAAACCGAAACAGGCGGAGAGTGTAAAGTAAGTGAAAGAAGCGGATGCTTGGCTGATAACTGTTGGTATCCTGATCAGACCTGTTATTGTGATTCCAGAAGCAACAACGGCGGATATTACAGTAAATTAGGCGATCCGGACGGTGTCTGGCTTTGGTCTTCCTCTACTCAGTCAGATGATCCAAATTTCGCATGGGGCGTGGGTTTCGAACATGGGAGTGTGGTCGACTTCAATAGGTCGAACAATTACTATGTTCGTTGTGTCAGGTAGAGGTCGTATCCCCGAGACCGCATTTTTAGCGCAGCGTAAGCGAGCACTTTTGCCCGCCGGTTTCAGAGAGGCGGGCGCTTGGCTCCCACTTCGGGGGAGCTGCCGCGAAGCGGCTGAGAGGGCAGCCCACGGTATCAAGCGGCGGAAACGCTGTTTGATTCATACAGACGAAGTGCGGAACTCAAACATCGGTTTGAGGGATTTAGGCAGAATTCTGAAGGTATCGTACTTTCAGGAGCTCGACAGTTGTGTGAGATGATTTTTTAAGGAGAAAACAATGAAAAAACTTGTGATTTTAGTACTTGTTTTGGCTGTGGCCGCAGTATTTTGGTCAAAAAAGTCTGAGAAAATTCAGGAAGAGAAACAGGAGAAAATCTCAGATGCGGAAGAAACAGATTCGGTCGAGCCGGAATCGGATGAAGAAGCCTGTGAACCGGCAAGAAAAGAAAATACCCGTGCCGCATGGGAAAAGTATTTGGAAAAATCCCCTGAAGGAAAGTGCGCTGAGGAAGGAAGGGCTTTTATAGAAAAATACAGAAAAATCGGCGGATTGGAATGGTCGAATGTCCTTGATTGGGATTCTGACATTTGGGAGGCTCTTTGTGACGACAACTGTTTTTCTGGGAAAACAGCAGGTCATAAGTTCGTAACATTGGAGGATGCAAAAACTTATTGTGAAGAACGCAAAGCGTATGATCATGAAGATTGGAGACTCCCGACTGTTGACGAACTTAAGGTGCTTTTTGAAAACTGTTCTGAAACAGGAAAAAAAGGTGAATGCTTGTACAGCCAATTACAGGGAGAAGATAAAATGGGGCTTTGGGCTTATTCAGATGATGGCTCGGCATGGTATGCAAATGCCCAAGGAGTACACGAAGACAATATTTATTCTTCCCGCTCTGTCCGCTGTGTCCGTCAGGACGCTCCAGAAGCCTGTGAGACAGCACGGAAATACAACACGAAATATTACTGGAATTATTATTTTGAGCACTACCCTGAAGGTGAATGTATAGGTGATGCAAAGATCTTTTTGGAAAAATCAGCCTGTGAGTCAGCTCGAAAGGTAAACACACGTGCTGCATGGGAAAAGTATTTGAAAAAATTTCCTGACGGAAAATGTGCAAAAGAAGGAATGGCTGTTCGGAACAAATTCAGGAAAATTGATGGGTTGGAATGGTCAGATATATTTTATGCTGCAAGAGATTCTTATGACGAAGAAAATGATGATCCGAGCGATTATTGTGGTAAACTCACCGAGGGCGGTCACGACGATTGGCGGTTGCCCACTATAGATGAACTGAGGACTCTTGTTCAGAATCATCCTGGAACTGTTACAGGCGGACTCTGCAGAATATCCGAAAAAGATGGGAAAATATGGATTGATTTGGATGAAAGCAGCGCTTGTTACGGGATAGAAGGCAGCAACTTCAGCAAACTCGGTGATGATGATGTGCAGCTTTTCTCTTCAACAGATGCATGGATGTTAGATTCTCAATCAGGGCTTGCACATCCTTATTGGAGTTGGTTCTTAGATTTTACTAACGGCGCGATCGTTTATAAGTTTACAAAAGATCATCCTGATCTTGTAGGACTTGATTTCCGCTGTGTCAGACAGGATGATCTGGATGCTTGCAAGGCAGCTCGGGAAGAGTCTACGGAGGATTCATGGAGACATTATCTTGACAATTTCCCTGAAGGTAAATGTGTCGAAGAAGCAAAAGCAGGTCCCAAAGATGAACTCGTATGCAAAAAAGCGAGAAAGCTGAATACGCGTGCCGCATGGGAAAAGTATTTAAAAAAATTCCCGGAAGGTAAATGTGCGGAAGAAGGAAAAGCTGTCATAAACAAATTTATAAGGATCGGCACTTTGGAATGGTCGGGTGTAATAAAAAGTTATGATTATGAAGATGGAAAGGTCTTCTTTTGTGAAGATCTTGTCGAAGACGGGTACACAGACTGGAGAATGCCGAATATAGATGAACTCAGAACTTTGATAATAAATAATCCTAACACTGTTGCTGGCAGCCCATGTGACTTTGAAGATGATATCTGTGATCTTGAAGGTTTAGGCGGCAGTAACAATTTCAGCAAACTTGGTGATACTGATTGGCTTATGTCCTATTCATCAGGAAAAAAGGATGATAGAGACAAATTTCGGGCAGTTTATTTCGGTCAAGGGCTTTTAGGAGATTTTGATATTGGCGACATTTGGTTTGATATGCGTTGTGTGCGTCAAAACGACCATGACGCCTGTGAAACTGCCAAAAAGTATAACGAGTTTTATTATTGGAAACACTACCTTGAAAATTATCCGAACGGCAAATGTGTAAAAGAAGCAAAAACCGCATTAAAAGAGTTGGAAGAAGCACCTTGTAAAGATGCCGAAATAGATAAAGACACTTGGAAATTGGAAAATTATTTGAGAGATTTTCCCAACGGCAAGTGCGCAAAAGAGGCAAAAGATGAGTTGGATAAAGAAGCCTGCGAAAAAGCAAGAGGGGAATATAGAGGATGGGGAAATTATTTGAGAGATTTTCCAAACGGCAGGTGCGCAAAAGAGGCAAGAGACGAATTGGATAAAGAAGCCTGTGAATTCGCACGGCGAGAAAAAAAATATTTATGGTGGTGGAAAACATATTTGAAAGATTTTCCGGAAGGCAAATGTGCGAAAGAGGCAGAAAATTCTCTTAAAAATATGGACCAAAAAGCATGTGAATATGCTAAAAAGGCAAATACTCAGGAAAGCTGGAACTATTACTTGGAGAGCTTGTCATATCCTGTAGATTACCGGGTACGAGAAAGCTGGGACTATTACTTAAACAACTTCCCTAAAGCGAAATGTATAGCTGAAGCCAAAGCGTTTTTCGATCAGTTAATATGTGAAAAGGCTCGCAAAGAAAATAATTTGTTGTCTTGGAAGGCGTATTTGGAAGAGTTCCCAGAGGGAAAATGTGTGGACGAAGCGAAAACATTTTTGGAGAAAGAACAAGAAAAATAAAAATTCTATGATCGATAAGTGTTTTAAAAGAGGGGAATATTGGGGTCCAAAAATTTATCAGTGAGATACAAATGGACAAAATGAAGAATGAAGAAAACTGCTGTCAGAAGCAACTGGCATTATTCGGACAAACAGTAATTCAAACTGAAGGTGTTGAATGCATAAAAGATAGAATTATCCGAATTGTGAGCCGTGGAATACAAGATGATTTGGACAGTGAAATTATGGGAAATAGTTTGTTTTATTATTGTTGCGGTAAGGATACGACACCGAAAGTATAGAAAGATTGCAGAACTTGAATATTTGGGTGACTACGATTGGAAAAAAGTCGATCTTTGGCATAGAAGGTTTTATTTCGTATGGTGAATATTTTAAGAATGAGACAGAAAAACTCTGAGTTTTTGGGGAGTAAAAAATGAAAAAACTTGTGATCTTAGTGCTTGTTGTTCTTGTTACGGTATTTTTCTACGAGAAAATCAGTAAGGGGTGGGAAGAAGACAAAAAAGCGTGCAATGAAGCCAGGATCACGGCTTCGATTGAAGCATGGAAGTCGTACATAGAACAATTTCCGAACGGCAGGTGTGTAAAAGAAGCTGATGCTTTTTTTGATAAAGTGGATGAAGAAGCATGTAATGAGGCAAAACAAAAAAACACTCTGGCAGATTGGGGAAACTACCTGGAGCTTTACCCCGAAGGCAAATGTGCAGAAGAAGCAAAATTGAACAAAGAGAAAGCTCGAAAAGTCGGAGGATTTGAATGGTCTGATCTTTTTTACTCAGAGGGATATGTATTAAAAGAGGCAGAAGAGTATTGTAAAAAACTTGACGAAGGCGGGCATACAGACTGGCGACTTCCCAACATAGACGAACTTAGGACCCTTGTCAGAAACAGCCGAAAAACTGAAACAGGCGGAGAATGCAAAGTGAGTGAAAAGAGCGGATGTCTCTCAGTTGATTGTGCTGAGTCCTGCTTTAGTGCAGAGGATGGAAATGGCAGCAGTTTCAGTATGCTGGGAGACAGCGATGTGTCTCTCTTGTCTTTTTCGCCTGTTGTTTCTACCAAAGGAGCACGAAGAAAAACTGTTTCAAAAGTAAAAGAAACTGATGATCTTATCCATATTCATCCTGTAACGTTATGGTATATCCGCCACCTTGCACAGAAAGAGAATGCATCAGTGGATGCTGTATGGACGCTTGATTTCAAAAGCGGATCTCTCAAAGAGAGCAGTAAACGTGGTGATTATGAAAGTTTGACAGCACGTTGTGTCCGTCAGGATGATCACGATGCTTGTGAAACAGCCAAAAAATATAATACCCCTTATTATTGGGTTTTCTATTTCGACAATTTTCCGAACGGCGAATGCGTGACGGAAGCTAAAGTTGTTTGGGAAAATGAGGATAAAAAAGCCTGCGATGAGGCTAGAAAAGCAAACAGCCGTGCAGGCTGGGAAGCGTATTTGCATGATTTTCCCAAGGGTAACTGTATCGAAGAGGGAAAGAAAATCAGAAACAAATTCAAAAAAATCGGAAATTTGGAATGGTCAGACAGATCAGTTTATGAAATTGATTTTAATAAAGCCATACCATGGTCAGCCGACGATAAAGCTTATTGTTTGAATCTTGATGAAGACGGTCACAAAGACTGGAGACTGCCTGATATTGACGAACTCAGGACGCTGGTTCAAAACCATTCCGGCACAATAACGGACGGTTCATGCAAAATTTCCGAAGAAACTGAGAAAAATTCCGAAATAGATGCCACAAAGAGTTGTTTTGCCGATATTTGCAAAGGGAATTGCAGCAAACTCGGTGATACAGTGGAACTGTGGTCGGATTCGCCGTTTTCAAGAATGTATTTGGGATATAGAGAGATAGAGCAGCTTACTTTGGATTTTTCTGACGGCACAATAGGAATTTCTTCCAGGTCTCCTGGCAACTATGTCCGTTGTGTCAGAGGGAAAGATAAAAACAGTAGCAGCAGAAACAAAGCTGAGGACAGTGATGCAGAGACAGCAGAAACAGAGGATGAAGCTGCAGAAGCCGGGAAAAAGCCTGAGGATTCGGAATTGTGTGAGACCGCAAGGGCAGAAAACACTCGTGCGGCATGGGAAATATATCTGCATAATTATCCTAACGGAAAGTGTGCCGAAGAAGGTAAAGCAGTCAGAAACAAATTTAAAAAAGTCGGTGGACTTGAATGGTCGGATGTTCATGGCGATGGTTCCTGCGATGAACTAGTCGAGGACGGACACAATGACTGGAGAAATCCGAATATTGATGAACTCAGAATGCTTGTAAAAAAACATCCTGGGACTGTTACAGGCGGGAAATGCAACATATCTGAGTATGACGGGAGCCTCAGTTTGTCGGATATGCACGCGGCTGACTGCCTTGGCTCTGAAGGTGAAGATTTCAGTGTGTTCGGAGATAGTGGATGGTTCTTCACCTCTTCTGAGGTTGATGATCTGAGCTCGAATTTTGTTTGGTCTATTTATTTTGATAACGGAGCCCTTTTCCCTCTGAAGCATTTGGAGATTTCATATAAATTGCGTTGCGTGCGTCAGGACAAAAATGAAGCGTGCGAATACGCCAGAAAGGATTTAACAGGTTATTCATGGACTCGTTATCTTGAAAACTTTCCTGATGGAGAATGTGTAAAAGAAGCCAAGGAATCCCTGGACAAAATCAGTTGCAACAAAGCAATGAAGGCAAATCTGCTGTCACTTTGGGAAGAGTATCTGGAAGAATTTCCGGAAGGGAAATGTGCCGATGAAGCAAAAGCTGCCAAAAAGAAACTGAACAAAACAGGAACCCTTGAATGGTCTGAAATATCAGACGATTATATGCATCTGGATGCTGCCGTTGAATACTGCAAAAATCTTGAAGAATCCGGGCTAAAAGACTGGAGACTTCCTACAATCGATGAACTCAGAATGCTTATCAGAAACTGCCCTGGTTCACAAAGCGGCGGAGAATGCAGAATCAGTGGAACTTGCAATTCGTTAGGATGCATCACACCCAAATGCAGCTGCCGCCAAGACGGCACAGACGGTTATTACAGCAAATTCGGAGACGATGAATCTGTCAGCCTGTGGTCATCTTCACCGCACAAGGGACCGTTGCACTATACAAAACGCTTTGATCCGGTTTCTGACTACAAAAGTTCGGATTTTGTCGGTGCTGTTGAGTTCAAAAATGCAATGCTTTATTTCGTCGCCGGCAATGAATTGCAGAAAGTACGCTGCGTTCGTCAGAGCGACAGCGATGCATGTAAATCCGCCAGAAAGGAGTCTTCTGTTTATTCATGGAGTTTTTATCTGAAAAATTTCCCTGACGGAGAATGTACGGCAGAAGCTAAAGCAGGTTTGGAGAAAGCGCGTGAAAAAGAAGAAGAAAATATGTGCAAGGCGGCAAAGAAACAGAACAAACTTGCAGATTGGGAAAAGTATTTGAAACGTTTTCCCGACGGGAAATGTGCAGAAGAGGCAAAATCAAACAAAGAAAAATTAAGAAAAATCGGTGAATTCGAATGGTCCGATATGGCAGACAGAGAAATGAGCCAGAAAGAAGCTGTTGAGTATTGCAGCAATTTGACGGAGGGTGGACATGACGACTGGAGGCTTCCTTCAATAAGTGAACTCAGAACAGCTATAGACAACTGTCCCAATATGCAGAATGACGGAGCCTGCAATGTAAAGGACAATTGCCTTTCGTATGATTGCCTTAACGTGGAATCGTGTTTCTGTGAAAGAAAGGATTTCAACAACGGTATTTACAGCAGGCTTGGAGATGACGCAATGGTTATATTGTGGTCTTCTTCATCTGAATCTGACAGTCCTTACGGTGCTTGGACTATCGCCTTTGTGGATGCCAGCATAGAAGATCTTAATAAAGACAGCAGGAGCGGTTACGTCCGCTGTATAAGATGATTTTTAAGGAGAGTTGAAAACGGGGTGGAAATGGTGAGGAAAACAAATGGGAATGCCTGAACAACCGAAAAGCGGAATGAACATCGCGCCTGACGGCACTGTTTACGAGATATTGGATGACGGAACAATCAAACGGATAGGAAAAGTCTCACCTGACGGTAGTTTTGAGCCGTTCGGCGGAGCGAAAGATGGAATCCGTGAAAAAAATGGGATCATATATCGCGTGATCAATGGCAAAGAAGTGAAAATCGGCCGCATTCTGCCGAACGGTGAGATAGAAACGATAAATCAAAGGATCAGAAGTGAAGCTGAAGTCTCCAGAAACAAGGTAAAAATCGTTACTATCATCAGCATCCTGATAGCGTTTCTCGCCCTACTCTACTTCATCGATGCACAGCAAGAACGAAAAGTCGATACAAGAACCCAAGCCGAAGCAGAACGGATAGCTAAGGCAGAAGCACTAGTTAAGGCAGAACAAGCTAAGGCAGAACAAGCTAAAGCAGAGGCAAAGAAAGCAGAGGAAGAACGAAAGAAACAGGAAGCAGAGAGAGAAGAAAAAAGGAAAGCTGAAGCAGCAAAACGCGAGCAGTACCTTAAGGGGAGAAAAATAGGTAGTTTGATCTGGTCAGACCGTTCTGCGAACGAAATGAACTGGAGCAACGCAAAGCAGTACTGCGAAGACCTGACGGAAGGCGGTTACAGTGACTGGAGACTGCCGAATATTGACGAACTCAGGACGCTTTTGATAGCGGACAGAGTATCAAACAGATGCAGAGTAAGCGAAAGAAACAACTGTTTGGCAAAAGATTGTTGGAGTTGTTCAACCTGCACACAGACAGGTACTCAAAAATCGGACGGAATAGTCTGTTCGGATTGGGGAACAGCCTACAGTGACGGCAGATACAGCAGACTGGGTGACGGGAAAGTCTGGCTTTGGTCTTCCTCTACTAAGTCAGGTAGTCCGAATAGCGCATGGAGCGTGGATTTCAAGGATGGGAGTGTGGCCGGCAGCGATAGGTCGAACAATCTCTATGTCCGTTGTGTCAGGTAGAGGTCGTATCCCCGAGACCGCATTTTTTAGCGCAGCGTAAGCGAGCACTTTTGCCCGCCGGTTTCAGAGAGGCGGGCGCTTAGCTCGCCCTTCGGGAGAGCTGCCGCGAAGCGGCTGAGAGGGCAACCCACGGTATCAAGCGGCGGAAACGCTGTTTGATTCATACAGACGAAGTGCGGAACTCAAACATCGGTTTGAGGGATTTAGGCAGAATTCTGAAGGTATCGTACTTTCAGGAGCTCGACAGTTGTGT
>Ga0265301_10004105_pt1 | contig 14854 bp, 13 predicted proteins | sample AusTroGonzalo_MG_2_FD_193488 | JGI IMG/M metagenome (GOLD analysis project Ga0265301, IMG submission 193488) | Bovine rumen microbial communities from tropical cattle in Woodstock, Queensland, Australia - Gonzalo_04 | ecosystem: Host-associated > Mammals > Digestive system > Stomach > Rumen ...
GCTTGTCGAATTCGACCACGTCCGCTTCGGCTACGAGGATTCCGACAAGACCGTCATCCACGATTTTTCCGCCGTGGCGAAGCCCGGTCAGAAGGTCGCGATCGTCGGTCCCACCGGCGCGGGCAAGACCACGATGGTCAATCTGCTGATGCGCTTCCACGAGCTGCAGGGCGGCGAAATCCGCATTGACGGCGTACCGACGACCGAGCTGACCCGCCGGACCGTCCACGACCAGTTCTGCATGGTGCTTCAGGATACGTGGCTCTTCGAGGGCACGGTGCGCGAGAATCTTGTTTACTGCGAGAAGAACGTCTCCGACGCGAAGATGCGCCGCGCCTGCAAGGCGGTCGGACTGGATCACTTCATCCGCACTCTGCCGAAGGGCTACGACACCGTTCTGAACGATCAGGTCAATCTTTCGGCGGGACAGAAGCAGCAGCTCACCATCGCCCGCGCCATGATCGCCGATCGCCCGATGCTGATTCTGGACGAGGCGACCAGCTCCGTCGACACCCGCACGGAGCTGCAGATTCAGCGCGCCATGGACGCGCTGATGAAAAACCGCACGTCCTTCATCATCGCCCACCGGCTCTCCACGATCCGCGACGCCGACCTGATTCTGGTCATGCGCGATGGCGATATCGTGGAAAGCGGCACGCATCAGGCGCTTCTGGCGGAGGGCGGCTTCTACGCGGAGCTGTATAACAGCCAGTTCGACCAATAGAAAGAGGGGAGCGTATGAGATACCGTTATCTGACCATCGAACGCGAGTACGGCAGCGGCGGGGCGAGGATCGCCAAGGAGCTGTCCAAGGCGTTGAAGATCCCCTGCTACGGGCATGAGATTCTGGAGCTGACCTGCGAGCGCCTCGGCATTTCCGAGACGAAGCTCGCAAAATACGAGGAAACGGCGACGAACAGCTTCCTGTTCTCCGTCTTCGTGATGAGCAATTCCGTCTCCGGCAGACCGGAGGCGGTCGCCGGCGAGGGACAGATTTACCTTGCCGAGCAGGCGGTGATCCGCGACCTTGCGGCGAAGGGTCCCGCAATATTCATCGGGCATTGCGCCTCCGAGGCCCTGCGCGGCGTGAACGGCGTGGCGAACGTCTTTATCCGCGCCGACAAATCGCATAAAAAGGCGCGCATTCTGACCGATTACGGCATCGACGAAAAAGCCGCCGAGGCGACGCGGAAATATTATGACAAAAAACGGGCAAATTATTATTACGTCAATACGGCGCGCCGCTGGGACGACCTGACCGGCTACGACCTCGTGCTGGACAGCGGCAAGCTTGGCACGGCGGGCTGCGTCGCGGCGCTGGCCGGACTGATGAAATAGGAGGCGGGCATGGAATTTCAGGGCTTTACCCCCGAAACCTTTGACTTCCTCTGGGGGATTCGCTTCAACAATAACCGCGAATGGTTTACGGCGCACAAGGCGCAGTATCAGCAGACGCTCTACGAGCCGATGAAGGCGCTGGCAAAGGCGCTGCAGCCGAGCTTTGCGGACGTGCCGGGGCTGGAGCTGCATCTTTCCAGAATCTACCGCGACATGCGCATGCATCCGACGACGTTCTACAAGGACAGCCTGTGGTTTTGCTTCCAGCGCAGGAGCAAGGGTGGCATTTTAGAGCATCCCTGCCTCTGCTTCGAGGTGCGGCCGGAGGGCTACCGCTACGGCTTTTTGCTCTACTGCACCCGCGCCGTGCAGATGCAGGAGCTGCGCAAGCGCATGGCGGAGCAGCCGGACCGTTTCCTGAAAATGGTAAAAAAGGCGGAAAAAGAGAGCGGCATTCCGCTCGACGGCGACCGCTACGCCAAGCCGAAGCCCTGTCCGGACGAGCGCCTGCTGCCATACTATTCGATGAAAAACCTCATGGCGATCGAGGACCGCCCGCCGGACGACCTGCTGTTCTCGCCCGATCTGGTCGAGATGCTCCGCGCCTCGCTCACGGCGTGGCTGCCCGTGCACGAATTTTTGGAAATTTAAGAAAAAACAGCACCGACTGCGCCCGCAAAGCAAGCGGGCACAGTCGGTTTCATTTTTTGACAAGGCAAATGCGCAAGGATTTGGGAACGGACTTCGAGCGATTTCGAGCAATAATAGCATTGCGCAAAAAAACGTTTTCGCCATTCCGCGCCGGAAAAATGATGCAATCAATAAAAACGGCGGCGGCGCCCGAAGACCTCTTTTTACAAAAGGGGCGCGCGCTGCCCGTTCGGGGCGAAATGGCATGAAAACGGGAACGGAGGCGAAACATGAAGCATTTTTATCGGCTGGCGGCGGCGGGACTGCTCGCGCTGCTGCTCTGCGGCACTGCGGCGGCGCAGCGGCTGATTCCGGGCGGCAATACGATCGGGCTGTCGCTGCATACGGACGGCGTTACCGTCGTCGAGCTTTCCGGCACGCTGCCGAAACGGGCGGGATTGCAGCAGGGAGACGTAATACGGGAGATCAACGGGAAGCGGGTTTATGACACGGCGCAGGTCGGCGCGGCGGTAGCCGCGTCGCACGGCGCGCCGCTGACCCTCGGCGTACTGCGGGACGGGGAAGAGCGGTCGGTCACGCTCTCGCCCTTGCAGACGGCGGACGGCTGGCGGCTCGGCGTTTACGTGCGCGACAGCGTCAGCGGCGTCGGCACGGTCACCTATTACGACCCGAACGACGGCAGCTTCGGCGCGCTGGGACACGGCGTAAACGACGGCGGATCGGCGCTGCTGCCGCTGCGCTGCGGGAGCGTCCTGCCCTCCGAGGTCGCGGCGGTCAGCAAGGGCGCGGCGGGAACGCCCGGCGCCCTGCAGGGCGCGGTCTGCGGCAGACGGCAGTGCGGCAGGATATTGAAAAACACGCCGCAGGGCATTTTCGGCACGATCGAACCGATGGACGGCGCGGCGGTCGAAACGGCGAAAAATGATGAGATTCATCCCGGCGCTGCGACCATTCGCGCCAACGTGCGCGGCAGACAGGTCGAGGAATTCACCGTACAGATCGCGGCGGTCTATCCCAACGACAGCGCGGACCGCAATCTCTTGCTGAAGGTGACCGATCCGACCCTGCTTTCGCTGACGGGCGGCATCGTGCAGGGCATGAGCGGCAGTCCGATTTTGCAGGACGGAAAGCTGATCGGCGCGGTCACGCACGTTCTGATCGACGACCCGACCGAGGGATACGGGATTTTTATCGACAATATGCTCGCGGCGAAGCAGGGCTGCGCGGCGTAACGCCGCACGCAAAATGCGCAATGATTCCACAGCCGCGTCATTGCGAGCCGCCGTCAGGCGGCGTGGCAATGACGCGGTTGGGTGCGTGGCTCCCTCTGCGAGGGAGCTGGCGAGCGACAGCGAGCCTGAGGGAGCGTAGCTTGCGTAACTGCTGATTCCGTTGCAGCGCAGTGCGTCAGCGGAGCCCTCTTTTGCTTAAAAGAGGGGCAGGGGAGATTTAACCTTCATCCGTCGCCCGAAGGGCGAGCATTTCAAAGAGTTTTTTAAGTTTGATCTCTTTCATATATAAACGCACAAATTGCAAACATGAAAGTATAAATATAACGTCCTGCGGACGGCTGTAGAGGATAAATCATCCGCCCCAGTGTGCGCACTGGGGCACCTTCTTTTTACAAAAGAAGGCTTTGCCTCCCCCTTGGCGCTCCGCGCCGTTCCCCCTCCCGGAGGGGGATATGTCACTTCCTCTGTAGGTGGAGGCAAGCGCGCGCGACAACCGAAATCTTTGCGCGCCTGCGTGCAAAAAAGAAGCGGGCTGCCAGCGGCAGCTCGCTTCGACTATTATCTTTTTCCCGTCCGCAGCAGCGCGCCGATCAGGGCGGCGTAGCCCTCCGCGCAGCGCTTGAGCTGGGAGACGAGGACGTATTCGTCGATCGTATGCGCCAGCGACTCCGGCGACGGACCGTAGCCGACGGTGGGGATACGCGCCTCCCCCGCGTAGTGGCTGCCGTTCGTGCAGAAGGCATAGTGGGTGAGGATCGGATCGTCGCCCAGCTCCTGCAGCGCCTCGACGCAGTTCACGACGAAGTCATCGTCCTCGCCGTACAGCCACGCGGGGAAAAACCGCCGCGCCGCGATCGTCTCGCCCGTGTAGCAGATCTTGCTTTCCTCGCGGAGATCGACGCGCGCGGTGAATTGCGTATCCTCCGCGCCGAGCCGCTCAATGATCGACCGGATCGACGCGAGGACGCTCTCCGGCGTGTCGCCGACCAGAAGGCGGCGGTCCAGCGTTGCGACACACTTCTGCGGGACGACGGACGCGCCCGGATAGGGATAGGAAATGATATCCGTCAGTTCCTGTATGGCGACGCCGAGCTCCTTCTGACGCCGCGGCTTGTAATCCTCCAGCGCAGAAAGGAGCTTCATCATCTTTTTGACAGCGTTGACGCCCTGTTCGGGGTTGGACGAGTGAGCAGGCTTGCCGACCGTTTCCAAAACGATCTCCGCGCGGCCGCGCTGCCCGATTTTGAGGTTGAGGTCGGACGCCTCGCCGATAATCACGTAGTCCGGCTGCACGTCCGCGCTGATCCGGCGGGCGGAGACGCCCTCGAACAGCTCTTCATACACGACGCCGGCGACGTAGATTTCGCCTGCAAAGTCGTGCTCGCAGCTGTCCGCGAAGTACGCCGCGCCGACGAGCATTGCCGCGACCGCGCCCTTCATATCGGACGCGCCCCTGCCGCGCATGCGGTCGCCCTCGACCGTGCCGCAGAAGGGGTCGAAGCTCCAGCGCTCACGCTCCTGCACGGGCACGGTGTCGATATGACCGTCGAGAAGGACCTTTGCGCCGGGGCGCCTGCCGCGGATACAGCCGATCACGTTGCCGCAGGCGTCAAAGCGCACCTCGTCATAGCCGAGGTCCCGCATCTCGCGCGCAATCAGCGCCGCGATCTGCCCTTCCTCGCCCGAATAGCTCCGCGTGCGGATCAGCCGCCCGCAGAGGTCGACGGTTCTTTCATGAAGCTGCGCTTTCGTCATTGTCGTTACCTCTCAAATAACTGCGGATTGATTCTGTACTTCCGTCCGGCTGCGCGATTCTAAGGTAAAATGGTCAGAGATGGAAGAAAAAATGAACGATTCGCCCTTCGGGCGACAGATGAAGGTGCAATCTCCCCTGCCCCTCTTTTAAGCAAAAGAGGGCTGGCTTCCCTACGCTACCGCGGCGAAACGACGATGCACGCGCCGTGCCTGCAACGCACAGATTGCCACGACCGGCGCTGCCGGTCTCGCAATGACGCGGCGGGAAGGTTTCCGCTAAGCGTTGGCTCTCTCCCTCAGGAGGGAGCCGAACTCCCTCAGTTACGGCTTCGCCGTGCCAGCTCCCTCAGGGAGGGAGCCGAACTCCCTCAGTCACGGCTTCGCCGCGCCAGCTCCCTCAGGGAGGGAGCTATGTCATATTCCCCTCCGGGAGGGGGAACGGGACGGAGTGCCAAGGGGGAGAAATTTCCTCCCTCTGTGAGGGAGGTGGCAAAACCGCAGGTTTTGACGGAGGGAGAGCAAAATCGGGTGAACTGTTCAGAGCTGACAGGCTATATTCTCTCCCTCAGGGAGGGAGCCGACTCCAACCGCGTCGTTGCGAGACTTGCTCCGCAATGACGCGATGTGAAAGGTCACGCTATACGAAAACGTCAACGTTTCCTGACCGCGATCAGACGCGGCGCGTGATACTTATGCTTATCCAGAAAATCCTGCACGGAAGCGCCGAGCAGGGTGGGACGCGTCGCATTGGCGTAGACGTTGTAGCCGAGGAAGCCCTGTTCGCTCGGCTGAACGGCGATAAAATGCGCGCCGCGCGAATGCCAAAACCACAGGACGCTGACGTCCGACGCCTTTGCCAGCGCGTCAAAGCGTTCGCGCTTGCCCGTGGAATCCGCACGATAGCCGCGCTTGCGGAAGAAGTGGGTCAGCGCGGCGGGAACAGTGCCGAACAAACCAAACAAAATCGCTCCATATCGCTCAAAATCGCTGATTATCTCCGCCGGTGAGACGTCTTCTCCCAAGACCGTGCAGGCATTGTAGGCGGCGACCCAGCCGCAGCCGTTGTAGCCCGATGGGAAAAAACCGTAGCGAAGCGACCTTACGGGCGCTTCGCGCTGGTTATAGAGAAGCCCGTCGATCCCGACGGCGCGATTGCGCCGTCGGTTGACGAAATGCGCGACGCCATACGCGATAAGCAGCAGCAGAATCGCGCAAATAACGCTCAAAATCGCTGTCATTCGCTCAAATCCAATTCCGCAACCACGGCGGCGCAGCGCGGACAGAGCCCTTCGGCGTTCGCCTGCGTGGAATGCATCCAGCAGCGCGGGCACTTCGTGCCCGGCGCCTCGGACGCTTCGATGCGAATGCCGGGATAATGCGCGCTGACGCCGGAGGACAGCACGTCGTCGGACGCCGTGTCTGTCAGCTTTACCTCGGAAACAATGAACAGCTCCGGCAGGTTGAAGTCCTTGAGCGTGCCGAGAACGGCGTTTCCTTCATCGTCCGTGGCGCTGAGGGAAACGCAGGCTTCCAGCGCCTTGCCGATGCGCTTGTCGGCGCGGGCGAGCTCAAGGACGCTGTTCACGTCGTCGCGCATGGCGATCAGCTTGTCCCATTTCGCCATGGCTTCCTCTGAGAGGGCATACGCTTCGTAAGGCTTTGCCAGCTCGTTGAGGACGATGTTGCGCACATCGTCGCCGTCGCGGTGCGGCATCGCCTGCCAGATTTCGTCGCAGGTGAAGGGCAGGATCGGCGCGTACATCTTTGCCAGCGCATCGACGATCAGGAACAGGGCGGTTTGCGCGCTGCGGCGCTTCAGACCGTTCCTTGCCTCGCAGTAAAGGCGATCCTTCAGAATGTCAAGGTAGAAGTTGGACAGCTCGACCACGCAGAAATCGTTGACCGCGTGCGTCAGCACGTGGAATTCGTAATTCTCGTACGCCTCGAAGGAGGTGCGGATCAGCGCGTTGAGCTTGGTGATCGCCCAGCGGTCGAGCTCCGGCATGTCCGCCGGCTTGACGAGGTCGTTCGCGTCGAAGCCCGCGAGGTTGCCGAGGCAGTAGCGGGCGGTGTTGCGGAATTTCAGATAGGTCTGCGAGAGCTGCTTGAAAATCTCCTTCGAGCAGCGCACGTCGGCGCGGTAGTCCGCCGACGCCGCCCACAGACGCACGATGTCCGCGCCGAAGTCGCGGATAAGCTCGCTCGGATCGACGCCGTTGCCGAGGGATTTGTGCATCGCCTTGCCCTCGCCGTCGACCGTCCAGCCATGCGTCAGGCACTTGCCGAAGGGCGCCCCCTTGCCGAGCGCGCCGACGCTGGTCAGCAGGCTCGACTGGAACCAGCCGCGATACTGATCGGCGCCCTCCAGATACATCGTCGCCGGCCACAGCTCCGGATAGGTGCGGCGCAGGGAGGCGATGTGGGTGGAGCCGGAGTCAAACCAGCCGTCGAGCGTATCCGTTTCCTTCTCGAAGGATTTGCCGCCGCAGTGCGGGCAGGCAAAGCCTTCGGGAACAAGCGCCGCTGCTTCGTGGGCGAACCAGTAGTTCGAGCCGTGCTCGTCGAAGAGGGTTGAAATGTGTTCGATGCTTTCCGGCGTGCAGACGGGCTTGCCGCAGTCCTTGCAGTAGAAGACGGGGATCGGCAGACCCCAGCGGCGCTGACGGGAGATGCACCAATCGGCGCGGTCGCGGATCATGGAAACCATGCGATCCTTGCCCCACGCGGGCAGCCATTCGACCGCGTCGCAGGCGGCGACCGCCTCGTCCTTGAACGCTTCGACCGAGCAGAACCACTGCGGCGTGGCGCGGAAGATGATCGGCGCCTTGCAGCGCCAGCAGTGCGGATAGCTGTGGACGATATGCTCGGAGGCGAACAGCGCGCCGCTGTTCTTCATATCCTCTAAAATGACCGGGTTGGATTCCTCGGTCTTCATGCCGGCGTAGGGACCGGCGTAGTCGGTGTGGCGACCGCGGTCGTCGACCGGCACGATCAGCTCCATGCCGTAGCGGCGGCAGGTTTGATAGTCGTCCGCGCCGAAGCCGGGCGCGGTGTGGACGCAGCCGGTGCCGGAGTCCATGGTGACGTACTCGGCGTTCAGGAGGCGGGAGGTCTTGTCGAGGAAGGGGTGCTTGGCGAGCATGTTCTCGAAGAAGCTGCCCGGATGCGTTTCGACGATTTCATAACGCTCCACGCCGCCGACCCGCATGACCTTTTCCGCCAGCGCCTCGGCGACAATATAGCTTTCGCCGTTTTCCGCGCGGACGACGGCGTAGCTTTCGCGCGGGTGCAGGGAAATGCCCATGTTGCCGGGCAGCGTCCAGATCGTCGTCGTCCAGATGACGAAGAAGAGCTTGCTGTGATCGAGGTGGGAGAGCTTGCCGAGGTCGTCTTCCATACGGAATTTAACGTAGACCGTGGTGCAGGAGTCGTCCTGATATTCGATCTCCGCCTCGGCAAGCGCGGTTTCGTCCTTCGGGCACCAGTAGACGGGCTTCAGACCCTTGTAAATATAGCCCTTGCGGTACATCTCGCCGAAGACCTTGACCTCCTCTGCCTCGAAATGACGGTCCATCGTGCGGTAGGGATGCTCCCAGTCGCCCAGCGCGCCCAGACGGCGAAAGCCCGCCATCTGCCGCTGGATGAAATCCTCGGCAAACGCCTCGCAGGCGGAGCGGAATTCGGTCACGGGCATGGTCTTGTGATTGAGCTTGTTCTTCTTGATGATTGCCGACTCGATCGGCATGCCGTGGTTATCCCAGCCGGGGGTGTAGGGGGTGTAGTAGCCGCGCATCGCGTAGGAGCGGACGATAAAGTCCTTCAGCGTCTTGTTCAGCGCGTGCCCCATGTGAATGTCGCCGTTGGAGAAGGGAGGACCGTCGTGCAGGACGAAGGCGGGCTTTCCCTGATTCTTTTCCAGCAGGAGACGGTAAACGTCGATTTGGTTCCAGTGCTCCAGCATACCCGGCTCGCGGGCAGGCAGACCGGCGCGCATGGGGAAGTCGGTCTGCGGCGTGATGATGGTGTCTTTGTAGTCCATAAATTTCCTCCGAGAAAAATAATGATCAATGCGCAATGCGGAATGACCTCTCAGCCGCGTCATTGCGAGCATGACGCAGTCAAGCGTGGCAATCTGCTCCTTGCAGGCATGGCACGTTTACCGTATTACGAAAAGTATCTGCTGACAATACGCATGGATTGCCACGGATGCTGACGCGGGCTCGCAATGAAATATGGCTCCCTCTCTGAGGGAGTTAGGGAAGCAGATGCATTCCGTATTCCGAACTCCGCATGAAAAAACGCCCCTATCTCGATCAAGAGACAGAGGCGTTTTTCTCTGCGGTACCACTCCTGTTCCCCCGTGAACGGGGGCGCTCAAACACGCGGTAACGGGCGTGGACCGTCCTGCCCTACTCGTTTCAGGCGGATGCTCCGGGGTGATATTCGCACGTCGCGCGGCTGCCTCGCATCGACCGGCAGCTTTCTGTACGCGGAGGGCGCGCTGTTTGTCCCCATCAGCGCAGGCAATATGGTCAGTCTTGATTACGACCGAATTTCAATTCCTCAAAGACCTTCAGCTTGGCGGGCGACAGCTCGCCGTGCAGCGGGTTGGTCGGCTCCTCGGCGGGCGGCGCGTCCTCCTCCGCCGGTTCCTCGTCGATCGGAAGGGGCGCGTCGGCAACGTCGATGGATTCCTCGATCTGCCTGCCGATTTCCTCGATCAGCGCGTCCGCCTTCTCCTCCGGGGTGGGCGCGATGGGGTCCTTGTCATAGTCGAACGGACGGACGGGCTCCGCGGGCGCGGGAACCGTTTCGGGCAACTCCTGCCTGCGCAGCTCCGCCAGCAGCTCCAGCTGGCGGTTCAGGCGGCGCTCCATGCCGTCGAGGAATTGCGCCGTCGCCTGCTTTGCGGCTTCCAGCCGCTCCGTTTCCGTACCGATCATCTGATCCGCGTTCTGCGCCTTTGCGGCGGCTTCCTCCTCCGCGTCGCGGAGCATTTTCGCGCATTTCTTCTCCGCCTCGACCGTCATCTGCTCGCAGGTCTTCTGCGCGGCGAGGATGGCGTTCTGCATGGAGGCTTCCTGCTTGCGGTATTCCTCTAACTTTTCGACCAAGATCCGCATTTTGCTTTTTAAAACGGAGTTTTCCTTATAAAGCGCGAGGTAATCCTCCGTCAGCGGCTCCAGTACGTCGTCGACCGACGCCATGTCGTAGCCGCCGAAGATTGCTTTTTCAAAACTGATCTCCTGAATCTGCTGCGGTGTCAGCATAATGAAACCTCCATATTTTTATGTAGGGAAGGCGAACTCAGAAATATACGCTCTCGTTCTTTTCCAGTTCCTCCGCCAGATCGCCGACCACGCCGACGTTATAGGGGGTGACGAGGTAGGTGGAGAGGGCGATTTTCTTGATCTTGCCGTCGAGGGCATAGGCGCAGCCGGACAGGAAGTCCACCAGACGGCGCGCGACGTCCTTGTTGGTCGTTTCGAGGTTCAGAACGACAGCCTTCTTATCGCGCAGGCTGTCGGCAATCTCGGAGACCTGATCGAAGCGGTCGGGCTTGACCAGAACGACCTGCAGCTGGGCGCCGGAATTGATATTCACGACGCGACCCGCGCCGGGGCGCGGCTCTGCTGCCGGAGCGGCAGCCGGACGGCTGTAGTTGGGCGCGGCGCGATAGGGCGCGGGATCGGGTTCCGGCTCCTCTTCGGGCAGCTCCTCGTCGTAATCGTCATAATCGTCTTCCGGTTCGGAATAGGGGCGGGTCAGCTTTCTGATTTCATCCATCAGTCCCATGGTGTGTTTCCTCCGTATGTAGAACAGTTTATTTAGAATAATCCCTTGCGCCGAAAATCGCGGTCCCGACGCGGATCATCGTACTGCCGCAGGCAATGGCGTCCTCAAAGTCGTCCGTCATGCCCATCGACAAAATTTCCATGTTAATATTATGATATTTTTTTGCTGTTATGTCAACAGCTATTCGCTTGATTTCCGTAAAAAATCTGCAATTATCTCCGCTTTTTTCCGAAACGGGAGGAATTGCCATCAGTCCGCGCAGACGGACGTGGGGATACTGCCCCATGGAAGCGGCGACGCCGTCGACCTCCTCCGGCGAAAAGCCGGATTTGCTCTCCTCCGCGCCGACGTTGATCTCCAGCAGGACGTCCTGCACGATCTGCCGCTTTGCCGCTTCCTTCTCGATTGCCGCAAGCAGCGCCGGACGGTCGACGGACTGGATGAGATCGACCGCGCCGACGACCTTGTTGACCTTGTTGGTCTGCAAATGCCCGATAAAGTGTACGCTTGCGCCGTCGTAGGCGTGCTGCGCCTGCTTGGCGACGAGCTCCTGCACGCGGTTTTCGCCGCAGCAGGCGACGCCCGCGGCGATTGCCTCGCGGACGCGGTCGGCGTCGTTCATTTTCGTCGCCGCGCAAAGCACGATCTCCTTCGGGTCGCGCCCCGCTTTTCTTGCCGCCGCGTCCATCCGCGCACGGATGCCGGCGATATTCTGAGCGATCATTCCGCAATCACACTCCCGTCTCGGATGGTTTCCTCCGTCAGGATCACGGCGTCGTCCGCGCGCAGACCGCCCGCCTCCTGCCGGATGATGTAATAGTCTTTGTACTCAAAAATGATTTCGACCGGCTTCCAGCGCGCCTTTGCCCCGACAAGCACGTAAACGCCCGTCTCGCCGTCCTCTTCCCGCACGGCGTCCTTCGGAACGCGGAGCCCCTCGTAGGTGTGGAAGCTCAGCGACGCCGTGACCGTCCGCAGGGCGGTGACGTCCTGCATCCGTTCCGCGCAGGAAACGACCAGCAGGCTCGCGCCGTCCGCGTCCGTAACGAGACGCTCGATCTGCACGGGCTGGGCGGTCATTTCCTCGCCCATCAAGGTCAGCAGCAGGGTGTCGCCCGCCTTGCAGCGATCCGCCGCTCCCGCGGGCAGCTCGCAGAGCAGATACCATTTCTGCCCGAAAATCAGCCGACCGATCGTGCGCTCCGGCACGGCGGCGCGGCGGGCGGCTAAGCCGCGCAGGTCGGAGAGCGTCATGCTCTGCAGCAGCTCCGGCGTGAGAACCCCCTCAAAGCCGTCCGTCACGAGGGAGAAATATCCCGCCTGCGAGACGGCGATCGGCACGGCGGCTTCCGCACACTGCGCCTGCAGCGCGGCGATCTCCTCGTCGAGATTGGCAAGCCGCGCCTGTACCCTTGCGGCGTCTGCGCGCGTCAGACTGCGCTGCAGAATGTACGGCTCCAGCGCGGCGGACGCCGACTGCATGCGCGGGAAGGACTGTGCGGCGGTCTGCGCGGAAAGGCGGATGATATTCGCGGCGATCGAAGCGTCCGCCGCGGACAGCTCCTTCGCGCCCTCCGCCGCAAAGAGCAGGCGGTCGCGCTGCGTTTGCAGGGAAAGCAGCTCCCGCTGCGCGCGGGCGACCTCCTCCGACGCGCAGCCGTAGGCGACCGTCTGCCCGCCGCCGACGCGCTGTCCCTCGGACAGAGCGGCGACGGGGCAGGGCTTGCTGCTGACCAGAAGCTCCTCCGAGCGCACCACAAAGCCGGAAACGGTCAAACCGTCGCCGACTTCGCAGTAGACGGGCGCGAGCGTCGTGTAGTCCTCGCCCGACCGCAGAAAGATCGAGCAGAGGACGAAGATCGCCAGCAGCGCCGCCAGCAGTATGGAGGTTAGCTTTAAGTAGAATTCGCCCTGCTTTTTCATGGTAATTCCTTTGCGCAGGACTTCTGACCGGCTACGCGCTCGGAAAGCGGACGGGCTGCAGCGGGACCAGCGTGGAGATCGCGTGCTTGTAGATCATCTGCTGCTTGCCCTCGGAGCTTAAAACGACGACGAAGCTGTCGAAGCCGGTGACGATGCCCTTGAGCTGGAAGCCGTTCATCAGAAACATCGTGACCGGCGTGTGCTCCCGGCGCACCTCATTGAGGATCAGATCCTGCAGGTTTTCTGTGTTTGACATTATAGGTACCTCTTTTCTTGTGTTTTTTGGGATACCTATATTGTAGCGGGTTTGCTTTGTCAGAATCGGCGGAAGACCGTCGAAGGATGGAAAATATTTCCAATTGGGATCGCGGCATGATATCGCTCCCTCTGAGGGGAAGCGATCCATAGCCCCCTCCCCGCGGAAGCTGGCGGCGCAGCTGACTGAGGGAGGCAAGAGCGCGACCTTCCTGCCGCCGTTATGCGCCGACGGTCTTTGTTACCTTTTGTATCGACAGCAGGACAAGCAGGAAACCGACGGCGGAAGCGACGATGCAGACGGTCAGCATCACGGGAACGCCGACGGCGTCGATCAGCGAGCCGCCCAGCGCCCACGCGATCAGGCAGCCGAGGGTGTTCGCCGTGCCGAGATAGGTCTGCCCCTTGACGACGTTGCGCTTCGGGACGACCGTGCCGACGTAATAGACCGTACTGACGGCAAAAAGCGCGAAGCCGAGCAGCTGCGCCGCCTGTGCGCTGTAGAGCCCCGCCGCGCCGGGCAGGAGCAAGGTCAATACAAGCCGCAGCGTCATGCAGAGGCACGAGAGCAGGAGCAGCAGGTCACAGCGTACCTTCTTGACCACGGCGGTAAAGAAGAACATTGCGGGCAGCTCAACCACGGCGGCGATCAGAAGCGCCGTTCCCTGCACGGCGGTCGCGCCGACGTCGTCCGCACCCGGCGACTTGAGCTGCGCCACGCGGAACATGCAGTTGCTCAAAACATTGTGCCCGACGTAGAGCAAAATCGCGCCGAGCAGGAACCCCACCATTTTGTGATTTTCACGGAAGAAGTCCGCCGCCGAGGTCGGCGCGTCTTCCACGCGCGCGGCGAGCCGTTTGCCGACGGGCATCAGGAACACTGCCGACACGAAGAGCGACGCCGTGACAGCGCCTGCAAGCGCGACGCCCGCCATGCCGAGCCGCGCGATCAGCAGCGGCGCGACGCGAGCGGCGACGCCGAAGCTCACCGAGCCGACGCCGCGCGCAAGACCGAAGTTGATCCTCTGCCCGCTGCGGATTCCCTCCATGCCGAGGGCGTTTGCGAAGGACGGCAGCGCCTGCAAGCCGACGCAGGCGCCTGCGAACAGCACTGCCGTTGCGCCCGTGCCGATGCGCGGCAGCATCGTCGTCGCGGCGGACAGCGCCGTCAGCGCGCCGCTGAACGCCAGAATACTCCGCACGCGCAGTCCCGTCCGGTCCGCCAAGGCAGTCAGCAGCGGCTGCAAAAGGCAGGCGAGCGCGGTTGCCGCGCACAGGAGCAGCCCCGCTGCGGTGTCGGTCATGCCGAGCTTTTCCGTCATATAGGGGTTTGCGTAAGAAAACAGGAAGCCGTAAGTTCCCCAGAGCATCGCCTGAACGAAGCTGTACTGCGCGGTCGCGCACTCGCCGTTCCTGCTCATTTCAGCCTCTCATAATACCAGACCAGCAAAAGGTCCGTCACCTCGCCGTAGGACTGTACGCCCGACGCCACCGAAAAGCTCTTCAAATACGTATCGTATACCTTGTCGCTCAGCTCCGCGGCTTTTTCGTCGCGCAGCGACCGGTAGTGCTCCACGGAGTCCGCCCAGTCGCGGGCGACCGGCGCATTCACGCCGTTCCAGACCTCCTGCGCCGACGCCGGGTCCTGCCGGTAGAGGGCGTCGTAGCAGTAGCGGAAGGCGGCGTAATAGCCGGAATACTGGAACTCCGGACGTTGGTTCGCGCTGCACGCGAGGAAGCCCGCGAAATTCGCCTCATCCTCCCGCGCGAACGCCATGCGGTGCCCGATCTCGTGGCACATCGTAAAGGGCATGGACGCACTGTGCGTCGTGGTGCTGACGCAGCTCTCGCCTGTCAGACAGATAAACACGCCCGTGGTGTTCAGCTTTCCCTGCAGGGAGCTC
>Ga0265301_10004106_pt1 | contig 14854 bp, 10 predicted proteins | sample AusTroGonzalo_MG_2_FD_193488 | JGI IMG/M metagenome (GOLD analysis project Ga0265301, IMG submission 193488) | Bovine rumen microbial communities from tropical cattle in Woodstock, Queensland, Australia - Gonzalo_04 | ecosystem: Host-associated > Mammals > Digestive system > Stomach > Rumen ...
AATAGGCCGTGTAGATGATCGTTGTTATACCGGTACATCTGAGAATATTATGTCTGAGGCTCAGTTATTAGAATTTCTGTATGATTATAACAAGAAAGAACCCTTACCGAAAAATATTAAGTTAGCGTTTATAAAAACATCTTTAGCTATGGCAAAACGTTTCGGCTTCGATTTTAACCAGAATGAACGTGGACGCAAGAGATTTCACTACTGTTGGTCAGGAACTCCGGTTGACAATGTTCAATACATTGATAAAAATTTGTATGTTTACAGATGTACTTATTCGGTTGGCAGAGAAGATTTAGCTGTTGCTAATTTTAATAGTGGTGAGGTTGTTGAGAACGCTAAGATGTTTGATCGTTCATCTTTCTTGTCCAAATGTTGGGATTGCCCGCTCGGTGGTTACTGTGGCGGCGGATGTAGTATTTCATGTCATATTAATCAAAATCGTTTTTGCCATGAAGAATTGGAAAATTTTGAATATCTCATTCAAAATCTTATTCTTCCGATTATAAGGATAAAGCTTCATGAAGTCTCTTAATAACACAGATTCTTTTGGGGGTAAGGCAAAAGGTTTGCTATTACTCAAAGAAATTGGGATTTCCGTTCCCGAATTTATGATTATACCTGCAAATGATGTGCTTACGCTTTTAAACGATACTGCTAAAATGGATCAGTTATATCAAAAGATTAAGAATCAATTTGCTCAAACTAAATTGGCCATTCGTTCTTCCGCAGATAAGGAAGATGGCGAGCTAAAATCTTATGCTGGTTTTTTCTCAACTGTGCTTAATGTACGAATTGAACCAAAAGAGATTTATAATGCCATCAAAAAAGTTTATGACAGCGCACAACGGTCTGCACAAGCTAATGTTAAGATGAACATTATCATCCAAGCGATGGTTAAACCGGTTATTGCCGGTGTATGTTTTTCTGAGGTAATTGATGAATATAATCAAAAATTATGCCTTATCTCTTTTGTCAGAGGGTTGGCAAATAAATTGGTTGACGGCAAAGTAAAAGCTACCAATGCTTTATACAAAATAAAAAATAACAAAATAGACCATGCGGATTTTTCCATCAATGGGAAATTATATCAATATACCGAGCAATTGCACAATCTTTTACCTGTCATTCAAAAAATTCGAGATAAGATATATCCTGATGCTGATATAGAATGGTGCGTAGATAAAAAAAGTCGTCCGTGGATTGTCCAGGTCCGCCCGATTACTAAAAAAATTTATCTTTCTAAAGAAACTCAAGAATGTGTTGTTGCCTCGGATGGCTTAGCTCACGGAAAAGCCTATTGCATAGATAGTTCTTTGCCAACAGATAAACTTAAATCAGCTATTTTTGACTTCAAAAAAAATGATATTTTGGTATCCGAGTATACAGATACCCTTTTTATGCCTGCAATTAACAAAGCAAGTGCAATATTAACTGTCGAAGGGGATATATTATCCCATAGTGCAATTACTTCCAGGGAGCTAAATATTCCCTGTTTGGTTGGTATAAAAAATTTATTATCAAAAATAAAAACCGGCGATGATATTTATATAAACACTTATAAAAACATATTAGAGGTTAATGGTCATAATTTATGGAATAAATCTTCCGATATTGATTGGACATCTTTTTATGATTTTTCCAATCTGATTGAGTTGAGATGCAACAAGGATTTATTGCTTTTTGAAAATACTTTTGGTAATTATATCCTGTATTATGAAAATAATATTCCGACAAAAATCATTGAAACCACAGTTGCACATTTGACGGCAAAATTCAAAAATAAAATTCAACTATCGGACAGTAACAAATATCATTGGTATTTTGAATGGAAGAATTTTAATCAACTTTCTATATTTAGAAAATATTCCGAAAGGGCTTCTGAATTGGCTCGAAATTTCCGGCATGATAAAATTCACGATTTTTATGAAGAAGTTTTCAAAGAATGTTTGCATATTAAAAGCAGTAAATCGTTTAAAAATGAGCTACATCAGCAAGAAATAATTCTTTCATTATATTTCTTACTGGATATGTTGTTACCGATGGGTTTAAGTATGCGCTATGCGTATTTGAAAGCCTTTCCTATTCTACCTTCAAATATGTCTTTTTCTTCGCTGTTTGCACCTCGTGTTATCAAAAATAAAACATTATCAAAAATCCAAAAGTATTTACTGAATGTTGCCGCAGAAAAAAATAAAATTTTTGCCAGATTTATAGATAATAATTTATTGTCGTATGATTATATACAGATCAGAGATCAACAAATAAGAGCTTTATTTGATAATAAATATCCGAAATATTCCATTCAAATGTATCAACTTTTTTATAAAAAATACGTAAAAGACAAAGATGCTGATAGTTAATGGACTGACCAAGTATTATGGCGCAGATTTAATACTAAAAAACATCTCTTTTTCGATTGGAGAAAAAGATCGTTTGGCTATAGTCGGTAATAATGGCGCAGGAAAAACAACCCTGTTAAAAACTATTGCAGATGAAACCGATCATGAAGGAAACATTGAGTTGGTCGGTGGTTTTAAAAACATCGGCTGGTTAAAGCAGGAAATAGATGAAAAATTTCTAGAGGATATAGTCTTTGAGTTTATTGAAAAAGGACGAAATCTCAAAAGTATAGAAGATAAAATCAATCAGGCTTATATATTGCTCTCCAGACCGGATATATCCGAACAAGAAAAGACAATTCTTTATAGTAAGATCGAAGAACAACAAAGTATTTTTGAACAAAACGGCGGTTATACTATAGAAGCAGATATTGCTAAATTAGCAAAAGGTTGCGGTGTTGATGATATATTGAATTATAAATTAAAAGAATTATCCGGAGGTCAAAAATCGAGAGTGGCTTTCACGCAATTACTTTACTCCAATCCTGATGTGTTATTGCTTGATGAACCGACAAACCATTTGGATAAAGCCACTAAAGATTGGATCATGGATTATATTAGCAACTACAGAGGCGCAGTTATTTCTGTTTCTCATGATGAAGAATATTTAAGAAAAACAGCCAATAAAATTCTGATGATAAACGATACGACACGTACCGGTGAATTGTTTTCCAATACTTATGACGAATTTTTGGATATCATTAAATTGCGTGATGAGTATTTTTTTAAGACCTTTCGCAATCAAATGAAAAAAATTGAAAAAGTAGAAGCCTTTATTCAAAAAATGGAAGGCACTTCCGGCAAGCGAAAAAAACAAGCACAAAGCCGCGAAAAAATGCTAGAAAAGATGAAAGCCGATATGGTTGTTGCCCCACAAAAATCCAAAAAAGCAAATATTTCATTTGATGTTGAAACACATACAGAGAAATCACCGCTGAGTGTATCCGGGTTATTTTTTTCATACCCGAATCATGCTGTTTTAAAAAATATAGATTTTTCAGTTTACCCAAATGAACGTTTTATCATCGTCGGCAAAAACGGTGCAGGAAAAACAACACTTTTAAAATTACTTAATAGTCTGTTGAAACCGCAAAAAGGTAGTATCAATATATGGAGTAAAGCCAGCATTGGTTACTATGCTCAAGAACAGGAAAACATATCAGATTTCAATCGTGTTATTGACGAGGTTGTGTATCCACAATACACTGAAAAGCAAATCCGTCATGTTTTAGGTCGCTTTAATTTTTCCGGTGATAAAGTTTTTCAAGAGGTGAAGACTTTGTCTCCCGGCGAAAGAAGTCGTCTGGCACTACTAAAATTATGTATGAAGAAACCTAATCTTATGCTGCTTGATGAACCGACAAATCATCTGGATTTAGTTACTAAAAAAATATTAGCCGATGCGTTGAAAGATTATCAAGGCACAATTTTAATGGTTTCACACGATTTGGATTTTTTAGGTGATTTTAAAATAGATAGAATGTTGATGCTACCATCCGGTCGCATCCAAGCGTATGATAAAGAGATAGTTAATCGTTATTACAAAGAAGAATTATTACAAAAAGAGACAAATAATAGTCACAAATAATCAATTTATTTCGGTATGTCTAACATTGCCAAATACATTTATTTGTGGAAAAACAAGCAATAAAAACGAAATTTGAGGAATCGATTATAGCAACATTAAATTCAAAGGATGTTTGAATTGGTAAATTATTAACTTAAAAGTATTTTTTAGGGTCGACACCTTCAAATTAGTTCGCCAATTGAAAACTATGATCATTCGCAAAAAAAAAGCACCGCAAGGGTGTTTTTATGTTGGCTGCTTCACCTGGACTGGGCTGCGGCTTTTAAAAAAGCCTCACCCGATCTTACCACACGGCGACAATTCCCGCCGTGTGATGCGATTTCAAACCATTTGGTTCTTCACCTCAGGATAAATAGCCAACAAAAAACCTCCCGCAAGGGGAGGTTTCATGTTGGCTGCTTCACCTGGACTGGACTGCGGCTTTTATAAAAAAGCCTCGTCCCATCTTTCCACACGGCGACAATTCCCGCCGTGTGATGCGATTTCGAATTGGTTCTCCCATAAAGATAAAGCAGCCACTAAAAAAGCCCCTCAAAAGGGGCTCATTAGTGGCTGCTTCACCTGGACTCGAACCAAGATTGACGGAGTCAGAATCCGCTGTCCTACCATTAGACGATGAAGCAACAGAAAATGTGAGAGCTGTATACGATTTTTTTTAAGAGTTGTCAAATATTTTTTAACATCTTTATTGTGAAATAAAAAGCAAAGCTTAAATAAAAAACGGAGGCTGATATGTTCAAAAAAATAACTTCTTTATGGGAAATGATTTTCGGTCCGTCAGCAGAAGACGGTTCAATTAACATTAAACCGCGCGCACAAAAGAAAAAGGGATTTACGCCGACATATCTGATCATTGCTGAAGATTTAAACAACAAAGAGCAAAAAGTGTTTGAAGCTTCGGTATACAACCTATGCGTGATTGCCAAAACGAAACCGGAATATCAAAAAGATATTATGGATATCTTGGAGCTTTGCTTGAAAAAATTTCAAAATCAGCCGAGCCGTGTTGACTACATTAAAGAAGCACTTCAGGCACACGATCTCGATCATTTTTTACACAACTAATAAGATAATATTTTATATGTTAGCAATTTTTAATTGACTTTAAAATTTAAAGTCATATATTTGCTTTTGTGAATATATGGGCAGCCTAACAGCCCGAGAGTTTAATCTGATTAAGAAAGGAATATATAAATGTGCACTGGGACTGTGAAATGGTTTAATTACAAAAAGGGATACGGTTTTATTGCTCCTGAAAACGGGGATAAAGATATTTTTGTTCATATTACAAAATTGGAAGAGAAGGGCATTAAACGTTTAAATGATGGTCAAAAGGTAAGCTATGAACCCTATGATGACAGGGGGCGTATTGCCGCCGGTGAAATTAAAATCTTATAGTTCTCCTTTAAGATTTAAAACAAAAAACCGCTTTGAAAGAGGCGGTTTTTTTTCTTATTTTTTCTTTTTGGCTGTTGATGCGGCCGGTGTTGGTTTTAAATGGCGCGTCATGTCTAAAAACTTATCGGTTCTCTGTTTTTTCAGTTCTGTTGGCGTAAGCGTTAAAAGCTCTGAAAGATGTTTCCTCAAAGCGGCGCGCAAATTGTCAAACACAACTTTGGGGTGTCTGTGAGCACCACCCATCGGCTCTTCAACAATTTCATCAATCACCTTAAATTTTTTCAAATCTTGCGCCGTTAGTTTTAAGGCTTCCGTTGCTTCTTGAACTTTATCTGACGAACGCCACAAAATAGAGGCGCAACCTTCCGGCGAAATAACCGAATAAATGGCATTTGAAAGCATCATCACAACGTTAGCTGTTGCAATGGCAATGGCACCGCCGGATCCGCCTTCGCCGATAATGGTTGAAATAATAGGCACTTTAACCTGAAAACATTTTTCAATTGAAGTTGCAATAGCCTCTGCTTGGCCGCGCTCTTCGGCTTCCACGCCGGGATAAGCACCGGCTGTGTCCACAAAAGTTAAAATCGGCAAATTAAGCCTTGAAGCCAAATCCATCAAGCGTTGTGCTTTTCGATATCCTTCAGGTTTGGCCATGCCGAAATTATGTTTGACACGTGTGTCTAAATCATGCCCTTTTTCCTGACCGATGACGGCCACGGATATACCTTCAAATTTACCGATGCCTGCAATCATCGCTTCATCATCTGCAAAACATCTGTCTCCCGAAAGAACAACAAAATCTTCAATCAAAGCGTTAATAAAATCAATGGTATGCGGACGGTGAGGATGGCGCGCAATTTGTGTTTTTTGCCATGGGGTTAAATTTTGATAAACTTCTCCGATAAGTCTGTTAAGCTTTGTTTTAAGGCGTTTGACTTCTTTTTGAATGTCAACATCTTCCTCTTTTGAAAGCTGTTCCAAATGAGCGATTTTTTCTTCAACCGTGACAATCTCTTCTTCAAAGTCTAAAACAACTTCGCTTGTTTCCTGAGCCATTGATAACCCCGTCTAAAGTTAATATTAAGCCTATAGATACCACATTTTTTAAAAAAAGATACTCATTTTTTATAGTTGTTGATTTTTTTGCTTGAGAGATTGAAAAACAGCTAAAATTAAATAAAATACACAAAAAGAAGACTGTTGGTCTGTTTAAAGGAGAAAATTTTTGTTAACGCTTTTGTTTTTTGCCTCAATTTTTTCATCTCTGATATGGTTAATCTACGCGGGGCTTTTTGTTCACAATCGTTTTGCAACGGTTGATGTGTCATCTGTTGATGCCTACACATTGGCATTATATGCCGGTTTGGTTGTTATTCCCGTTTGGATTGTTTGGCAGGTTTTTGGGTTTATCAATCAATATTTTAAAACAAAATCAACAGATAAAAAGCTTGAACAGCTTTTCACGCAAATGAAGAAAAATCAGGATTATACCGATTTGGTTGTGCGTGTGATGCTTGATGCCGAACACGAAATAAAAGATGGATTTGTGGTTGGTAAGTTTGATGTTTTTGTGGCGGATATGAATGAAATTTTAGCAGATATTGTTCAGCGCACAAATGCCGCTTCTTCCGTTAAATTAAGCGAACTTTGGCTCAGAGTAAAAAACGGCGAAAGGTGGAGCATTGCAAAAACCTTTATTGAAAATGCGAAAGCACATACTGATTTTGAAAGCTATTTGAAAGATAAAGCCGAACGAGATAAAGTTTTCAAAGGAACTCTTCTTGAGTTTTGTGCCCGTTATCAAAATTTATCCAACATGCTTGAAAAGCATGACAGAGACCGTGTTTTTATCACAATTTTGGAAACGGGTGTGATGGGTAAAGTTTATGCCATGCTTTCTCCGATTGCTTTGAATATGACAAGCATTGCCCAATTTGACGATCAGGTAAAAGAAGATGAGAAAGAAGAAGATGAAAAATTATTTGACGTTTCTCCCTCAATAGCTCAAATGGAAGCGCCGGTTGAAGAAAAGAAAGTTTCGTTTTTCAAAAAAATAAATCCGTTCGGTAAAAAGAAAACAGAAGATGACGAATATATAAAAGATGATGGCACAAAACAAGATTTTCAAGATGACGACGATGCGTTCTTTTCTGCGTTGCAACAAAGAATGATGGCCCCGGAAGATCAAGAAAATAAATTTGATTTACAAACAAAAAACGATATGCAAAATGAAAATGAACCTCATTTTGAACCTGATTTTTCAAAAACACAAAAAACGGAAGATGTCGTGTCTCAAAATTTTGAAGCACGGCAAAATAATTTATCATCTTTTTCAAGCGAGCCTGAAATATCAAACCCAAAAGAATCAACAACTGATGAAAATGAAAATTTAGCTTATCCTTTCGGTGGCTGGACGGATGCAAGCAATAATTAGGGTTTTGTTGATTATCTTTTTGTTCGGTAGCACTTTTGCTAATGCTACCGAAAATAAAATCGCACTTTACGGCGAGGCGAAATATAAAGACGATTTTAAAAATTTTGCTTATGTTAATCCGAATGCCCCGAAAGGTGGAAAGCTCGTTATGCCGGAATATGGCGGGTTTGACAACTTTAATCCGTTTATTTTTAAAGGTTCCGCATCTTCTACGGTTGCTGATTTGATTTGGGACAGTTTAGGCTACACGCCCGTTGATGACATAACGGTTGCCTATCCGTTAATTGCTAAAAAGTTTGAACTCAAAAAAGACCATATCGATTTTATTTTAGATGAACGTGCCAAATTCGCAGACGATTCGCCGATAACGGCAGATGATGTGGTTTTTAGTTTTAATATTCTTCTTGAAAAAGGCTCTCCGATTTACAAAGTTTATTATGCCGATGTCTTAAAAGCCGAAAAAATAGACAATCATCGAGTTCGTTTTTATTTTAAGAAGGATTCACAAAACAAAGAACTTCCTCTTATTTTATCGCAATTTAAGATTTTTCCGAAAAAAGATTGGGAGAACAGAGATTTTGCAAAACCGAGCTTACAGATTCCGCTTGGTGGCGGTCCATACAAAATCAAAAGTTTTCAGGCCGGAAAATATATCGTTTTAGAGCGCGATAAAAACTATTGGGCAAAAGATTTGCCAACCCGCAAAGGTTTTTATAATTTTGATGAAATCCGCATTGATTACTATCAAGATACAACGGTAACCCTGCAGGCACTTTTTTCCGGCAACATTGATTTAAGAGAAGAATACATCGCTAAAATTTGGGCCATTGGCTACGATAATGATTTGGTGAAATCAGGTAAAGTTAGCAAAAAGGCGTTTGAACATCACAATCCTGCCGTTTTGCAATATTTTGCCATCAATTTAAGACGTGAAAAGTTTGCCGATAAGCGTGTACGTCGCGCGCTTGATTTAGCTTTTAATTTTGATTGGGCAAACGAAAAACTTTTTTATAAAGCCTATAAAAGGCTGCATAGTTATTTTACAAATACAGATTTTGAAGCAACGGGTTTGCCTCAAGGAAAAGAAAAACAAATTTTAGAAAAATATAAAGACAAACTTGATGAAAGCGTTTTTAGGGCACCTTTTGTTTTGCCTGATAATTCAACACCCAAAAAGGTGCGCGAAAATTTAAGGCAAGCCGCTCAGCTTTTCAAAGAAGCGGGGTATGAAATAATAGACGGCCAAATGCGTAACGTTAAAACATATGAACCTTTTAAATTCGAAGTTTTAAGCAATTCTGCAAACGGCGCAGCTTTTACACGTGTGATGCTTCCCTTTATTGAAAATTTAAGAAAGATAGGCATTGAGGTAACATTTCGCAATTTAGAGGTTAATATTTTCAAAAACCGTATGGATAATTTTGATTATGACATGGCGATTATGTCTTATCGTATCAGTCCCATGCCTGGAAATGAGCTCAAAGAAATGTATGGTTCAAAAGCAGCCGATGTGAAGGGAAGCTATAACATCATGGGCATTCAAAATGAGGTGGTGGATTCTTTGATCGATGAGATTATCAAAGCCGATCAAAAAGAAGACTATGAAGCTTATATTAAAGCTTTGGATAGGGTGCTTTTAAGTGAATATTACCTCATTTTTCAATGGTATTCGCCTTATAATCGCGTTGGATATTGGAACAAATTCGGCATGCCGCAAACAGATGAAAAAGTCGGTTTTCAGGTGGAGACATGGTGGTTAAAGGAGGCAGAATAAATGCGAAGTTATATCATCAAACGCTTATTGTTGATTCCGCTCACTTTACTTGGAATTTTAGCCGTTAATTTTGCCGTTATTCAGTTTTCGCCCGGCGGTCCGGTGGAATATGTGTTGGCAAAATATCAGGGCATGAATACGGACAGTAAAGCTCAGTTTACATCAACGCCCCAAGCCCAAAACACCGGCTCAAGCACAAAGTATCAGGGCTCACAAGGTGTGCCTGAAGATTTGATTGAAGAACTCAATAAACAGTTCGGTTTTGATAAGCCCTGGTATGAGCGCTTTTATAAAATGATTAAAGATTATGCCTCTTTTGATTTTGGTAAGAGCTATTATCAAGATAAAACAGTTTGGGAATTAATCATCGAGCGTATGCCTGTTTCTGTTTCTTTAGGGCTTTGGTCAACACTGATTATTTACCTGATATCTATTCCGCTCGGAATAAAAAAAGCACTTTATGACGGAACAAAGTTTGATATGTCAACAACGATTGCGGTGATTGTCGGATCTGCCATACCGGTGTTTTTGTTTGCCGTTTTCTTGATAGTGTTTTTTGCAGGAGGCACGTATTTTCAGTGGTTTCCTTTGCGCGGATTGACTTCCGATAATTTTGAAACGTTAAGCCTTTTCGGTAAAATCAAAGATTATTTTTGGCATATCGCTTTGCCTGTTTTTTCAATTGTGATCGGCGGTTTTGCAACGCTTACAATGCTGACCAAAAACTCATTTTTAGATGAACTCGGCAAGCAATATATCTTAACGGCCAGAGCCAAAGGTCTGTCTGAAAAAGACATCTTGTATAAACACGTTTTCAGAAATGCAATGCTGATTATTATTGCAGGCTTTCCGTCACTTTTAATTAAAATGTTGTTCACGGGTTCTGTTTTAATTGAAGTTGTTTTTTCATTAAACGGGCTCGGACTTTTAGGTTATGAAGCCATTATGACACGCGATTATCCCGTTATTTTCGGAACGCTTTATATTTTTGCATTATTAGGACTTGTCTTAAAGCTGTTAAGCGATCTGACCTACTGCCTTGTTGATCCGCGAATCAATTTTGATAAAGTCTAAAGGCGCTCAATTTCACGAGCGGCATCAATCGCTGCGTTTAAAGGTCCGCTGGGCTTGAAGTTAACATATCTGGCATCTAAGGGCGCCGCATAGCGATTTTCATACAATGCATGAATAAAACGATAATGCTTTTTTGTAAGCCAACTTTTCCCTTCAAAAACAAAAACAGGTTTGTTTGTGCCGCAAGCTTCCGATGACATTGAAACGGAATCACCGGTAACAATAATGTTATCGGCACAAGCCAAATAACCTAAATAAGGGTTTTCACTCTTATCACCCCACAAAAACGTGTGCGAAGGAATATCTTTTAAAGCTTCCATGATGAGCTTTTGCGGTGCATCACCTGTTCGGCGAGAGGTCGTAATCAAAACAGAACCACCGATCTTTTTCTTAAAATCAACAATTTTCTGCGCCAAGTTTCTGGCGTTTTCGAGCGAAAACAATCTATCCTTAATGGTTCCGCCGACAATAACGGTTGTCAAAGGTTTAGGCAAATCCTTAAATGTATCGGCCCACTTTTCTTTTGCCTCGCTTAAAATTTTTGGTGTGATGCGGTGAGGCGCACCGATAAGATAGCGGAAACTTTTGCGAAAAGGCTTATCCTTATCATGCTCAGGCAGTAAGACAAGCGAAAATTCATCAAGGCCTGTTTCACCGGGATGCATGATTTGGATGAGTTTTGTTTGAGGATTTTTCTTTTTAATGTAGCGCGCAACGGGAACTGTTCTTCGGCTCGTGGATAAAACCATATCAGGCCAAGGTTCTTTGAAAAGCTTTTTAGAAGCACTTGTCAAACCAAGCAGAGTTCGACCGCGAATAAAGTTCGGAAGACCAGAAAGCTTTGTGTAATCAATAATCTTTTCTTGCACATCAAAATGTTCTTCATTTAATTGCAGAGCAATGCCGCGCGCTTGTCCGACACTTCCCATTCGATTATCAAGCAATAACCACAAAACTTTTTTCATGCCATGTCTCCGATTTTCAAAATATGTTACATTTTATGACAAACATTTGAAATATGCAAGATGTTTTTTGTAAAAAAAAGAGGCTTTTAAAAGCCTCCTTGTTAATGCGTTAATAGCTTCTGGCGTAAATCACATCAAGTGTAGCATCTTTACCCGTCAGTAAGCATTTGCCTTTTGTGCCTGACTGCTTTAGAGGTAAACAACGAATTGAAATCTTCATTTCTTTTAAGATTTCTTCTGTTGCATCATCACCGCACCATTTGCCTTTCACAAAAGCAACTTTGCCAACTTTACCGTCTTCAATCCACTCATTTGCATTTGCAAAATAAGCTTTAAATTCTTCCGGTGTTGTGATATCCGTGCGAATATTTTGATCCATTCTTTTTTTGGCACGGGCAAAAAGTTCATTTTGAATTTTTTGTAAACGTGCATCAATTGATGAAATAAAATCGGCTTTTGCAACAATTTCTTTTTGAGAGATATTCAAACGCTCGCGAACCATCATGCCCTGACTTTCAACATCACGCGGACCGATTTCGCAAATGACCGGCGCGCCCATTCTTGTCCAATCCCAAAACTTATCAACGGCTTGTTTGTTTCGCTTATCAATTTTAACACGGATCTTTTCACCGAAAGGCATTTGCTTTTTAAGCTCAAGTGCAACCTCATGAATATAAGCCATCACTTTTTCTTCATCTTCGGTTTTTTTAATAACAGGCACCAAAACAACCTGATACGGCGCAACACGTGGCGGAACAACCATACCTTCGTCATCGGCATGTGTCATAATCAGCCCGCCGATAAGCCTTGTTGAAACGCCCCAAGAGGTTGTGTAAGCAAATTCGGGTTTATTATCTTTATTGATAAAACTGATGTTTTGAGATTTTGCAAAGTTCTGCCCCAAAAAGTGCGAGGTGCCGGCTTGCAGAGCTTTACCATCCTGCATCATCGCCTCGATACAATATGTGTTGACAGCGCCCGGAAACTTATCATATTCCGGCTTTACACCTTGGATGACAGGCATGGCCAAAAACTCTTCACTTGTTTTGCGATAAACCTCAAGCATACGCTTTGTCTCTTCTTCGGCCTCAGCTGCAGAGGCATGTGCCGTATGACCTTCCTGCCACAAAAATTCACGCGTGCGCAAGAAAAGGCGAGGCCTCATTTCCCACCGCACCACATTGGCCCATTGGTTAATAAGTACCGGCAAATCACGATATGATTTGACCCATTTTGAAAATGAATCGGCAATAATTGTTTCACTTGTCGGGCGAACAATTAAAGGCTCGTCCAATTCGCCATCCGGTTGCAACGTGCCGTCTTTTTGTGCTAATCTCGAATGTGTGACGACGGCCATTTCTTTGGCAAAACCTTCAACATGCTCTGCTTCTTTTCTGAAAAAGGAGATAGGAATAAACATCGGAAAATAAGCATTTTCATGATCCGTTTCTCTAAATTCTTCATCCATCAAATCGCGAATTCTTTCCCAAATGCCGTATCCCCAAGGTTTAATGACCATACATCCCGGTGAAGCGGCGTTTTCAGCCATCTGACCATCTGCCACAACGCATTGATACCATGCAGGATAATTTTCTGATCTTTTTGTTTTAAGCGTCATCTTTTTTTCCTTTTCTTAAGCTCTGAGTTCGGCACCGGTATTTTTGCCGACATTGACAATTACCTTGTTCATTAAGTTTTCAATATCTTTATCCGTAAAGGTTTGATCGGTTGGTTGGAACACAACGGAAATAGCGACCGATTTTTTACCTTGCGGCAAATTTTCGCCTTCATATAAATCAAACAAACGAACATCCGTGATAAAAGTTCTGTCAGCATTTTTGGCTGCAGCAATAATGCTCGCGGCACTGACATTGGCATCAACAACAAAAGCCAAGTCTTTTGCAACAGGCTGGAAGGCAGACAATTCAAGTTTTTTCTTTGATTTATCGTGGCTCAAGCGAGGCAACGGAATGTTGTCCAAATAAACTTCCATTCCAACCACGCGCGTTTTTAAGCCGAATTTTTTAATAACATTCGGATGAAGCTCACCAAAATAAGCCAAAACATTTTTGCCCAAGCGGATCGTGCCGCTTCTGCCCGGATGATAATAAGCCGGCGCGTCGGTTGTGATTTGCGGGTTTTCAAAAGGACCGTTTGCCGCGGCAATGACAGCCAAAGCATCCGCTTTCACATCAAACAAATCAAATGCACGACTTGTTTTGCTCCAATCTTTATCTGATGTTAAACCAACTCTGATACCTGCGGCAACATTTGTTTCTTGTTTCGGTTCACGTCCGTAAAATTCAGGTCCGACTTCAAAAATGGATAAATTGTTGTATCCTCTTGAAATGTTGTTTTTAGCACCAATCAACAAGTTAGGCAATAACGAAGGGCGCATTTCATCCAAATCAGCAGAGATCGGGTTTGCAATCAAAACGATATCTGTTTGGTTCGTTTTATGGAAAACATCAGCAAGTTTTGATGATGTAAAACTCCATGTCACCGTTTCATACATACCGCGCAAGGCAAGTTCATGCTTAACGGTAAGAACACGCTGCTGAGCCGGCATTAAAGTTTGTTTGACAAACTTATCATGAGGCAAAGATTGAGGCTCAATTTCATCAAGGCCGACCATGCGAACGACTTCTTCAATTAAATCTTGCTCGCATTCAATATCACCGCGCCAAGACGGAGAAACAGCCTTAATTTTATCGCCCTCAACGGAAGTTTCAAAACCGAGGTTGTTCAAAATTTCAATAATTTTTTCTTGGCTGACATCCATGCCGACAAAAGTTTTCATGCGCGATGGACGAATATAAGCCTCTTGAGGTTTAATGTTTTCGTTTCCTTCTACCATCACGTTTGAAACTTCACCGCCGCAAATATCTAAAATAAGTGAAGTTGCATAATCTGAACCCAACACGTTTGATTTCGGGTCAACCCAGCGTTCATAACGATAGCGTGAATCCGATTCGATACCGAATTTGCGACCTGTTCTGGCAATACATTCCGGTTTAAATAAGGCGCACTCTAAGAAAACATTTTTTGTATCAGCCGTGCAGCCTTTTTCTAAACCTCCCATAATGCCGCCCAAACATTCAATTCCCTCATCATCACAAATGCCGAGAGAAAGATTATCTAAATCATATTCTTTCTCATCTAAGGCAACAAAATGCTCATTTTCTTTGCACATTCTGACCACAATATCAC
>Ga0265301_10004108_pt1 | contig 14849 bp, 6 predicted proteins | sample AusTroGonzalo_MG_2_FD_193488 | JGI IMG/M metagenome (GOLD analysis project Ga0265301, IMG submission 193488) | Bovine rumen microbial communities from tropical cattle in Woodstock, Queensland, Australia - Gonzalo_04 | ecosystem: Host-associated > Mammals > Digestive system > Stomach > Rumen ...
TACTTGGAATTCCATACGTTGGCAACAGATGTTGCATTAAGTGAAGAACCAGGACATGAGAACGTCACTTTTGTTACACCTGTCTTGCCTGCTGAAACTAACGTGACAGTGCCATCGAAGGTCTCATCCACGCCGTCAAGAGTACGGGTAAAGGTACCAGTATAGGTTCCGGCAGAAGCCTCCTCGGCGGGTTTGTCGTAGCTGATGTTGTTGTCACCGTCGCTGCCGCAAGATGTGAAGCCAAAACCTAAAGCAAGTACAGCTATGAGGGAAAATATAATCTTTTTCATAATTATCAATTGTCAATTATCAATTCTCAATTCTCATGTATTAATAACCAGGATTCTGGTCTTCGGTAGAGATGGAAGTATTGTTACTGATCTCGTTAGCAGGAATAGGACGATACCACTTGATCTCACCCTTGGCGTTGGCCATAGCGGCTTCGTTGGCAATATACTCACTGAACTGCACATTGTAACGAACCAACTGCTTGGTACGACGGAGGTCCATCCAGCGGTGTCCCTCGGCATAGAGCTCACGGGCACGCTCGTCAAGAATAACATCCAGAGGCGTCACGGTGAACGAGGCAGAAGTTGAATACTGGGGAGCGTAGTCGTTGAAAGCATTCATGGCTGCCAGTCCGGCACGACCGCGAACGGCATTGATCTTAGCCAGAGCTTGTGCTGTCTGACCAGCCATCAGGTAAGCCTCGGCAGCAATCAGGTACATGTCGCTGACGTGGAACAATACGATGTCACGATAGTCGTTGTCCTTGTTGGTGAAATCGGCTGCGGCATCGTCGAACTTCTTCACGCAGGCACCGTTGCTGGTCTGAGCATTGTAGTCGGCAATGGAAACTTTGGTCTTCACCTTATTGATACCAGTCACATTTCCCTGGGCATCCTTCTTCTCAGACCAAACCCATGTGGTGACCTGTGGCAAGGTGAGCAGTGAGATGCGAACATCGCCATTGGCAAACTTCTTGCTGTCCACTTCGAGCTGGCTCTCGTGTTCAGCCATCCAAGCCTCCACTTCTGCTTCTGTATAGTAGTAGGGGAAGTAAACCTTACAGATGGGCATGGTATTAAGCTTGTCCTTTGAATTATAGTAGGCGTAGTAGCCTTCTGTACCCCAAGTCGGCTTGCCACTGGCATCCAATGTAGAGTTGTACATCACCATCATATAGGTAGCAGCGTAGCGCGTGTCACCCTTCTCAAAGAGGTACATACTCTTCTGTGACTGGCAGTCATCAGAGCTGACACCCTTGATACCGCTGGCATCGTAAGCACCATAGTAACCACCGAAGGCACCGTGCATGCTGTGTCCGCCGTTGATGATGTCGCTGGGATAGCCGTTGCGCTCATACTGGATAGAGAAGATTTCCTCGGCATTGCCCTCGTTGAAAGGTGACCACTTGTCCTCGAACGTCATGGTCAGGCTGATGCCGTTGATGGCCTTCTCAGCCCAGGCAGCAGCCTGTGAGAACTTCTCAGTGTTGTTGACGGTATAGGTACCCTGGGTAGCATTGCCTAAAGCGGTGTCGATATCCCATCCTGCAGCCAGACAAACCTTGGCGAGCAGAGCGGCCACAGCCTGCTTGCTGGCACGACCGGTATGGTCCTGATCCTTCAGGCTTGAGTTGTTATACAGGTCAGTCAAGTCCTCGATGACACTCTGGTAGATCTCTGCCAGTGGTGTACGTGGGTAGTCGGTCTGGGCATCATTGATATACTTGGTAACATAAGGCACACTACCGAAATGCTGGGTCAGCATGTAGTAGCCGTAGTTGCGGAGGAAACGGGCCTCATAGCCTAACTGAGAGTCTGCGCCTACGTAAGAAATGACACCATTTGACAAGTTAATGGTCTTGTACGCGTTGGAGTAGAGACTGCTGACAGTACTATTTTCCGTGTTAAACGTATAAGTGTCAAAGTCTGAAACGGACTTGCCACGGGTGTGGATATACAGGTCGGTTCCTCTGGAGAACAGGTTAGTATTGAATCCGTATGATTTCAGACTGCTGTAGGCTGCGGTCAGCAGTGACGTAGCGTCCTTGCCAAAGACCTGATCTGCTGTCTTACCGCCAGCAGACTTATTCTCTGCTTCCAGAAAGTCGCTACAACTGGTCATGAACAGACCTGTCAATAAAGCAGCGAATACTGATATATATAATTTCTTTTTCATCTTTCTGTAAATGTTTAAAGGTTAGAACTTAATGCTTGCACCAATCTGGTAGTTCACAGTGCTTGGTCCATCCTGCTTTACACCGGCGTTGGCCCACTCAGGATCGAAGCCCTTGTAGCTGGTGAATACGAATGGGTTGGTCACTGTTGCATAGATACGGAGGTGCTTGCAGCCAATCTTGCTGAGCAGGCTCTTGTCGAAGGTATAACCTAACGTGATGTTCTTGACCTTCAGGAAAGAAGCGTCACATACACCCTTGGCCTGGTTCCATTCACTTGCCTGACGGCCTACGCCACCGCTGCTACCACCGTTGTTCGGGAAGGGATATTCACCGTAGTGGGTGCTTGTCTGGTAAACGGGGTTGATGTAGGTTCCGTCCTCATTGACACCGTCGCAATTAATCAGCGTACCGGCGGGAATGTACCAGTCCATGTTCAGCTTCTGACGGCCACGGTCGCTCAGATCGAGGATGTTGCTGGTCAGGAAGTTCGAGTAAACCTTGTAGCCCACCTTAGCATAGAGCGAGAACGAGAAATCGAAATTCTTCCAAGTCAGGTTCGAGGTAAAGCTACCCGTCCATTTCGGATCCATGCTGGTGATGGCACGGTCTTCTGGATCAATCTTACCGTCATTGTTCTGATCGACAATCCAAGGCTGACCTTCCGTCAGACCATATACCTTATAATAATAGTCGTATTCCTTCATCGTTGTGCCAGGTGTCAGGCCTGCGTTCTTGGCAGCCACGTTGTCGGGCACCGTCATGTCGCGGTCTGAAACGATGCCGCCCCATTCGTATGCGTAAACGTTGTTGGCAGAAGAGCCAATGAAATAGTTACCCGTGGTGCTGGTACCATTCAGTAGGCGGTCACCCGTACCGTTGATTTCGCGAACATTGTTGTCGTTGGCGGCGAAGGTAAACGTGGTCTCCCAACGCCAATCCTTATTCTGGAAGTTAACAGTGTTCAAGGCAATTTCAATACCACGGTTGCGAACAGAACCGATATTGGTCACCATACTGCCGCCTCCGGATTCCAGAGGAAGCGGTACTTCGAAAAGCAAATCCTTAGAGGTCTTCTGGTAGATATCAATGCTACCATTGATGCGGCCACCTAAGAAACCGAAGTCGAGACCGGCATTGTACTCCGTAGAGGTCTCCCACTGCAGGTCTTTGTTGACAATCTTTTTGGCAGTATATCCCTGGCTGTATGACGTTCCAAATGGATAGTAAATCGGGTCAGAGAGTGTCTGTTGGGTATCGTAGTTGCCAATACCAGAGTTATTACCAGTTACACCATAAGAGAGACGGAACTTCAAATTGCTGAGCCAGTTAGCTGTCTTGGCCATGAAAGGCTCCTCGGTGATGCGCCATGCAAATGCAGCAGATGGGAAGGTACCCCAACGGTTCTCCTTAGCGAACTTCGAACTGCCATCACGACGGATGGTGGCGGTCAGCAAGTAGCGGTTCTTGTAACCGTAGTTCAGACGCATGGCATACGATGTCATGCTGCTTTCTGAATAGGATGTATATGAGTTGTCAGCATCAAATCCGGGAGAGCCATCGTCCTTTAAAGCAGACTGCAGGTTCCACCAGTCAGTACCTTCCAGAACACCTGTGGCGTTCCAATAGGTCTTTTCTGTGTTGCTGGCCTCCTGTGAATACAGCAACATGACGCCAATGCTGTGATCGTTGGCAATCGTAGTGTTGTAGTTCAGAATGTTATCCCATGTCCATCCAAAGTTGCGGTTATGGGTGATGTTGGCATCATTAGTCGTCAGACTGGAATCATAGAAATTGCCATTCTCGTCGGTGTAACCCTCAAAGTAGCCCAAACGATAGCTTCTATAACTGGGTGAGAAGGTGGTCTTGAAGTCAAGGCCCTTGATGATGTCGAACTTCAAATAGACATTACCCAGTAAGCGCCAAGCCTCATGCTGCTTATTGGTGCTCTTCATCTTCAGCAATGGGTTGGGCTCGTCAGAGAACTGATTGGAAACTGTTCCCAATGACTGGTTGTTACCTGGCTTGGCAGTCAAATTGCCGTCTGCATCGTAAGGAATCATATAAGGATTCATACGGTAGGCGCTTTGTACAGCAGCATCGTTAGCATATTCCTTGATGCTTCTGGCTGCGTTCATCGTGAATCCGGCACTGATTACCTTGCTGATCCTGACATCCACGCTTCCCTTGAAGTTGACACGGTTAGACTTATCGCCTTTATAGATGCCTTCCTGGCCGTTGTAACCTACGCCGAAGTGGTAGTTGACGGTCTCGTTACCACCATTGACAGACAGGAAGTGGTTCTGCTGGCTACCATTCTGAGTCACCATATCAGGCCAGTCGTAAGTAGTGCCGCTGGCCAGCATTTCCTTCATGCGGTAGGGACCTGAACCGGCACTCTCGCGCAACAGACACTGTTCCAGAATGGCACCACCAATCTGATAAACGGGGTGAGAAGACATGTCGTTGGTTGCTGTAGAATTATTACCAGCATAGGTCAGAAACTTCATGAAACGGAAGTTGTAGAACTGCTGGCCATCCATGAACTCAGGCATACGAGCGGTCTTTGACCAGCCATAGTAGCCATCGTAGCTGATGGTAGGCTTCTGTTCTTTCTTGACGTTCAGACCACCCTTTGTAGTTACCATCACAACACCGGCTGTGGCACGAGAACCGTAGATGGCGGTAGAAGAGGCGTCCTTCAGTACGTCGATACGCTCAATGTCCTGTGGGTTCAGCCAGTTGATGTCATCACACATCACACCGTCGACCACATAGAGAGGTGTCGTCTTGGAGTTGATAGACGATCTACCACGGATTTCGATGGTGAAGTCACCTTCACGACCTGAAGTCTGGGTGATGTTCACACCAGGGTTGCTACCCTGCAGGTTACCCAACACAGAGGGAGCACCTTTGGCATTCAACTGCTCGGTATTGACAGAAGATACAGAACCAGTCAGGTCGGTCTTCTTGACGGTACCATAACCTACGACAACCACGTCCTGAAGGGTGTTGGCGTCTTCCTTTAAGGTTACTTTGATGTTGTTTTTACCGGCAACGTTGACATCTTGCGACTGCATACCAATGTACGAAATCGTAATCACCTTACCTTTACTCATCTTGATTGTAAAGTTACCGTCGAAGTCCGTCACAGTGGCATTCTGGGTACCTTTCTCAATCACTGTTGCACCGATGACGGCCTCACCCGTTTCGTCGATGACATTTCCGCTGACAGTCTGAGCTGATACGGTTCCGGCAATAAAGCAGAACAGTAACAGAAGAACCGTCTGAGAAATACTCTTAAGTTTAACAGACATAAAATTAGTAGTTTAAATTTAACAAATTATGTTTATTTTGGTGCAAATTTACGCATAAATCTTAATACAGCCAAATATTCCTTATCATTTTCTTCGTAAACGATTACGAATTTTTACGTAAAAAAAGAGTGAGAAGCAAAACTCCTCACTCTCTTTCATTGTATCATAATGTGTTACAGACCTGGTGCGTATGCAGGTTGGTCGGTCACAGTCTCAAAAGGATTATCGACATTCGTTGAGTCCTGGGCTTCGACGGATGGTTCGGGATTGGGATTATCCTCAATACTGCATGCTGTCACTGCCATGGCGGCAAAGACGGCGCAAATTAATATCTTAGCTTTATTCATAACGTACGCTTATTTAATGATTACCTTTTTGTTGTTATGGATATACAGACCCTTTGTAGGCTGCGCTACACGCTGACCGTTAAGGTTGTAGTACTGCTGAACGTTGAACGTTGAACGTTGAACGTCGTTGATGCCTGTTGCCTCACCACTTAAGAGATAGTTGAATGCAGGAGCACTCTGACCAACCTTAGGAACGGCGAGCCATGCACGATGAGCCTCAATCTGGAAGGCGGCACCGTCGGCAGCACCCCAGAACCAACCAAACGTGTTGGACAGTTCGGTATTGCTTGGACCGTAGCTGAGCTTGTAGAACCAACTGCTCTCGTCGGCTGTCGTGGTAGTAGCCTCGTCGCTACCCTTCAACAGGTTGACGGGAATGTAGTAAGCAGAAGCGTTGTTCGTTGACTTGAGCGTGATGTCTCCACCCGTGTTGTTGTCAGACTTCAGCATAACGGCTGTACCAGATGTGATGGCACTGTTCAGTTCCTGATAAGTCAGGGCATCGGCAGTAGCAGCTGTCACGATGTAGGCCTTAACGCCCTCAGGCAATGTATAGCTGCGCTTCGAATCGTAGAAGGTAGCATAGCCCTTCTTAGACAGGGTAACGGTAGTCAATACAGGTATTTCGGTCACTTCACTCATACCACCCATGGCATTGACGGCGCGAACCGCATAGCTGGCAGAAGCATCGTCAACGGTATATGTAGCAGAAGTGGTAAATGCAACCAGTTTGCCATCCTTGAACACAGCCCACTGCTGAGCACCGTTGGCCTCCCATGTCAGAGTTGTACCGTCGAGCTTTGCGTTGGTAGGAGCAGCAGCCTGCTTGGCAAGTGCGGCGGGATCCCACTGCTTCGTAGCGTTCTCAGAGAACATCTTGGCGTAGCTGTAGTTGGCAGCATCGTCAGCAGAGAGGATGGTCTCGAAGGTGCCACCAAACGAGGTAATCTTGTTGCTGGCAGGTGTGATGTTGTTGCCTGCTTCGTCCATGGTGTTGAACTCGCCGAATACCTTCGGATCCTTATTGTTCATACCCTTCTCAATCCAGCGGGAGCTGATGAGCGTCTTGGCAGCATTTGCGTCGAGCGTGGTGTTCAGATAGACGGTGATAGGCTCGTTCTGCCAGGTACGTCCGAAGTTCCAGTTGCCCTTACCCTGGGCAAGGTCAACCACCTTACAACCATCGAAGACATAACCGAACTGGGTGTTCGTGGTCGGTGCTACGACAGTACGGCTACCGGTGCCGTTCGTGGCACGTGGCTCCAGCGAGATGGTAGAGTTCTGGAAGCGAACATCACCACCACCGCAGATGAAGTCAACGGTACCGTGGATGTCGCAATTCTCCCAATAAGCCTGCTGGCTGCTGTTCGAGCTGTAGTAGGTGTCCTGGTAAGACAGCATGCGTACGTTCTTACCGATAGTACGGTTACCTGCGTCCTGAATAACGGCAGCACGACCGGCTGAACCGGCGCTGTAGTAGTCGAGAGCATTCTTCAGGGTCAAATCCTGCATATAGAGGTTGGTACCACTGATGTCGAACATGTCGGCCTTGCCCAGACCCTCGATGGACTTGTCGGGTGTAGTAACGATGATAGTGCCGTCCATTGACTCGCCAATCAGTGAGATGTTGTGGCCGCTGATAGTCGTCTTGACAGTAGCGTCAAGGTCGTAGATGCCGTTGGGTACGAAGATGAATGCACGGGCAGCGTCCTTGCTGGCATTCTTACCGTTTACCACGTCGATGACGTCGAGCAGACTGCCTGCATCGCCAGCCTTGACATAGTACCAATCGCCGTCGCTGTCGAAGTTGACTTCGGCAGTATTCACAATCTTCATGCCGTGGATGTACATCTCGCCACCGCACTGCATCTCGAGTGTCAGTGTGCCAGCTTCGCCCTCATAGTTGAAGACAGTCGTACCACCATCGCCGTCGGCAATGCCATCAAGCGTAGCCAATGTTTGGTCGCCCTTCTTCACAAGGATACCTGTACCAGAACCATACTGACAGAGTGTGACAGTAATGGTAGCCTTCGGACCAACAAGCAGGTCAACGGTGTTGCCGTTCTTAAAGGCCCAGCCGTGCTGTGCATCGTGCCAGTAGAAGCCGTCGCCTGCGGGGTTGAAGGCTTCATGGTCCTCAGCATAGAAGAATTTGTCGGCCAGGTCGAAGATATACTTCTTGTGGGTGCTGGCCACCTCAATCTCAGTCTGGATAGCGTAGAGCTTGGTGTCGGCTGTGATGACGTCAGCTGTGGTAAACTTCTCACCCAATACTGCTGTCTTGAACCAGCCGCGAGCCTTGTAGCCTTCCTTGGTGGCAGCAGCTTCGTCGATGTTATAGGCAAATGCACCAATAGTGGCATCTTCCTCGACAGCCTGTGTTGCCAGTACGTTGCCGTCAACACCGATGTACTCCAGTTTGTAGTCTGGCTTGAAGATGACGTTCAGAACATAGTTCATCTGTGTCTCACCGGCAGTCATCGGGATGGTGACGGTGCAAGCCTTGTCCTGCTCAGCGTAAGCAATCTCGCCAACCGTGCCGGTCTTTGCAGTGACGTCTGTCAGCGGATTGTTCTTGCCAACCATAGCTTCAGCCTTAGGCAACTTCAGAGTAGCCTCATACTGTTCGCCAAATACATCCTCAACATCATATAGGTTGCCATTGACCTTGAACGATGCCAGTACGGGAACGTCCTTCTCGGTACCATTGAGGGTACCCTCGATGACGATGTCGGCCAGACCAAGCTGTTTGCCTGACTGCAGTTTGTAGAGGTAGAGCTTCAGACCGCATGCGCCTTCACCAGGTGTTGCACCGGTGATGTCGTAGTTCTTGACCGTATTCTTACCTGAGTTGTTACGCTCGGGCGAGATAGCCTTTTCCAGTTCGACCGTTGTTCCGTCGGGATTCTGCCAGTAAACATCAATCAGACCATTGTCGGTACCGAAACGGTTGGCCTTGAATCCTACCTTCGTCGGGGTGAAGGTGAAACCGGGCTTTGGTGTGAAGATGAAGCTGACAACGTCGTCGTCAGTCAGATTGTCGTTATGCTGTGCAGCAGGTGTCAGACGTGTCTCTTTCGTGTCTGCATAGGTCTGGCTGTCCTGAATGGTCCAGTTGCCGCCTACGATGACCTTGCTCGACAGGAAATAGTCGGCATTGGAGAAAGTAGCTTTCTGTCCCTCGGTACCCTCACCGAATGGGAAGGATGCTGTAACGGCCTCGTTGTCAAGGGTTATTTTCTCCTTCGGTGCATACTGTATCACAGAGATAGACTTGTAGTAGTTGTTATCATTGGTTGAAGTAATAGCTACATAGCCAGCTTCAACATCGCTGAGCTTAGCTTTGTAGGTGTTCTCGTCATTCAGTTCAGCACCGCCAGCAATGGTATAGTATGAATAGCCGGGATAGCCAACAACCGTGATGAGGTCGCCAGCATTCTTCACGGGAATCTTGAAGACGGCACCCGTACGTACCTGAATGTTGTCGCCATTGTTACGGAACGAAGCACCATTGGCTTCGACCTTCATCATCAGACCGTTCTTCTCCACAGCCTCTACTTCGCCAGCCTCATTGCTGCCAGAGAGTGCTACCGTAGCATCCATGACATCCTTGTTGGCATAGCTCCATGTACCAGTTACGTCTTGAGCAACAGGCTCGCCTTTAGGACCATTGGGGTCCTGTGTCACTTCAATGGCAATGAGATATTGTCCCTTGTTGACGATTTCAACAAAGCCTTGAGCCACTTCGTTGGCCGTAGCAGTATGAGAGGTAATGGCATCTGTAGCATCTGTACCGCCAATGGAGTAGGCGAAATAGGGAGATGCATAACCCGTTACCTTTACCACGTCATTGATGCTCAGTACAGGAACCTGGAAAACGACACCATTACCTGTCTGAATGCTGTTTCCATTGTCACGGATAGTCTGTCCGTTGGCATTTACTGTCAGTAGCACGCCATTCTTCTCAACAGCCGCAATTGTTCCAGCCTCACTTTTACCAGAGAGTGCTGTCACGGCAGCCACCACTTCAGCATTAGTGAAGTCCCATGTGGCAGTAACCGTCTCTGCCTTACCCACTAACGTCAGCATTAGCAGGAGGCACAGAGTGCCAATTCTTAGTAAGTAATTCTTCATAAATGTTTTGCTTTAAGTTAAAGATTATATAAATAATATGTTCGCGTGCAATGGTTTATGCTGCAAAGATAGTCATTTTTTATGAAAGAGTCAGGCTTTCTGGTTCTTTTTCTAATAAAAACCTCGTAATCGTTTACGTTGTCAGTATCGGATTACGAGGTCTATTGGAATGCTCTCTGTTTTCTATCTTTTTACCATCTTTTTCCCTTGGACAATGATAATACCCTTGTATGAGCCGTTGATGCGCTGCCCCTTTAGATTGTAATACTCATGGTGAATTGTACTTTGTGCATTCTGTATTGTAGCAATGCCTGTCGTGCCGTTGGTGTCAGGAATGCGGATATACATGTCGTAGATGCGTGCACCACCATTGGCTCCGCTTTGCGAGAACGTGATGCTACGTACCTTCAGACGGTCGGTATCATTGGTCAGACCAGCAAGTGCCAATACGTCCAGGACATAGGCTCCCTTACTGTATTTGGAGGTCGTCACGGTTGTAGTGGTTCCGTCAGCCAGGGTATAGGTTATCTGGAACGTACGACCACCCGTAAAGAAGGTGTTCAGCAGCATCTGCAAGATACCCTCGTTAAGCGTCAGTTTCATACCTCCATTGCTTTGTCCCAGATTGACGGCGCCGATACTGTAGCCTGCAGCCTGTGCGTCGGCCTCTGCCTTGGTCGGGTCTATGGTCGTTGCAGCCTTGGTGGCGTCAGCGTTGTCACCGTTAATCAGTTGAAGAATATCTTTCAGGTCGGCTGGCAGATTGTCCTGAGTATCTTGGAAATGATACCAGTCGCCGGTAAGTACACGGAAAGGTTTTACTAAGGTAATGGTGCCTGTAGAGGTAACAGGCTTCACGCCTTCTTCAGCATTGCCAGACACCGTGACCGTAAACGTACATCCAGTTTTCGGCGTGCCGCTGATGGTGAGTGTATGGCCATTGATGCTGTAGCTCAAACCTTCTGCCAGTCCTTCGACATCAGCACTGGTGCCAGCCTCATTCCATTCGTAGACGATGTCTTCAATAGGTTGTCCTTCGGTAATCTCCTGTATAGTGTTGGCTGTTGTACAAGCAAGACTTATTTTTTCAGGGATGGTGAAATCTGCAGGAACACCATCAAGTTCGAAGGCTCCAAAATCGGGGGCATCATCATTGTAAGGAATATAGAGGTCGTCGGCAGTAATATATTCCAGTCCTGCAGCGGCACATTCGGCTTCGGTCATCTTACGTGTCGGGGTGAAGCCGATGACGGGCATACCCATATCCTTGAAGATACTGCCTGGCTTCAAACGGGCGAAGTTGTTGTCAGGTAATGAGCCGTCGGCCTCACGGTCGGCCATAAAGTCGGCCACGCTCAGTGACAGGAACTCACCAGAGTGGTCCTTGGTCTGTATCTGGGTCTTTCCCTCCTTATAGCCTTCCTTGATAGGGCTGCAACCGTCAATGGTCGTCCATGAATTGTAGGTTGTACCAGCTGTAGGATCCTGATAGCCATCCTTGTCGGGTGACAGGAACTCATGGTTACCCACATTAACACCACTCTTCTGTGCAGTGGCACCCCAACCGATACAGTTGTGGATGTCCATGAAACCATACTTGAACAGGGTGGGGAAGCGGTAGTTGTACTCATTGCCCCAAGCTGTGCAGTTGAAGATATACATGCCCTCGTAGGCATTGTTCTGGTCGAAACCTTTGTGCAGATTCTCGAAAGCCACACAGTTGGTGACCACATGGGCACCTGTAGACTGGTCGAAGGCAGCACCACCTGCCGAACCGCCACCACCCAGTTTGAAACCGTTGCCATTGCCGATGGCATCACCAGAAGGCGTATAGCCTGCATGCCAAGCCCAGCAGTGGTCGATGACTACAGGATGATAGACCATGTAGAGGTCCCAGTTGTCGTCGCTATTGGTCCAGGCACGACAGCCGTGAAACTCGGTGCCGGGACCAGGGAATAGCTTACAGGCAAAGCCGTCGGCGTCGCCACCATCGTCCGTGCCGTTATAGGTGCGACTATCGTAGTTCTCATAGGCATCGCAGTTGATGACCTTGTTGTAGCGGCAATAGGAGTAGCCAGGATTAAAAGCCGGTGTACCCGAGATGGGTAGCGACTTCGTCTCTTCTATCTTCCAATCCTTGTACATGCCAATCTGCAGACCCGTATCGTTGTTCCAACGGAACACGCAGCGTTCAATGATGTTGTATGAACCCTCCACCTTCATGCCGTTGTCCTCGGCATGCTGTAGGACAAGACCATAGAATGTCCAGTAGTTAGCCTCGTGGTTTACATAGATACAGCGTCCCATCTTAAAGGCTGACTCTGTGGTATGGTGCATGGCCGAACCGTCGATGATGACTTTGCCAACGGCCTCCTCAGGCCAGGCACGCATCTCGCAGCGACGGTCAGCAGTAGTAGGCAAAGCAGGAATCTTGATGCGTTCGCTAATCGTGTAGGTTCCTTCGTGAATCAGGATACGGTCACCAGCCTGCACAATCTCCATGGCTTTATGAATGGTCAGCAATGGTGCGCTTTCTGAGCCTTCGTTGCTGTCGTTACCAGTGGTGGCTACATGGATATCTTTGGCGGAAATGCCGCCCATGCAAAGAACCACAGCAAACACCATGGCACATAGTCTTTTATTGAAAATTCTCATGATATGTGGTTTAATTATTTCCAGGATGCGTTCTGGCGGAGAATGAATTTAATTTTTGATTTCTTAGGTAGTTGGGGCTTGTCCCATTCGCCTCCAAGAATCTGGATGGTTGCATCGTCTTTACCAGAGGTTTTGGCGGCAGCAAGGGCATCGTCGATTGTGAGATACTGGCCGCGACCCTGACGATCGACGGTGTAGTCGGCATCACAACGATATTTCTTGAGCACAGGGACTTCCTGACATAAGGCATCGGCCAGCAGACGAGCTACGACATGGGCGCCATAGACGCAATAGTGGGTGTTGTCCTGCTTACCCTTCGGTTCGCTGGGTTCCGTATCTGGCAGGAACCACATGTGGAGCTTCTTGGAAGCTTCGGTACCTAATCCTTGTTCCAAATCATGGGTAATCTTGTTGGCATCGACGAAGTGGACATTCATGCGCTGGGCCACATCACGTGGTGCCACACGATAGAGTCCATGGGTATCAATAAGAGAATCGCCCTCAACCATTTTGACACCATCCTTAAAAGTCTGTGTGCGCAATTTTTCATCGTCGTCATTCTCAGGCGCATTAACAAAGAAATTACGACGTACGACGCAGTTCATCAGTACGGGGATGCCACCATGCTCGCGCGTCTCGCGGACAAACTTGGCTAAATTGTAGTCGAAGGTAGAGCCTGGATCAGTATGACGGTCAGCTTTGGGCTTCTCGTCGTTATGGCCAAACTGGATGATGACATAGTCGCCAGGTTTCATGCGCTGGAGCACCTTGTCCCAACGTCCTTCGTTGATGAACGACAGTGACGAACGACCGTTTACAGCATGGTTGTCAACACGGATGTTGTCGTCGAAATAGCTCTGGAGCACCATGCCCCATCCGCGCTCCTGCTTACCTTTGGAGATGTCCTTGTTGGCAGCGGTGGAGTCGCCGATAATAAAGATGGTTGTTGTCTTTTCGGGGATGGCCGAAGCAAACAACAACAAAGCCAATGTTACGAATAGAAATCTGAATCGCTTCATTTTTTTCACTTCTGAATCACTTTACGACCGTTGACGATGACAATACCCTTATAGTCTGGGCCTACCTTCTGGCCAGACAGGTTGTAAAAAGGGCGGTTGTTTGTACCTTCTGGAACTTGATTGATGACTTGTATGCCTGTAGGGTCATCGGCAAAAAGCGTAGGACCAGCATTTTCCTTTACAACGGCTGGCACGTCGCTGGAAGGAGTAACGCTGTAGTCGTAGGGTACGGTAACGGTAGAACCAAGAGAGCTATGTTTCTTTGTTTCAGATATATAATTATCGTCAGTCCATGTAACAGCTGTAGCGCTACTTTGGCTGTAATAGTTCTTGACACCCGTCTCAAAATAGTTGCCCTCAATGAGGAACTCAGAGTTCTTGCGAGGGTTGATGCAGTTGCTGGCAGTGGTGCTGCTGAAGTAATTGTTCAGCATGTGAATCTTGCCGGCACGAGCCATCGGCATACGCTGTTTGCAACCCGTTCCCCACCAGCAGAAAGCAAAGGTGGTGTTCAGATAGCCTTTGGCCTCGCTGTCGCTGCTACCGATGAGGTTTGTGTTCTGGTGCATGTACGAGCGGTTGGTATAGCTGAACGTACACCAGCTGACGGTATGGAAATCGGCTGATTTCGTAATGTCGAAATTGCCGTCCATGCCATCGATAAATGCACAATGGTCTACCCAGCAGTATTTGGCACCGGTAGAGGAAATCAGGTCGTAGCCACCCACGTCAATGGAACCAGGGCCTACGAAGGTGATATTGCGGATGATGATGTTCTGACAACTACTAAGCGTGAAAATGCCCGACTTACGGTAGTTCTCATTGTTGTCGCCCGTCATATTGATGATAATCTGACGGGTATTGAATTCAGCTTGCTCAGTCACTGATGTGCCGTTGGTCAGTTTACCACCACCGCTGCTGGTACTCATGCTGGGCACGCCAGCAGCATCCAGTGCTGCCTTGATATCATCAGTTACGTACCATTGGGTACAGAGACGTGCGTTGTTAATACCCAACAGTGTCTTGTTGGATGCAGTTATGCTAATGCTGCTTGAAACGACGAAGTCACCGTCGGTACCGTCGAAGATAACGACATCGTTCTGCTTGATAGCATTCTGAATCGTACTCTTCATATCCTGACCGTCTGACTTCAGGACAACAACCTTTCCAGTGAAGTCGCTTGGAATGGGGTAGG
>Ga0265301_10004113_pt1 | contig 14844 bp, 31 predicted proteins | sample AusTroGonzalo_MG_2_FD_193488 | JGI IMG/M metagenome (GOLD analysis project Ga0265301, IMG submission 193488) | Bovine rumen microbial communities from tropical cattle in Woodstock, Queensland, Australia - Gonzalo_04 | ecosystem: Host-associated > Mammals > Digestive system > Stomach > Rumen ...
GACTGAATTTTTTGTGATTAAATATGACGGCTTTACTATTGATGATGAAGAAGTATTTTTGGAATATGATAAAGATGGAAATTTGATTAGCGTATGAAAACAGTTGTGGGTGTATGCCCAAGATGTGAAACGGCGCGCTATGCTCACCTTGTTAATATTTCTCATGTAGTTGATAAGGATCCCAAGGCGGGGTTAATTCAGAAACTTTTTGAGTGTAAGTTGTGTAATATAGTCTGGAAAGAAGATTTTCTTTGTAAATATATTGGATATGAATATGAAGGGAGTGCGCAAAATGAATCAAATAATTGTGATGGTGGGGCCGGCAGGATCGGGTAAATCTACTTATGCAGATATTCTCGCGCGCACTATGAATGCTCGTGGACTGTTTACTGTAGTTGTCGGATCGGATGACATTAGAGCGGCTCTTTATGGAGATGCTTCTGATCAGCGCGATCCGGCACGGGTTTTTAATTTGATGTGGGAGCATTCGTGCGAGGGACTGAATAATGGTTTAAATGTGATTTATGATGCTACGAATCTCAATTCGAAGCGGCGCGCGGCACTTGTAAAGAAAATCAAGGAGCTTTATGGTAAATCGGTTGAGTGCGTTTGTATGTATATGGTGGCTTCTTGTGATGCTTGTATTGAACGTCAAAAGTATAGAGCGCGCAAGGTGCCGGAGAAGGTAATCCGTTCTCAATTTAGTCACTTGAATCCTCCTGAGTATGATGAAGGCTGGGATCAGATTCGATATATTTGAAGGAGTCAATATGGCACAATATAATATTAAGGAATTGAGATTGGAACTTAAAAGGCTTCTTAATGACCTATGCGGTAGCGCGCGGTTTGAGCAACTTTTTAGTAGTGCGACAATTTGGGATTGGATTAAGGTCCACCGCAAAGAAATTCCAGATTATATTTCCTTTAATTTTGGTATGACTCGTTTTGTATTTTGGGACAATCGTTATTGCGAAGTTGTATTTAAGGTTTTGATTAATGATTGTGATATTGATTATAATGCAAATGAAGAATTTATATACAATAAAGCCTGTGAGTATCATGTTGAAAAATGGTTCGCGTGGATGGTAAAGGTAGATTCATATGAGTTCGGAGATAACAAAATAGATTTCTATGCGATGGAGTTTTGTGAATCTGATTGCGATGAAATCACTTCCGAAATTGAATCCCGCCATCGTGAGGAAAACGAGTCCAATGGAGTGGAATCAACTGAAGAAAGTTATGATGGTTCCGAAGAAGATATGGAATATCTAATGTACTCCAAATACGATCAAGTTAGTGTTGATGATCTTTATAATTTTCTGCGTGAATTTCATGTAAATGATACTCATTGCGGCAATTGGGGTTATAAAGATGGAGATTTGATCTTGATTGATTTTGGTGGGTATGATAGAGATTTAATGGCGCTAGCGGAGGAGGCCGCAAAATGAAGCAAGATCAGAATTATATACCCTATAACTTAAATATATTTAAGAGTGGTTATCTTACTTGGTGGCGGCCGCTTCATAGTTTGAAATCGATATGCCGCCGTTTTAAATACATATACCAGCGCGCTAAGTATGGGTTTTGTGACTACGATCTATATGACGTGGGTGATTTCGCCTATGAGGTTTTGATTCAGTCTCTTAAGCATTATTTGAAAGAGAACGATTGCTTTCCGGATGGTACGACATTTAATGAATGGAATCAGAAGGTGGAAGATCTGATTAAAACTCTTGAGGCCGGCCGCAACCAAAGCCATATAAATCCTTTGCGGGCACAACTTGATTCTTTTTCCAAGTCGAATGAATGGTTTAAGAAGTTCTCCACTTATGAAGATCATATCGCCAAAATTGAACGCGGGGCGCGCATTCGGGGATTGATTGAACTGGCGTCGATGTTGCCTGATCTGTGGATGTAAATAATTTGAAAAATCCATAAATTTTTGATATAATATTTATAGAAAATAAAGGAGAGGTAAATAAACCCACGGGTTAATTAATATAACTATGGCCAGAGATAAACGCAGAGATTATGATGACGATGATGATTTTGTAGAAATTTCCGAAAACCGCAACGAAGATAAGAAGCGCAAATTGCGTGAACAGCGCCGCCGCAAACTGCAAAATCGTTACAATGAAGCCAATGAAACCGAAGAATCTATCGAGGGCGCGCCCTCTAAGAAAGGAAATTAAACCAATGGAACTGTTTGATGATTTCGATACTCAGGTTCAGAGCGACGAGCTTGATGATTGTGCTTATGGATCCCGCTCGATTGAAGAAGATAAAAATGAAGCGCTGATTGATGAGAAAGGTGGAACGGTTATGGGAACTTGGGTTAATTTTGTAAATCCGGCTGAGTCGGCTGAGACAACTCGTAATGACTATGGCGGCCATTGGGCGGAACCTATGGAGGACTTCTATGTTCCTTTTCAGGTAAAGTTCCTTGCGCTGGATGAGCTGGAAGATCGAGTAGATAATGGAGAGTCGTTTGAGTCGATTCCCGAAATGGATTATAACTATATTGGCGGCATCGCTTATGGGGATGTTTTGATTTGCGGATGCTGCGGCGCTACCTTCTCCATCAACGAATGGTTTGAGCGCGCCCGTGATCTTGGAGTTGACAGAGACAAGGTCATTTTCGTCTATCATGAGTGGGCAGATTTTTCTCAATTCATTCAGGATAAGGAGTAAATTAGATTTGATAGTTTACGAACTTTTTATCAATGGCGCGCCCTTTAAGCAGTTCAGGTCGCGCCAAGATGCGTTAACGAGATTGTTAATGGAATATTTGCGAAGTCCGCTATGTGCTCCTGAACGAATTGTTCAGGATTTGGTTGATTTCGCGTTTTATGGATCAATTGTTGACTTTGGATATATTGTTGCGACGTCTGTCCCGGGGTTGAGAGTAGATCGAGTTTAAGTAAATTGATGCTTCGCGCGCCCTCTAAGCAACAATTTTCCGGAAATTTCGAAAAATTCAAAATTTGGTCTGAAAATTTTCGAGATATTTTGACGGAAATATACTTTTAATATGTAAGCAGACTTATATATATAATATATAAGGAGAAGTCAACTGGTTACTAAAGAAAAAATTTTTAATAGACCGCTGGACAATTTTGCGAAGCAAAATTGGCCAAGCGGCGTATAAGCCCCGCCTGATCTGGCTTATAAGCCAGACATATAAAGGGAGATTAAAGCTGGCTTCGAAGCCAGACAATTAAGGGAGAATAGATCGCCAGACAATTAAGGGGACAATTAAAGAGATAATTAAGAGAGCGACTAAGGAGATAACTAAAGGGACAACGAAAGGGCGATTAAAGGGGCGGTTAAGGGAGCTGGAATTTAGCCTCTGGACTAGCTTATAAGCCAGCTTATAAGCCAGATTATAAGTCAGATTATAAGCCAGATAATTAAGGGGTCCTTAATGGAAAACCTGTTAAGAGAAGGTCGAAGCCAGACCGGTCTGGCGTATACTAACCTTACAATATAGTGCGCGAACATACCTAACACCATGTGCGCGACACACCTATATATAAATTAAAGGGCAATAGACCGATAAGAGTAGGAAAATTAAATAAAGAGTAAAAAAATTAATAAAAAGTAGGAAAATTAAATAAAGAGTAAAAAAATTATCCCTGGAAAATTTAAGAAATAGCAAATTTTATTTATAAATATATATATAATATATATATTTAAGGTCAAATTTAGGAATAAAGTCAAGTTTTCTTCCTGTTTACAAATATATTATATAATAAATTTTGAAAAAAGTCAAATTTTCAGGAAAAGAAATGAAAATTTGAGAAAATTAAAATTTAAACACTAAGAAAAATTGTAAAAAACGTAAAAATAGAGTATAATATATATAGAAAAAAGGAAAAAAGTCTAAAAACTAAGCTGGCTTCGACGCCGGCTTATAAGAAGGAGTAGTTATGAGCCAGTACGTTCGATTTTTCTTGAGAGTTGATGACAAATTTGTCGAGTTGCGAAATTTTTCGCGCTCAAGCCGCATTTATGGTGCTGTTGAGGAGTTCGCGCCTTATGGAAAGGTGCGGCCGCTTACCAGTCATTCTATCAAGATGGCGATCGAGAGTCTTGAGTACGTACGCGAGCACAATGAGGAAATGATAAAGCAGATCCGCGCGCAGATTAAGAGTGTTTATGAATTTAGAAACTCCGCTGAAGAGAAGCTTGAGATCATCAATGGAATCAATTCGAGCCTTGATGATATTGACCGAGACAATCAGGAATGTGCCTATGAAATTTGCTTCTTGGAGCTGTTGCGCGATATGATCGAGGATCAGCTTGGACGAGGTACGGAGTGTATGGTGGATCCGTTTGAATATATCTATGCCGGTGTTGACTGCGACGACCCGCCGGAAGTTGAAAGTGAAAATTTGAAATAAGTTCGAATTTCTGATATAATATTTATAGAAAAACGGGAGAGGAAAATCAAATAGACCTTTTCCGGCGGTGCGACTCCGCGAAAAAAATCAATTTAAATATGGGTTGCGGCCTACGCAAGAAGGAGAATTAAAATGACTAGACGTGAGTTTTATGAGAATGTGAAGAACGGTGTGATCAATGATGAGATGATGGCGATGGCGGAGTCCGAGATCGGTAAGCTCGATCATACGAACGAGCTTCGTAAGGAAGCGACCGCGCGCAAGGCGGTTGAGAAGGAGGCTGAGCGGGCGCCGCTCCGTGAGGCTCTGATGAAGGTGATGACGAAGGATGCGAAGACCGCGTCCACGCTGATCGCCGAGGCTGGTCTGGAGATCAAGCCGCAGTCTATTCCCTCTCTGCTCAAGGGTTTTGTTGAGGACGGCACGGTTGTGAAGTCTGATGTGAAGGTCTCGGGTAAGGGAAAGCAGAAGGGCTACGCTCTCGCCTGAGGCGGGATTTAAATAGATTGGGAGTAGGAAGAAATTCCTACTCTTTTTTTAAGTGCGCAGAAAATTTGACAAAAGAATAAATTTGTGGTATAATTAGAGAATTGCGTGGGGATGAAGAAGCCGATGCAGCTGCCAGAAATGGAAAAATTTACCAGCCGTGGCCTCCTCTTTTGCAGCTGCCAGTTCGTGTATAACCAGGGCGGCGCGCCCTCTCTTCTAGCTCCTGTTGCAGCTGCCAAAATTTGGAAAACCTGGGAAATTTTGGGCCTACTGGAAAATTTTGGGATAGATGGTAAAATTTGGACTAATTGGAAATTTTTGGATTGGTAAAAATTTGAAAAAAAAGAAGTTTAGACGTCTTACGTCTAAGCAGGAACAAAAAAGAACGCCGATTTATTCGGCGTCATTTTTCTTTTCTTTCTTTTTTCGTTCATCATAAAGTTTCCAAAGCCGCCCAAGAACACAACGGTCATCACAAATATCAAAGTCGCAATCACAATTTTCACAAGGGTTGATTACATAATTAGCAATTATCTCATCGGGTTTTTCGGGAAAAAGTGCTTTGATTTTAGAAGTAACGTTCATTTTTTTCTTTCCTCTCTTTTTTTTCTGATAATATTATAACACAAATTTTTTTCTTTGTCAATCCTTACCTTTAGACGTCCTACGTCTAAGTAGAGTAAAAAAAGAAGGGTTAAAACCCTTCTTTCTCTTTGTTCTTTTCTGCAATGCGGAGGGTAGATTTGAATTGATTGATGCATTTATGAAGTTCCGCAGTATCTGAGGAAGAAAAATTGCCGAAAGAAATTTCTTCTTTAAGACGATCGCACAAAGCCGCTGCTTCCATTGTCGGCCGGTAAGGAATGAATCCTACCATTGAATGGTCAACAACCACTATTTCAAGTGCATCTCCTTCGCGAATATTAAGTGACTTGCGAATCTCTTTTGGAATGACTACGCGCCCGAGATTGTCAATTCGACGAATTATACCAGTGTGTATCATGAGTTAATCTCCTTTTCTTTTTCTGTATATATTATACTACTTTTGTTCGGGTTTGTCAACTCCGATGTTTAGACGTCCGACGTCTAAGGCGCCCGACCGAGGGGGTTTAGTCTCTCTCGGCGGCGCGGATCGCTTTCGCCTGCGCCTGCGGGATGCGCCAGCACATCCGGTTGATCGATTTGTCCATGCGCTTATGCTGTCGGAAGCAATGCGCCATGATTTCGACTTCGATCTTGACATCTTCAAAACCTGTATGCGATTCGTCAAAATCGGGGTTGTGCTTCATGTAGGCATAGACGGCTTCCGCGCTCGTTTTGATATTGCCCGACGCGCTTTCAAGTCCGTTATCGAGGCAGAAGCGGGCGAACGACTTCTGCATACAGATTGTCTGGCAAGCCATGTGCCAAATGCAAAAGATTTTCGTGCCGTAGGGGAGAAAATAGCGGTACTTGGACTTGGTCAGCCACCGCTCCGTCGTGTTGAGGGCGGAGGAATCAAACCGCGCATTGTACGCGCACACCGCTTCGACGTTGTGCCGCCGGATTGCGTCACAGATGCGGGCGCGGGCTTCATAGAACGAGCAGACGCAGAACGCGGCGCGGTCGATGCCTTCGAGGTACTGCGGGATCTTCGCGGCGTAGTACGCTGAGGACATGAGCGAGGCTTCGTCGAAGAAAATGTCGGAGACGATCATAGAAGCGGATTCGTAGATGCGGCCGCGGCGATCACATACGGCGTATCCAATATCGTAGACAAGGGGATCGTCGGTCGAATTTGCGGTTTCGACGTCAAGCACGAGATAGTATTTGCGGTTCATGGTGGCGGTTCCTTTCCTTTATTGTGATAATATTATACCACAAGTCGGGGCAAATGTCAAGGACTTTTTCAAAAAATTTCGCGGTTTTGCGGGATGAGATTAGACGTGGTACGTCTAAGATAGAGAAGGGGAAAGGGCGGGCTCACTTGCCCGCCCCTTCGAGAATCGCCTTGGCCTGTGCCGCGGCCGCGGCCTTGACCTTGGCTTTTTCTTCGCGCGCGCGCTTGTCGCGTTCGATCTTCGCCGCCTTTTTCTTGGCGGCTTCGGCGGCTTTGACCTCTTTCGCCTTCGTCTTGAGAGCGAAATCCTCAGCCATCGAGTACCCGTCGTAGGGTTCGCCGTCGCGGGATCCCGTCGGGACTTTGAAGGTCAGCACGAGGAACTCGCCGTTGCCCTCATCGTCCACACAGGGGAGCGCGATTTCGTTCGATCCCGTGACGAGGACTTCTTCGCCGTTCTTCGCGAGGAAGTCGGACACGAGAGACATATAACGCGCGCGGAGGGATTCATGCAGATTCTTTTTTGCGGTCATGGTTTGCACCTCTCTTTCTTTGTGACAATATTATACCATAAAATGATGCGGTTGTCAATAGGGAATTGAAAAAAATTTTTGATTTTTTCGGGATCGGTTTAGACGTTGTACGTCTAAGTTTGATCGGTTTCCCGATCAATTCGCATTTGAATCAATGAAGACATAATCGCGAACAAGATTTATAATGCTATTGTGAAGTTCCGTAAGTGTCTTTTTCAAATCTTCGTTCGTAGATTTTGCGTTGATCATTCGTACGACTTTTGCAGTATCTTGGAGTTGGTCATATTCGCGCTGAGTAAGAAAAACCCGTTCAACAAGTTCAATTCTCATTCGATTTCTTCCTTTCTGTACTTCTTTCGGATGCGTTCTTGGTTCTCTTTGAAAGTGGGAGTAATGTGCGGAAAATACCCATTCCAAAGAGGACGATTAGACTTTTTATTTTTCTTTTTCTTCTTCATGAGAATTTTCCTTTCCTTTTTTCTGTATATATTATACCATAACTTTTTGAAAAAGTCAAATTTTTTATTAGACGTTTAACGTCTAAGAACCCGATACCGGCAAGTCAAAGACTTGCCAGTACCTTGAAAATTTCGGTCGGCTCGTGCGCGCCGTCGCCCCACTGGGCGCGGATTTTATCGTTATCATCAAAGAGGATTCCGCGCCCGATCGAATGTTTCGGCACTCCGTATGCCGTGATATGGATTTCATTCCAATTGACGGAAGGAAGATGGCGCCGGAGCCATTCACGCTTGGCGGCTTCGACTGCTTCGTCGTAGCTTGCATTTGATTCAAACGACAGCCACGAAATCACGCCAACGGAGTAGCCGAGCTTCTGCGCCCGATGGAGCAGGCGCGCGAGCCTCGACATATTCACAAGCGGGGTGGCTTCCGCATAGGGAGACGGATCGAACGCGCGCAGACGCTCAAGCCAGTCGGATTTTCCGTAAAGATCGGCAATTGTGCCGTCCATGTCGAACCAGATTTCTTTAGTCATTGGTAGTTCCCCTTTCCTTTTGTGATAATATTATACCATAGAACGGATGCAAAGTCAAGGGAGAAGTTTAGACCTCCGACGTCTAAGTAGACCGGATTCAACCTCCGGTCGGATAGTGATTATCATAAAATTCTCCGATGACCACCCATTCATTATTTATCATTTCGCCGTGTTCTTTACAATGGTCAAGATTAAGTATAATATCCTCAACAGATTCCTCGAATCCATAGAATTTTTTGATTTTTTTAATATCCGCTTTTGAAGGTTTTTCAAATTCAATCACCTTATATGGGTCGGTATCTTCTTTGTCATCCTTTCGCCAGCAAATACACCAACCTTCTCGTGTATCTTCGTCATATTTCCGAATCCGTTCAAGGCTTCCATCTGCGCGGATTTCGTAAATCTCATAACCGCGGCGGTTATACTTTTTAATATTATCGCCGACGTAAATAGGGGTGCGGTCTGCATCGCATTCCCACTGATCGGCAAGTTCGTCACATTTTACTACAAGATATTTCATAATTTTTCCCCTTTCTTTTTTGTGACAATATTATACCATAAATCCTTCCTTTTGTCAACTCTGTCGTTTAGACCTGTGACGTCTAAGAGAGGGAGGAAGATTTAATCTTCCTCGTCATCATCGCATCGAATATCAACCACATCGACATCGTCGTACATATCGGAATCATAGTCAACTTCAAATGCTCGATGGGCTTCTTTCTCTGCTTCTTCCTTCGTTGCGGCGTCGATTTCAAATACCGCAGTAAATGATGCTCCAAGGGTCACAATGTACCGGTGCGTCAGAAAGTTTTCCTTTTCGTATTTTGCGCATTCTTCTTCAGAAAGGAATTTTTTGCCATCTTTTGCGACATAGATCCGTTCGAAAGTTGTAAACATTTTTCTTTTCTCCTTTTCTTTTGTGATAATATTATACCATAAACTGCGTGCCTTGTCAACCTCTATACTTAGACGTCTGACGTCTAAACTCCCCTATGAGAAAAGGGGCATATGCCCCTCCCCTCACTTGACGACCGTGTACTGCTTGACCGTGCGACCGCCCTTGATCTTCACATCCTTGACGGTCATCTTACCGTCCTCGACCATCTGGACGCAGAGGGCGGACGCCTTGGCGGTGGAGATACCGCACACCGTTCCGATCTCCGACGCGAACATCGGACGATCAATCGTCGCAAGGATCGTGCGCTTCGTCTCCATGTTGGCGAGCTGATCCTTCGAGGGTGTCGCCTTGCGCTTCGCGTTGCGCGCGTCCATCTTGCCGACCTCGGCGGCGGCGAACTCACGGATCTCAGCGGACAGGGAATCATTGGCAGAAATGGCGGACAGGAACTCACGAGTAGTCATAACAGACCTCTTTCTCCGATCTTGACGCAGTCGGCGCGATTATCAGTAGGGGTTCGTTCCCTTTACTGTACATATATTATACCACATTCCGTGGGGTTTGTCAAGAGGTTTTTCAAAACTTTTTGAAGTTTTTTTGAAGCACCGCGCGCTGTGTTCTCTTTCCTTTTGACGATAATATTATACCATAAAAGAGAGGAAAAGTCAAGGGCGCGCCTTAGACGTTTGACGTCTAAGTTCAAAAGGGAAGATTTATTTTCCTTCCCTAAACGGACAATTCATTCCGCGGTCTTTCATATATTCAATCATTTCGTCCGCGGGCAATTCTTTCATGAGATAACTAAGAGGAAAATTCCATTTTTCCAAAGATTCATGAGTCTCTTCAATTTTTAGGGATTGAAATTTGTTTTCTTTGATTGTCCATTCTTTGTCACTTCCGCAATAGTAGAAATATTTATGAATAATTTTATGTACATCACATCCGAGATGGTCGGCGGCTTCAAAAAAATTATTCGTTTCATAAAGCACTTCTACGGGTTTAGCCTCTCTATAACGTATACAATTAACGTATTGCGCGCAAATGGAATTAATATAGGTAGAAACCACGACTTTAAAAAGTTTTTTCATTTTCTTCCCTCCCTTTTTGTGATAATATTATACCATAAACTGCGCGCTTTGTCAACATTATTGTTTAGACGTAACACGTCTAAGCAAAGAGGACTTAGTCCTCTTTACTTTTTGGTAAGGCGTGCGTTAATTTCGTCCATAATCTGCTTGGCTTCGTCTTCCCCAATAAGATAAATATCAGGGGCGGGAAGGTCAAGTAAAAAGTCATAAACGGCATCTTTGACCTCTTCATTAGTAGAATTAGAGTTAAGATTGTAAGGATAAATAATCTCATCAATATCAATCTTAACAGTAGTTGTGATTTTGAATTTCATTTTATTTCTCCTTTCCTTGATTGTGTTTATATTATATCATACCTCGCGCGCTTTGTCAACTTTTTCTTTAGACGTTCTACGTCTAATTTCTTCCCTCCAAACCGCCCGCGGAGAGGGGAAAAACTCCGCGGGCACACCAACGGGGACGTTCCGGGTGTCCCCTCGTTCATAGTCAAGTGTAAAGCATAGCGAGGAAATAAATATTCAAAACTACATTCGCCATATGCATCACAAGTCCGTTGATTCGATGATCGACCATCAAATCTTTCACAACTCCGATCACGGCGACGGCGAGACCGAACCACGCGATTGAAAGACCGTAAATCATAATCAGAACGGTATTGATGACCGTAATGAACGCGCGCAGATCGTTCCATTCAAATTCATATTTGCTATCGATTCCGAAGAACTTTTTCATTTGACTTCCCTCTCTCTTTCTTTGTGATAATATTATATCATAAATGGAGAGGGAAGTCAAGCGAAGAACTTAGACCTACTACGTCTAAACGATGGAGAATCGGTCAATCGATTCTCCACCCATTCCTTTCACAAATGGCCTGCATATTACAACGACCAACGGGGTTCATCGTATGGAAAACAAACACAATGTTGTTTTCCGGATAGTGAGCTTCGATATAATCGAGAATTTTGATATAGTCGCCTCCGTAAACCTTATAGTCGCCAGCGTCATGATCGAGATTGATTTCTTCAATCTCTCCAGTGAACGCTTCAACCATGCGCTGAGCTTCAATGGTAGTATGAAGCCAGTAGTAATCCTCCGACGGCGGCCGGCGCACATCATCAACCCATAGTTTCATCGGTTTATCTCCTTTCGTTTTCTGTATATATTATATCACATTCACCCGAAAGAATCAAGTGATATGTTTAGACGTCCTACGTCTAAGATGAGAATTGGTGGATTTACCACCAATTCCCGCCGAGACTTTCGCGCGCCGCAATATCGGCGTCATCTACATCGTCTTCATCTTTATCCTCGGATCCGATTTCCTTCCACGGTTCGCGTTTTCTCCAATCACTCGGAATTGCAAAGAGTTTCCCAGTTTGGTGGACGAATGCAAAATGATCGTCCGAACTATCTGTGATTATGATATTACCACAGAAGTTGTGTTCAATCGACTTAATCAAGTCGTATGGATAAACCTTCTTAAACACCTTAAGCGCGCGTTCGATATCGCAGACCCAAACTCCCATTTGATTTTCCTCTTTTCTTTTTTCTGTATATATTATACCATAGACTTAAAATTTTGTCAAGTTTTAAGTTTAGACCTTCGACGTCTAAACGGGGTTGGATCAAATATTCCAACCATTTATAATCGCTTGCCAAAACGCAACGCGACTTTTTTCCCGAGAAATTCCCATAAATCGAAGCGTCCGATACAATGAGCACGCGCGCTCTATACGATCGATCATTTTCATTTCAATTCTCCTTTTCTTTTCTGATAATATTATATCACAAGTTTCGTGATTCGTCAAGAAAAAACTTTAGACGTTCGACGTCTAAACCGACAAAGAGAGAAAGGCGGCAATCGCCGCCCACTTCTCAAAAGTTGCCGTACGTCTGGAGTTCGAGTTCGAACGTGGCGACGATTTCGCCCGTCGTGCCGTCGACGACGTTCACGGTGGAATCTTCGACGTCTGCACATCCGGAAATCTCCTCAGCGTATGCGCACGCGTTGGTGAAGTCGAAAAACTTCATATTGATCTGCTTACGCTTGAACTCCCAGTCCCTGATGGAAAACGACACGTTGTAGAATGTAGGCATTTGTTTGTCTCCTCTCTTTCTTTCTGGCAATATTATACCACACTTCGCGCGGGAAGTCAATAGGAAATCACAACTTTTTTCAATGAGTTTAGACCTCTGACGTCTAAGATTCTATAAAAAGAGATGGGAATTAATCCCATCTCGAAAAGGACACTCAGTGGTTCGCGCCACTGGTCTGGATGATAAGCTGAGCCGTGAGCTGGCGCAATTCCTCTTGCATTTTGTGTCCTTTTCCGAGCGTGTAGAAATAGTCGTCCATGAGTTCGCCGAACCGGATCTGCGCGCGGAGTGCTTCGATTTTGACTTTGATTTCGTTGACTGTCATTGTTTTCGTCCCCTTTGTTTCTTTCTGGATATATTATACCATATGCGCACGCGGTTGTCAATAGGAAAATTTGAAAATATTCCACTAACTTTAGACGTCCGACGTCTAATATTCTGGAAAAGTTTAGATGAGTTAATACTCGTCCAAACCGGAAGCTTCCGCTTCCTCTTCGGAGATCTCTCCATAGCACTTCAGCCCGGTCGGTTCATCAAATATCGCCATAGCGATTTGAAATGCTTCGGGCTCAGCAGGCGCGCCCACGATGAACTCGAATCCCTCATACTCTCCGTCGATAACGATAAAATAGAAATGTTTCATTTTTTTCTTCCTTTCCCTTTTTTCTGATAATATTATACCACAAAATTCTGTATTTGTCAAGTTCTTATCTTAGACGTCTCACGTCTAACCTATGAACCGCGCATTATCGCGCGGTCTGGTACACGTGATCCGGATCGAACATCCACGCGGGAAAGTCTTCAGTGGCGAGGCCGCGCCGGCCGGAGCGCACGTCGATCCGATACTGGTTCCCGCTTTCCAGCAGGCCAGCGCGGCGCAGGTTGCGACGCGAACTATTCCGAGCCCCAATACCGTCGCAGGCTTCCAGCACCTGAGCAGACAGTGTGCCCGTGGACAAATTGACGAAATATACCGTGTAAGTCTTCATGTGAAATTCCCCTCTCTGTTTGGTACCTATATTATACCACTTCGCGCCGTACTTGTCAATCCCTGACCTTAGACGCCGCACGTCTAAGATCGGCATTCGTCGAACACCTGTTCGATTAGTTGCTTGCGTGAAGCAACAGAACATATGTTCGGCGCGCCTCAAAGAGAAAAGGGCTTGCACCCTTTATCTCGGTTCAAGTGTCCACATCAGTTTCAACTTGCGCCCGTCCTCTTCGTATACCTTGTATGCGCGCTGAGGCACTGGCCGCGTCTTCGGCCTCTCAACCTGCCGAATAACTGCGCTGATTGCCTCGTCCAGTGTCGGGTACTTGACGACGAACCGTTCCCATCTGTTAGTCAGCGCCCATGCCGGAAAACCTTCCGGCGCAGTCTCAACGAGATCCTTGCACTTGATAATGAACATAGCGTTTCCCCTTTGTGCGTATGCGCGCCCGCTGATTGCCGTTTCGCTCTTGCTCTTCGGCGTCGGACTTGTACCGACGGACGGCCCGGCCGGGGCCGAGGGTTTAACCCTCGGCACCCTTGCGCTCGATTTCCTTAAATTCGCCGAGCGTCATAGCGGCGAATTCGTCGAGCGCGTCCAGCCATGCATTATATTTCTTGTTGCTGTTCTTGTAGGACTGCATGGCTTTGCGCTCGATCCCATCCGATCCGCGCTTCGTCCGAACCATGCCGGCCTGTTCGAGCGCGTCGACGAAACCGTCGCGCGTCAGCACATAGGACACGCGGGCGACATCGTCGCCGATCTGAAAATCGGGGCAGTAGACGACATAATCGACGACGTGCCCGTCGAAAATCATGTCAAGTCCGGACGCGCCCTGTTTGATTTCGACGGCGTAACCGTGAAACCGCGTATCAACCGCGCCCTGACGAGTAACCGTCGCGCCGCGCACGTTCCCGAAAAACGCCTTTACACTTGCTTCATAGAGTTTGCCGAGCGATCCCGAATCCGTGCCCTTGCAGGGCTTGACATGAGGATCGTTTTCCGCGATACGAGCGGACATAGAGGCGATACGCGCGATAAACTGAGACTTGTTAATTCTTTCCATTGTTTCCCCTTTTGGGACTGTAGATCGGCCGTCCCCGCCTTTGTTGGTACTATTATACCACACTTAGACGCGCTTGTAAAGGGGTTTTTGAAAATAAATAAAAAAATTTTTTTTGTAATAATAACGGAAAAACTTGGCAATAATCCCGCACAAGTGTTCGGTTGATTTGACCAATAAACTAATTGGCCGGGGTACGTCGGCGCGGCATACCCCGGGTACATTATGGGATTCTTGTTCATAATTTGTTCACATTTGCCGGGGCCTGGAAACAAAATACTCCGAAATAAATTTTACGAAACAAAATTTATAAACCAATCCCTTGATTGAAATTTCCCCCTCCGTTGAAATTTGACTTTATGGTCAGTTTGGGGTATAATGAATAGTGGAAAGGGAAAAAGATTCGCCAGACCTGTTCGCCAGTCAATTCGCCAGACCTGTTCGCCAGTCAATTCGCCAGACCTGTTC
>Ga0265301_10004116_pt1 | contig 14841 bp, 18 predicted proteins | sample AusTroGonzalo_MG_2_FD_193488 | JGI IMG/M metagenome (GOLD analysis project Ga0265301, IMG submission 193488) | Bovine rumen microbial communities from tropical cattle in Woodstock, Queensland, Australia - Gonzalo_04 | ecosystem: Host-associated > Mammals > Digestive system > Stomach > Rumen ...
AGCTTATCCTTTATCCAAATCACTGTGCCGCCTATTATTGCTATGCCCATTACTACGACAAACGCAAAAACACTTGGGAAAATCTCAACAAAAAAGCCATTAAATATCTTCTCCATCCTCTGTCTCCACCGGCTCTGCCTTGTTGATATATTCCATATACTTATCGACGCAATCAATGTTTTCGTCTACAATCTTGACCATTGCTACCTGTGTGTCCGGGTCATTCCAAAGTGCCGCACAAAAGCTGTGAAATGCTATTATAGCACTTTGAAGATTAGTGCCATATTCCCCATGCACGGAAAAATTGCCATTGATTACTTTGATGATTGAATACTTCATATTTTTTCTCCCTCCTTAAATTGGGTCTGTTGTTATATACTGAAGTGATACATAATAAGAGCCATTTGGTAGACTACTTCTTAGGCCTACTTTGTTCTTGTTTGTTGTTCCCGAACCGACGTATACTGCTTCTGTTCGCATTGTATATGGTTGACCATATGCATTAAGTTGCCCGAATGTTGCAACACCTTGTGAATTTTCCCAAGGCAACTCAAGAATAAATGCTGCCGCACTCAGTGCTGGCATGTCAGTGATTTTGACAATGGTGTTGACCTTTACAATGTTACCTTGTCTGAATATAAGTTTATTTCCAGATGCTGCTGTGAACTCACACCATGATGATACTGCACTCGGAATGGTCATTACTCCTGTCTTAACGGTCAGAAAATCTGCAATAGAACCAATGACATAATTCGTATTTTCAGTCAATATAGCTCCGCTTGCTATATCTGCTATCGCTGTACAAAACTGATTATCTATGATGAAATGCTCACCTTTTACATAGGCTTGGTCTGCTCTCTTTGCTGTTACATTATCAACTGTTGTCGGAGTTGATTCATCTGTTGCGGCCATATTTGTTGTTGCAATATAACCTGTCCTGTTCGGTATATACAAGCTTCGTGATGCGGTCAATACATTGTAGGTATCTAATATATTTGTCCTGTGTTGGTCTTTTCCGTATATTCTTAATTGCCCATGCGATGCTCCCGCTACGCCGTCTGCTATACTATTTCCAATAGTAAACATTGATGCTTGCGTAGCTGTTAAATTTTTATTATTTGCAAGGGTTAAAACTGACGTACTCGGATTGAAATGCAACTCGTTTGATTTGAAACTCTTTGAGGTCGTTTCCGTATCATTGTTATTGCTTGAAAGCAAAACACGAAAATTTGAATTTATTGAATTTATAGGCGTATGACTATCATTTTCAACTGCCTGCAAAACCTTGTTATCAGTAGGTGTGCCCCATGTTCCATCTTTCTTAAGGAAGGTAGAACCGCTGTCGGCAATTCCGATTTTTTCCTTTATGTAATCCCAAATCTTACCAAAGGTCTTTTTGTACCATGTAGAATTGCTGTCTTGCTTTGTTACGATTAAATCATCATCCGTAATGTCTGTACTGCCTGTTGTGTAATCATCATTATCGGGAATATCATAAACCGTACTTCCGACCTGGAGTTTTTCAAGCGCCTCTGTTGCTGATTCTGTCGGATTTGCAACTACAACCGTATTATTATCGTCGGCATTTTCCCATTTGCCGGACGTGCTGTTGTATTTTGGCACTTGACCGTTTTGCAAATTGGTTAACTGTACGTCTGACAAATCATCGAAAGCTCCACCAAAATCAGATTTGTTATTCCATATATACTTTTCTCCTGTGGTAACTAGGCTCTGCTCTATGCCGCCACTCAATGCTTCTCTGTTGACATATATAGAGTTGTTATCTGCACTTGAACCTGTCCATACCCAATATGTGCCATCATAGACATACTGATTGATAAAATTGGCTCTGCCATAATATGTAATCTGTATGCCAATCAAAGCATTGGTATTACCGGCATATATCGGGATCGCTCCTGTGCTGTTGACATTTAAGGTTATGTGTGCGCTTGCTGTTGCATAAAATTGGTTCGTATATGAAAACTTAACAAAAATAACAGCGCCCTTGACAAGCTTAAATTGCTGGTCATTTGACACTGTTACAACCTTGTTCTGTACATCTGCTTGGCTATCACATGTAGCACTGTATATTCTTGCTACTGACTGCGTTGCGTCATTTACCCATGTGCCATTGTTATATACAAGAGCTTCGCCATTTGTGGGATCTGTCAGAGATACATCATTCAACTCCGCAAGTCTGCTGGATCCACCACTTCCTGCATTTCCAGGAACAAACTTATTAGATCCACTGTTATATATGATGGTATTGCCGTTTGCCAAACCGGTCAGATCTATGTCCTTGATATCTCTTATACTCTGACTATTTGCAAGATAATCCTCAATATGCTCAAGCGCATCATCGTAATCATTAAGAGCTTGAGCAACTATTGGAGTTGTTTCTATCGGTAAGTTTTCCCAGCCGTCTTCATATTTTGGAGTAAATTCAGGTGTGTAACTCATATCACTCTCCGTAATCTACATTGTCTGTCCAATCCGTCATTGATAAATAATAAGGAACTTTGTAAAGCACATTAGCAGCTCCCTGTGCCGGAAGCTCAGTCACTACAACAACATAATGATGCGTATAAGGAGTTGTACTATATACTTTTGTATATGAATCATTGTCCCAGATATAATAGTTGTACCCAACAGGATCTGCATCATCTACAACCATGCCAAAATCTACCGGCGCACAATAATCATCTTCCTGTACCACGTCTGCCAACCCTGTGACACCCGCAGTATCATAAATATTGGGATCTATTGTCCATGCAAAGCAATTTTCACCATTTAACTGTTCATTGTCAAAGTAAACATAATAGCCATTCTGATCTCTCAAAGTTAAATAGAAATCTGTTTTATTGTATTCTCCATCTTTGAACATAATGTTATATTCATTGGTATCAATAAGATTACAGGCATTATTCAAAGACGCATATCTGTGAATTAAATCATGCAACCTTAAATCATAACTTCCGGCATTTTGCGGATCAATGGCTATTTTAAGTTTTCTATCTTCTGCACGTCTACCAATACAAGCACCACCTGTATGTATTAAATTAACTTCTACATATGTCGGCAAATCAACTTTTATCCAACTAATACCATTAGTTGATTTATACATCACTGCTTCATAAGCGTGTCTCCCTGTTTGCCTATCAGTAAAATTGGTACTCCATAAAGCATAAAATACAGCCCCTCTTACAAATATGCCACATTTAACGTCTCTTCCAAACTCCGTATCATAATAATTAAATCTTGGATATTCTTCGGGTGAAAACGTATAAAAAGTAGCCCCATTATCAAGGGTAGTAGTTATATTCATTATTCTTATTCTTTCACTACTTCCCCAATGTGTAGGATTATCTCCTATTGCTATTCTACAAGTGATATTTCCGCACATAGCCGCTGATGTTAATGCAGTAGCCGGGCCGGCACTTGCCACATATGGAGTGGCTAAATCAAAAGACATTTCAACTCTTTCACCATTATATCCCCATAAGTACCAATGACGCTCATATGACGCATCTTTATATTGACCGTAGTTAGTATTTATACAATATTCTATTATTGCACCATTTTCAGTAGGCCCCCAATATGTCCACCATGCACCCGCCGCTCTATACATTGTCGTTATGGACTTTGTTGAAACCCACTTTTCTAATTCTTCAGAATAATCAAATTTCAATACAATTACAGCACTTTGGTCACTTTGAACATATATCTGTTGAACATTACAAATACCTTTAGTACCAAAAGGCTGTGTGCCATCCTCATATGGTACAAATGGAGTACTTATTTGTGAATCTCTTGTAACATCCTTCCATATCATCCCATCTTCACTAATAAGTAATGTTCTTGAATTATCAGAATAATGATAGATAAACACTATCAACCCATCAACATAAAAGATACCCTTATTTCCGGCTGATGTAAAACGTCTAGCAAACTGAAACTGTCTTTCAACATCCATCCAACCATTACATTGTGCATGATACCCACCGCCAATCAAGGCTTTTCTAGGGTACTTCTGCCATATTAACTTATCATTAATATCTGCTGTTTTTGCCCATATAAAGTTATGATATACATCGTTTTTAATAATATCCCTATGATCGTTATTCCTCAAAACCATCCTGGCTGATTGTTTTTGGTTTTCTCTTTTTCTTGGCTTCATTGTATTATTATTCCGCCTTGTACCAAATATATAGTGTTTGCGTTTCGTGTCGATGGTAATGTGTAAACACTCTGTACTGCAAGTGTTGTGGGCTGTGTCATCTGAGCAAGCGCCGTATCCGTAATCTCTGTTATAGCTTCCTCAGCTGTCTCCAATGGCATATAACTGCTCATCATAGTGTCCATGTCATCCTTGGTGTAATAATCGTCTGGATTGACACTGTTTCGCTTGATAGTATCCAGCTGGGCCTGCAGATCAGTAATGAATGCCTTCTGATACTCTTCTCCGGCAGCATTATAACTATCTATAAGCTGCTGGATACCTTTGAGTCTCCGATTCAGGACAAAAGATGATACTTCGACTAAGGTACCGCTTCCGCTGGTATAGTCCTGAACCATATAATTAATCCTGGTCCCGACCTCAAGGAAAGGATAACCGACATTAGTCGCATCAAACGGCTTATATCCGAATCCTGCAACATTGCTGTATATGTTTCTGGCTATAGTTGCTTTTGTCTCAGCACTAAGGCCGTAGACAAACATATTATTCTGAACGATGTATACATTTGTACCGGTTCCATAAGAGACACCCGAATCATCCTCGCTGTCTCTTAAAAGGACCTTGTTAATGGCATATACATCGAAATCTTCATATTTCATGTCCATATACAAAGGTATGGACTCTTCTTCGTCAGATAAAACACCCGGATATGTCTCATCTCCCGGATTTGTTTCTTCTGAAGGATTGAGACTGTATGTGATTCCGGAAAGGCCTCGATACTCGAATATGCCATCACGGTTCATGATGCCGAATACACCGTTGAGCTGACAAATTGACTTGATAGTTTTCAGAGCATTGAGCGTCTTAGGATCGTATTCCTTCTTGATCACAAGATCATCATTCGGGAGTTCCGTTTCTTCCTGAGTGATGCCAAGTTCTGTAAAGAGACTGTTTCGAAAATTAAGCATTGTGACTGTTGACGAGTCGGTCGGAAGTAATGTGTTATACCAGTCCGCTATATCAATATCAGAAGCCTTGGAATACAGGTCATCATAACAGGTTATTGCTTTCCAACTGTCCTCAAGCCTTGTCTTGACTGAATCAACATATCCGTTGAAAAGCGGAATTGTTTCTTCATCTTCAAATCCTTCTATAGTGATAGAAGCTTCTATTCTCTTACCCTTAAGGCTTGCTGATACATCATGTAATTCTATTGAAAAAGCTGAACTGAGACATCCGACAAATTCTATGGAGCTTCCGTCAAGCAGATACTCCTCAAGAGACATCGAATCGTCATAGAAATGATCGCCTTCGAGTGTCAGATTTAATTCCGGGAAGTAAAGCGTGAGGAGTTTTTTTCCGTCTCTGTCAACAAATTTTTCTTTAAGTTCTTCTGAAATCTGCATCTTATGATTCCTCGATCTTCAAGGTGACTTTCTCCATATACTCGCTGAAATCACCTTTAAGAGCTCTTTTTCCTTCAAAGTCCACGAAGGCATGTATAGTAACTTCTGTAGTTGGATTCAGATTATTGGCTTTTACTGTCAGTGTGTACTGGTTCTCGGCATTATACTTTGCCGTGGCCAGATCTGACAGGAAAGTGCTGTAATCAGTCATGCTCTTAAAAAAGAGATCAACGCTGCCACTGTGTTTTGCGGGGCGCTGATCTCTGTGTCTGTTACCATATCCGTCTGTCCATGATTTATATTGTGGAATGCTGTTGATCTTATAACTTTCATCAACAACATAGCTACTGTAATCTTTCGCACCTATACTGAATATTGCCATATCGTTCACCTTATGCAAGCAGTCCCTGTCCGCCTGTTATCTTCTTGTGAATGTTATTTCTCTCTTTTAAACCGTTTACTATAGAATCCATATCAATGCTGCCACTGGAAATGCCGGCTATGATCAGAGGCAGGTATTCCATAAGCAATGCGAGGATCTGTCTTAAGAGATCTGTATCGGATGCAGCTTCTTCTCCCTGATCAAGCATCATGGATGAGTTGACATCGCCCATATCCATATTAGGTATCACGGCATTGGTCATATTTCCGACAGCTTCATCTATAAGGCCCAACCCATCATTGACACCTTCAGCAAGACCTGCAGGGATCCAGTAACCGATTTCTTCTTCAAACACCTTGGAAGGAGATCCAATCTTTAAGCCTTGCTTGAAACCACTAACAAAGTTGTTGACCAGTCCTTTTCCACCTTCAACAAGTCCTGTCCAGTTGCTTTTGATACCATTCCACAGGCCATTCACTATTTCCTTGCCTATCTCAAATAAACGGTCTGGGAGTTCTTTTATGATTTCAACTATATTTTCTTTTAATTCCTGAAACTTCTGCGGAATCTCAGTTATGAGTTTAAGACCAAACATGATCATATTCTGGACTACCTTGTTCCATATCTCATCAAGTTTTCCCGGCAGTTCAATAAAGAAACGGATCATTTCTCCTACAGCCAAACCTGCGTAATAAGCCATATTGTTAGGTAGCTGCTGCAGCCAGGTCACTATACCGTTCATAATATTGGAACCGATTTCTCCCAAAGATGTTCCCAGGGTATCTCCGAATCCGAATATATCTGCAAGAAGCTGTACAAATGAATCAACAACAGCCTGAATCACTGACATGCATATATCAAAAGTGGCTTCAACAAAGCTTGGCCCGGATGCAATGATCGCATTGATCAACGCTGTTATTAACTGAGGAAGCTTGGATATGATCATAGGTAACGCTGCCAGAATTCCTTCCGCGATTCCGGTCATGATCTGCAATACAGCATCAAGCAGAATATCTATGTTATCGATAAGATATTGTGCGATTATCAATATGCTTTCAACGATCGCAGGTATCAGAGTAGGCAGAGCATCAGCTATACCTATAGCAAGTTGCAACAATATCTGTGTTAACGCTTCTACCAGCTGAGGAAGCATGGAGTTAAGCATCGTTACTACAGACAGTAATGCATCAACTATAGATGGGAACAATGAAGGTAGGGCATCCAGTAATCCCTGAAAGAGAGCTTCTATAACCTTAACGCCTGCATCCAGCAATCCGGGCAGAGTACTCTGTATCAACTTTGGAAGCTCTGCAGCTATGACAGGAGCAAGCCTTGCTATAAGTGTACTGATTCCTTCAACAGCTGTTTCGATTACGGGAATAATATTGTCGGCAAATGCACCCACAGTCGATACCAGATTATCTATAAGTTTTGGTAGATTTGCCTCATCATTGGCCATTCCTGTCAGGAGGTCCTGCCATGCAGCCTGCATTGATGCAAGTGAACCCTGTATTGTATCCGCTCCTTCAGTAGCTGCATAATCCGCCATGCCTTGCATCTGAACATAATCAATGAGTGCCGCCTGACAATCAGCAACATTGTCCAATACATAATTTGTAGCATGTCCGGCTTCTTCGTTTTTCTTATTGACAGTATCAATAACTTCCTGCATGCCTGCCTTGGTCGCAGTGATACCCAGGCCAAGGTTATCAAGCATACTGAAATTGTTTTTCATTATGCCGTTAAATGCATTCTGAACAGCTTCCTGAGAATTACCGGTTGCGGCTACGATATCTGCTTCTGCCTTAACGACTTTGTCAGCCAGTTCAGCCGCCGCACGTTCATCTCCGCCCAAAGCAGTTTTTAATCCTACAGCTAATCCGTTTACCTGTGTCAGGTAATCATTCTGACTCATCTGTACATCTTTGAATGCTGTAGCTGCCTTTTGAGCTATATAATCATAGCCCTGGCCAAACATCAGCTTGGCACCACCTTCAAGCTGTTCAAATTCGCCATAACTGTCAATGGCACCCTTGACCATGGTCGATACCGCAGCTGCACCTGCTGACACAGCTCCTGCTGCGATCTTTCCTATTCCTCCAACAACAGAACCAAAGCCGCCTCCGAACGATTTACCGGCAGAACTTCCGGCATCATTGAATTCATCATTAAGTTTGCCCTTGATTCCTTTAGTGGAAGGCTCTATTTGTATATACGCGGTTCCTATTGTTTCCGGCATGTCATTCTCCCTGCATGCTCCGCCTCCAGGCTTCATAATCCTCTATACTGTCAAATGTTCTCAAATCCTCTTTTTCCTTTTTAGGTTCTGTGAGCATCTTGTACAGGCTCTTCGGTTTGTTTCTGCCTTTGGCCGCATCCTTTGTCTTAGTCCAGATATTTAAGTTAAGATCATCCAGCATCAGAGTGTTTATTATCTGATTGAATGTAAGTTTCTGTCCTGCAAGTTTTCGCTTAATCCTCGAATCATCACTTAGCCCTATAGCAAGAGTTGCAACCACTGTCGGTTGCAACTCTCTATAGTTCATAATGTGATAAGTTTCTGCAAGATCGCAGATAAGTTCATCCTCGCCTTTCGCGATCATTCGGGCGAGGATGAGGAGTTTTTTGCGTTGATAGCCTCGAACATCTCATTTATCTCAGAAATGAGATTCTTTACAGAGCATATGCCACCATGGGCTGTTGCAACTGCATCCATGAACGTCATTGTTGCCTCATCCGTTCCAAATATGAGATTAAAAAGACTCCTTAAGACTTTCAAAGCCTCATGAGGATTCTCTCTCATCTCGTCAGTCTGAAGCCTGCTCATAATAAATATAAATCTTGCATCATCCTTGATGTTATCATCAAGCTGAAACTGTATGCCACTCTTGGTCTGTCCTTTGACTATCATCTGTTTTCCTCCTCATTACGATGTCCACTTAGCGTAGATCGTCGTATTTGCTGTTACCGGTGCATAGAAATCATATTCAGTGGTCTTGCCAGCATTAGAATACCATCCGGCAAAAGTATATCCATCCTTTGTCGGGTTAACAGGTCTTGTGGCCATATTTCCGCTTACGACCGTCTGTGAAGGTACTTCTGAACCGCTATCCACATTAAATGTTACCGTGAATGTCGTTACTGTACTTGACGGAGCAGTGATGTACTCCTTATGAGTCTCACCTGAAGAGTTCGGATATGCGCTGATAGTAATTCCATATCCTACAGGATCGCTATCGTTATATGTTATAGCCTCCCTTGCCGTGATCGCTCCCTTAGGTATTACTATCCTCTTGGCTTCACCATTTCTCAGTGCAAGTTCAATAACCCAAATCTTTTCAACCGGATCTTCGGGCTTAACTGTTACTGCTATATTCCCGGACCCGTCAACTGATACATTGCTGTCACCATATACAGTCTTAAGTACATCGACGTTTTCAGCTTCGATAAGTGTAAGTTTGAAATCATCACTCTGCTCATTGAGCGTTCTGAGCACGATCACACCACCCCACGCCTTAACGCTGGATACATCCATGTCGTTTGAATTCTCGACACCGTCCTCAGACACATATCCGAGACATGTGAAGTCTGATGACAATGCCGAAGAAGCATTAGTAGGTACTGTAGCCGTTATCGGTGCCGAAAAGATAGCTCCGGTAACTTTAGGCTTGCCGGCAGTAACATTGCTGGCATTGTTAGTCATGTTATTCGGCATTTTTATTCCTCCTCGTCATAATAGGTAATATTGAAGATGCATGAGCTTTCATATTCTGAAGATGTTCCCCGTACTCCCTGACTCTCACCGCCGGTCTTTACGCCAGCGATGTAACTAAGTTCTACAGCATCGTACATGGCTTTCTTGACTTGCCTGCATGTCGTAGCTGCATTTAGGTAGTTATTTGATATGGCAACAAATTCTAACGTCACATAATCGACCATATTTGATCTGCCACCATCAAGTTTCTGTATGATCACATATGTTGATGGCTTGGTCTTGGGTGTTTCAAAGCCGATCGGTATATTAAGTTTTGTCTTAAGATAGTTTTTGATAAGTACTTCGATCATTTTTTGTTACCCTTTCCGTATACAATGGTCTTGGCTCTGTCAAAGCCTATAAAGCTTTTTGTATCACCGCCATACTTCTGTGCATACTTCTCAGTAAGATCGAGCATCTCCTGTGACTGTCTCATCTTTCTGAGCCCGGATATGTTTAACTTGACCTCGGTCTTAGCCATATCTTTCCACCTTTACGTTTTGATTCCATCTGAGCGGTATATTCGCATCTATTCCTTTTTGAGGAAATCCGACACTTCTGTACCTGTCTCCGAATATGATCATCTCAGCATCTGTCCAATCATGGGTATCGCCTTTCGGGATTCCCAGGGTATATACTATGTGTTTTCCATACATCTCGAAGGTTGACACCTTTTCTTCTGTGGACGGTTCACCGACAAGAACATCATCGACGTTTTCGTTGACCTCTGTATAGACCGGATTTTCATAATCATCATAACCCGTGAGAGTCTTCTTGATATATTGAATCGTCATACCTTTCATAGATCATTCACCGCCAATTCTTCAACCGGACTATATGTTCCAATCTTGTCTGAACATCCGAGCAGTTTTTTCTCAAGTTTTGAAATGTACAGTTCTCCGACGCTGCCACCGGAGCTCATAGTCCAACTCTGCGTATAACCAAGTCCTGACATGCTTCCCTGTGATACGCCTGCAGGAACACCATCGCTGTCTGAATTTCCGACCACTCTGGCAACCATTCTGCAGGATACAGTCTTTTTATTGTCTGCACTGGCATTGACGTTATAAGCGTCTATTATAAGAGCTGCCTCATCAAGCAGTGTGGAACATACATTTCTTTCGCTTGTACTCATTGTGAAATTCAACCGACTCTGTACATCATCCACCGTAGCGTAAGCCATAGTCCATACCTCGTTTTTTTGTTTTACTGTTTTTTGTCTGTCTTACAGGTTTCTCCTCAACAGACTCTACTGTTTTTTCCGGAATTATCTCTTTAGGCTGTGCCACTTCTTTTTTAGGCTTTGCCTTTCCGGGTATCATCGAATGGTCAGCGACAGGCTTGTGACCTGCCGCTAAATACTTATCCACACGATCGTCCGCAACCCACATAAGAGTTCCGGTCACTCTGTTGATCAGCGCAATCATGATACATGCGTCCTTGTCAGAGCATTGAAGTACTCTTTCTGAGCTACGAAGCCAACTTCGATCTCTGCACGAACAGCGAACATGTTCTGCTGGAAGAGATTGATAAGTGTTGCATCGCTTCCGCTTCCGACTGAAAGCGTAGCCTGATCTGAGTAGCTGATCTGTACTCCCTGAACGGTTCCGTACATTGCCTTGGTCCAGTCACCTGCAAATCCAACTATATCGGGATCACCTGCGCTTGAACCTGAGCCTGTTCCTGCCGTACCTGCCTTGTAAGCAGCCTTTGTGAAGTATGTAGCTGCACCAAGAATCTTCGGAACAGCATCATCAGATACAGAATTGATGAATATCGGTCTGTCCTGCTTATCCAGAGCATTAAGCAGCATACCTTTGCCCTGGGGTGAGAACACATAACCATTAAGGATACCACCTTCTTCTGAGATGTCGATATCCGCTGCTACGAGACCACCATATACTGAGCTCTGAAGACTCTGTGTGGTAACATTTGAGAAGTTATCGAAATTTGCAAGCGTTGTGCCTTCTTCGGGACCGAAGAATACTGTGTTGTCGAACTTGGCTGCCAGCACGTTCGGGAGCCTTTCAATAAGTGCATCGTAGAGAGCTCTTGCATCACGCTTGAACTCATCTGAGAATGGTACGATAACAGCGAGCTTATGAGCCTGCATGATCTTCTTGTCGAATGAGGGATTTGATACAGGCTTAAGACCTGTCTCTGATACCCATGAAGCTGTAGGATCGCTTGCAATTACAGGGATCTGCAGTCCTCTTCCGGGAAGAGATATCTGTCTTGCGAGCTTCATGATTGTTGATGATTCCTGAGTTTTTGCAAGTATCTCTGAAGATACTTCATTTGGTAACTGAATGTGACTTCTGTTTGTGGCTACTCCACTTCCTGATATTGCCATAATAATTCCTCCTATTGTTTATTGAACCAGTCAGCGAACTGATCTCTGGTCGTTACTTTTCCACCGCCGCCGGACTCTCCTGCGTCTTTTACACTCGGATAACCGGTCTGCTTTGCAAAATTGAGAATGGCTTTCGCCTGCTCCTTGCAGATTTCTTCATTTTCACCTGTGAGCAGATCTGCAGGCACATTCATCTCCTTTGCCACCTTATCACGCGCCGCACGGATCTCATTGTCCTTGTTCAGCCTGTCAAGCTCCGCCTGAAGCTTAGTAGCTTTTTCTGTTGCCTTCTGAAGCTCTGTCTTATTAGACTCAGTCTGCTTGTCATACTCCGCAGCCTTGGTCTTGAGTTCCTCATAATCCGCATACTTAGCTCGGTCGCGCTTAAGTCTGTCCTCGACGATAGCGTTAAGCTCCGCCTGAGTAAATGTCTTTTCGCCAGTTTCAGTACTGGCATTCGTTGCTTCCTGATTAACAGTTTCCATTTCTACCTCCTATGAGTTCAATCCATGTTTAGGCACATGTTGCCAATAAAAAAGCACATCAGTTTCGATGTGCAATTCTTTCTTTTAATTTTTCAATTATGTCGTAGTCTTCGAAATATGTTGCCCGTGCCGGAACGATCCTCCATTTATTCACTGTGGATCCTCCAACCAGATAATCTACATGTTCGACTATACTTGGTTTTAAGTTGTAAATGAATTTGTCCGGATGTTTTTCTCGCAAGAAATCTATGAAAAAAGTGTCTACATGTTTCCTCAACCGAATCCATTCCTGATATTCTTCCCGGTGTTGTCCTTCAGTCTTATACCATTCGACGAACTCTCCGGCTATGTAGTTCGGTATTCTGCAGCACGGAAATGAATATCCCATTTTCATGACAGACGTTTTCCCGGGATGAAGATCTGCCTCGTCAATATGTCTGAAATAGAAGCCATGTACTATTCCATCATCATGATCAGCTGTTATATGAGCAAAACTTCTGCTTATCGCCACATCATCTTGAAGATGCCATGTTCCTCCCGGCCTGCTTCCACAGGACTCAAAGCTGTCAAGAGTTGCCTGCAGGCATCCGACGTGATCTGTGTCACACCAAACCTCTATGTCATTTCTATTGATTCCCTGCTCTACCATGGACGGAATGAGGAATTCATCCACATACCACATCCTGGCTTCGCAAGCATGGATCATGTAATTCATATATATCCTCTTGATAATATATCAAAATTATGTTATAAAATAATTAGATATATCTGTTAATAACATCGTGTTCTGGTTCACTTGAGCGAGGGCGCGATGTTATTTTTTTACCCTAATCACCACGTACTTAGCATTCTTCTTAAGTAGAAAATCTGTTGTTTTCTTTGCTCTTTTTCTCCCATATTTATCTGTTAATATAATGCCGTCTGGGAGACTGAGTTTTGACTTAGAAAAATCTAATATAACTCCACCCGTATTTATTTCTATTTGATTTATACCATGTCTAATTCGTTTTTCTAAAGTAACTTCAGATTCAGTTCTCGGTGTTTTTAAATCCCACAATTTCCCATTCCATAGATAATCTGGATTGTACTCTCCATCATCATTGTTATCTGCCAACATAATTATATCTCCACCAAAAGTATCAAATATCCAATTTGCCATACTTTCTTCACCATCTACGTCTCTAAACTCATTTTCTTTTGTTTTAATTCCTATTCCTGGTTTGGCATTTTCGATATATATATTAGTGACATCTTCTGATTCAATAGAATCCAAGGCTTTTCTTATTCTTTTGTTTTCATATGCATCTCTTTTTAACGCATTGATTCTGTTTTTATTTTCCTCATAATATTTTCGACGCATCGAATTGATCTTATCTTGCGAAGATTTTCCTTCAGCGCTCTCATACATATCAAGATACTTGTCAGGATCATAGCCTTCATAATTGGTCTTTTTGTCGAATCGAATGGCATATTCACAGTCACAGTTGGCATGTATATGTTCAGCATGACCGTTCTTTCTTGCATCCTTGGACATGTATTGCCAGCCTCTGGATGCCAGTGCTATACAAAAGGAGCATGTATCGCCATGAGGTATCCAAGCGAACTGTGCTCCATCTCGTTCTGCATTATTCAGTGTTGTATCTGCTGCTGTACGCTTGACCAGCCTTCCGACTGCATTTGATACCAGCTTGGGATTATTGTATTTGGCTGTTCCCTGGACCGTCTTCGCAACCTCTCCGTATCTTGGAGTAGGTGCAGGCTCCGCCGGTTGAAGGATCTCACCGGAACCGGCACCGATGGCATCGTACATCTCACATGCCAGAGCTGCCGCAGCTTCTCCGTACTTTGTGGATATGGAATATGCATAGTCTATAAGTCCCCGCATATCTTCGGTACCACGAAGAGGATGACTGTTAAGGTATTCTCCAACCTTGTCTGTTGCTGCTTTGTTTATTCTGTTCAGTCCATTGACGTAATTAACCCACGCCTTCGCCGGTATTTTCATCCTGTTCAGTCTCTTCTAATTCTTCAAGGAATCTCATGCCTCTTGCCCTCTGCTCCTGAGCTCTTATCCTTCTGATATCTGCCTGATTGAAGCCGATCATCTCAAGAAATACATCCGTAGCAGCGAATTCCTGTCTTGCGGATGCTATTTTGATGGCAGCATCTGCCGTAACAGCTACAGAAGGCATCGCAGGATTCTTAAAATGTGCTATGACCGCTTTTTCGCTGTCATCAAGATCATCTATTGACTTATTATTCGCGATCGCTATGGCCATCAGGG
>Ga0265301_10004119_pt1 | contig 14830 bp, 13 predicted proteins | sample AusTroGonzalo_MG_2_FD_193488 | JGI IMG/M metagenome (GOLD analysis project Ga0265301, IMG submission 193488) | Bovine rumen microbial communities from tropical cattle in Woodstock, Queensland, Australia - Gonzalo_04 | ecosystem: Host-associated > Mammals > Digestive system > Stomach > Rumen ...
ACCCGCACTGGGGTGTACCGAACCTATCGCCGTGGCGCTGGCCGTGGCTAAGGCAACGGAAATCATTGCCGATAACTGTACCTGCGAAGCCGGGTGGCGCCTGCATTCCGACTTCCGGATAGAAGTGGCCGTTAGCGGCAACATCCTGAAGAACGGCATGGGGGTGGGCATCCCCGGCACCGGCATGGTGGGGCTTCTGGTAGCCGCCGCGCTGGGTGCCGTCTGCGGCCGGTCGGCCAATGGCCTGGAAGTGCTCTCCGGCTTGTCGAAAAAAGCCGTGGAACGCGCCAAAACCCTGGTGGCCGAGAAGAAAGTGAGCATATCCGTGGCCCCCATCGACCGCCTGCTGTACGTGAAAGCCACCGTTACCGTGGACGGAGGCGCCCATGCCAGCGCCGAGGTGGACCCGCATGCCTACGCCATCATCGAGGACGACCACGACAAAATTGTGGAAACCAGTTTTGCCGATAAAATCCTGATGAGCTCGGAATCCGGCGCCGCCGCTGCGGAACGGGCTTCCGACAACTACGACCTTACGGTTAAAGCCATCTGCGATTTCACTTCATCGGCCCGATACGAGGACATTGCATTTATCCTGGACGACCGGCGGCTGAACCTGGCCCTGGCCATCGAGGGACTACACGGAGACTTCGGCCTGAATGTGGGCCGGACCATCCGGGAAAACCAGAAAGAGGTGTTTGGGGACGACTTCTTAAGCTACGCCATGGGTCTCACGGCGGCGGCCTCCGACGCCCGCATGGCGGGAAGCACCCTGCCGGCCCTGTCCAACAGCGGCAGCGGCAACCAGGGCATTACCGTTAGCATGCCCGTAATTGCCTATTCCCTCAAATACAACGTAGATGACGAAAAGCTGGCCCGGGCCCTGATCCTGAGCAACCTGGTGGCCATCCATATCAAGCACTATCTGGGCAAGCTGAGCGCTCTTTGCGGCTGCGTGGTAGCCTCTACCGGCAGCGCCTGCGGCATTGTGTATCTGCAGGGCGGCGGGTACAGGGAAATCAGCGCCGCCATCAAGAATATGGCCGGCAACATCACCGGCATGGTGTGCGACGGCGCCAAAGTAGGCTGCGCCATGAAGGTGGCTTCCGGCGTCTCCTGCGCCATCCAGTCGGCCGTACTGGCCCTCAGGGGCACCTGCATTCCCTCTACCGACGGCATTGTGGAGAACGATGTGGAAAAGACCATCCAAAATATTGGAGCCATTGGATCGGCCGGCATGAAAGCCACCGACAAGATGATTCTGGACATCATGTTGTGCAAATAGGTAAAACGATTTACCTTTTTTCTTGCTTTCGTAAAAATATTTCTGTAACTTAGGCGTGTTATTAAAAACGCACGCCTTATGAGTGAAGAAAAACCCAAAAATTCCATGGATTTTAACGGCGATGGTGAAGTTTCCATCGGCGAAGCCCTCAAATATGCCGCCAACAAGGCAAAAGAGGAAGCCAAAGGCCTGTACGAAAAGGCCGCACCCAAGGTAAAGGAAGCCTGTGAAGAAGCCAAAGAGAACGCAAAGGACCTTTACGAAAAGGCAGCCCCCAAGGTGAAGGAAGTCCTTGAGGAGGCCAGGGAAAACGCCAACGAATATGCCCAGAAGGCCAAAACCAAGTTCCAGGACTTCCGGGATAAAAGACAGCACGAAGATTCCAATAACCAATAATCACTGTATGAAGAAGTTATTATTTGCCGGAATGTGCGCACTGCTGCTGTGCGCCCTTCCTTCCCGGGCCCAATGGGGTCCCCGCCAAATCCCCGAGCCCACCGACGGCCTGAAGGATGCCTACAAGGATTACTTCAAGATTGGTGTGGCTGTGAACATCCGGAACGTTACGGATCCCGAACAGATGAAGGTGGTCCTGCGTGAGTTCAACAGCATCACGGCCGAAAACGACATGAAACCCCAGCCCACCGAACCCAAGAAGGGCGAATTCAACTGGGAAAATGCCGACAAGATTGCCGACTTCTGCCGCGCCAACGGCATCAAGATGCGTGGCCACACCCTCATGTGGCACAGCCAGATCGGCACCTGGATGTATCAGGACGAAAAGGGCAACCTCCTTCCCAAGGAAGAGTTCTATGCCAACATGAAGCATCACATCCAGGCTATCGTAAACCGCTACAAGGATGTAGTGTACTGCTGGGATGTAGTGAACGAAGCCGTGGCCGACAGCCCCGTTTGGCCCGGCCGCAGCGAACTGCGCGACTCCCCCATGTACAAGATTGCCGGTGAAGAGTTCATCTACAAGGCTTTCGAGTATGCCCACGAGGCCGATCCCAACGCCCTGCTTTACTACAACGATTACAACGATGCCGAACCCGCCAAGAGCCAGCGCATCTACAATCTGGTAAAGCGCATGAAGGATGCCGGCGTTCCCGTAGACGGTATCGGCATGCAGGCCCACTATAATGTATATGGTCCTTCCATGAAGGAGGTAGATGACGCCATCAACCTGTATTCCACTGTTGTGGACCACATCCATCTCACGGAGCTGGATATCCGCGTGAACGAGGACATGGGCGGCGGCCTCCGTTTCCGTCAGGGTGCCGCACAGGTGTCCGACTGGGAGAAGACCCTGCAGGAAGACCAGTACAAGAACCTGTTCAAAGTGCTGCGCAAGCACAAGGACGTGATTGACTGCGTTACCTTCTGGAACGTTTCCGACAAGGATTCCTGGCTGGGCGTAAGCAACTACCCGCTGCTGTTCGACGAGAACTACAAGGTAAAGCGCGCCTACAACCTGGTGAAGCAGTTCGATCCCGCCATGGACAATGCCGAGATTAAGGAAGACTTCAAGCCGTCCGAGCTCAACCAGCCCGGCCAGCAGTATCCCATGGTGAACTCCCAGGGTTATGCCCGCTTTAAGGTAGACGCTCCCAAGGCCACTTCCGTTATCGTGAGCCTCGGCCTGGGCGGCACCGGCGGAACCGTGCTGCACAAAGCCGAAGACGGCTCCTGGATGGGCACCACCGACGGTCCCATGGACGAGGGCTTCCACTACTATCACCTCACGGTGGACGGCGGCGTGCTCAACGACCCCGGCACCAACAACTACTACGGCTCTACCCGTTGGGAAAGCGGTATTGAAATCCCCGCCCACGACGCCGATTTCTATGCCATGAAGAACGTGCCGCACGGCAAGGTGCAGCAGGTGCTCTTCTGGTCCAACAGCACCAACCAGGTGCGTGTGGCCTGGGTTTACACGCCCGCCGAGTACGAAAAGAACGCCAAGAAGAAATATCCTGTGCTGTACCTGCAGCACGGTTGGGGTGAGAACGAGTATGCCTGGTGGAACCAGGGCCATGCCAACCTGATTATGGACAACCTCATCGCCGAAGGCAAGATTGACCCGTTCATCATTGTGATGACCTACGGCATGACCAATGAAGGCTTCCGTCCCGGTCAGATGCCCGCCGCCCGTCCCGCTGCTGCTCCCGGTGCCGGTGCACCCGGTGCTGCTCCTGCAGGCCCCGGTGCCCGTCCGGCTGGCCCCGGTGCTCCCACCGGTGCTCCCGGCGCAGCCCCTCAGGCACGTCCCGCACGTCCTGCCGGTGGCATGAGCATGATGATGAACAACGGCTTTGAGGCCGTTCTGTGCGACGAACTGGTTCCTTACATCGACGCCAACTTCCGCACCATCGCCAAGAAGGAAAGCCGCGCTATGGCCGGCCTGTCCATGGGCGGTATGGAAACCCACACCATCACCCTGGCCCGTCCGGAAATGTTCGGCTGGTACGGCCTCCTCTCCGGCGGTACCTATTCCCCGGAAGAAGTGCAGGGTACGGGTGTTAAGGGTATCTTCATCGGCTGCGGCAGCAAGGAAGGTCCGGACCAGATCCGCGCCGCTGCCCAGAAGCTGCAGGAAGCCGGCTACAACGCCAAGGGTTACGTATCCGAGGGCACTGCCCACGAGTTCCTCACCTGGCGCCGCTGCCTGTACGAAATGGCTCCGATGCTCTTCAAGAAGTAATCAAAAAAGGCGGGATTTGATTCCCGCCTTTTTTTTATCGTCCCATCATCCAGAAACCCCTTTGCTCCGTTTTGGCATTGGGGTCTATTTGTTTGGCAATGATCTCCGCCATCTTGCGGGCACCCGCCTGGGTGGGATGGATGCCATCTTCATTGAAGAGTGCTTCCTGATCGGCAAAGGGCGTATGCAGGTCGATAATGCCTGCCAGGCCGTTCTTCTTTACGGCCTTTTCAAGCATGGGAACTATCTGGGTGGTAATTACTTCTTCGCTGATTTCCCAACTGGGCTTGAAGGCCGGCACGGGGGCGCAAAGATAGATTCTGGGCTGGGAAGGCAGGGCCTTCAGCGCATCAATCATCTGCTGGAGGTCGGCTTCAAAATCGGCCTTGTGCACCCAGTTATACGGCTTGGAGTCGTTGGTGCCCAGCTTCACCACCACCACATCGGGCTGGAAAGCCAGCGCATCTTCCCAGGCCAGTTCCTTCATGTAGGGAAGGTCTCCGCTGTTCATGAGCGTGCGGGCGCTTACGCCAAAATTCTTTACCCAATAGCCGTCGCCCAGCATCTTTTGCATCTGGGCGGGATAGCCGTTGGTGTCGCTGAGGTCTATGAGATAGCCGTCCGTAATGCTGTCGCCGATGCAAGCCACCCGCACGGCGTCCTGTTTGGGCGCAGGCAGATTGTCCAGCCAGGCCGACAGGTCCGAGAGCATCTGGTCGTGATAGGCGAAGAAGGGCATATAGCCATAGCCGTGCCCGCCGGTGGGATAAATGTGTATGGAACAATTGTTTCCGGCATTACGCATGGCCGTGTAGTAGGCCACGGCGTTGGGAACCGGCGGAACAAGGCCGTCGTCACTGGAAAGCAGCAGGATGGCAGGCGGCGTAAGGTGGGAACGCACCTGATACTGGTTGCTGTACAGGCGCACCAGATCGGGGTCTTTCTGCTGGTCCCCCAGCAGGCCGTCCAGGGAGCCCTGGTGCGTGCCGGGACCCATGGTAATAACCGGATACACCAGAATCTGGAAATTGGGCCGAAGCTCATACGGCGTATGGGTAGCAATGGTGGAAGCCAGATGACCGCCGGCCGACGAGCCCATGATGCCAATATCGTCCGGGTTCAGCTGCCACACGGCGGCGCTGTCCCGAAGGGTACGCATAGCACTCTCCACATCCGAGAACGGAAGGCTGCGGTCTCCGTGCGGAATGCGGTAGTTTACCAGGGCAAAGGCAATGCCCTTTCCGTTGAAATACTCACTCCAGGCAGCGCCCTCGTGTGTATTGGAAAGCACCGCATAACCGCCTCCGGGGCAGCATACGACAGCCCGTCCCGTAGGTTGTTCGGGCAGATATACAACCAGTTGGGCAACACCGTCCTCACTGAGCGTGAGGGTAAACTGCCGGGCCGTCTGGGCGACGGACGCCAGGCAGACGACCGCAAGAAACAGAGAAAGAAAAATTTTTTTCATGTTCCAGATTGTTAGACTATCACAAATATACAAGAAAAATCACTATATTTGCTCCAACTAGTAACCAATTTGTGGATATGAAGAAAGTTCTAAGCCTTCTTCTGGCTGTATTTTTCGCCCTTCATCTGTCGGCTTCCGACGGCCCTAAATACGTGTTCTACTTTATTGGGGACGGCATGGGCATCAATCAGGTCATTGGCACTTGCGAGTATAACGAAGCCACGGGCTACGGGCCGGCGGTGGTGAATTTCTCCCAGTTCCCGGTGAGGGGATTCATCACCACCTATTCTTCCAATTCCCTGGTTACGGATTCCGCCGCGGCGGGAACGGCGCTGGCCTGCGGCGTTAAAACCTACAACAGCGCCATCGGCCTGAATGCCGACGAAAAGCCCGTGTCCAACCTGTGCGAATGGGCCAAGGCGGCCGGATTCGGCACCGGCGTTGCCACAACCGTGGGCATCAACCACGCCACGCCCGCCAGCTTCATTGCCCATACCCGCGTCCGCGGCAACTATGAAGACATCGCCGTCCAGTATATGACAGCTCCGGTAGATTTCGGCGCCGGCGGTGGTTTTATCGTGGAAAAGAAAAGCGGACACAACCCCGCCTACTTTGAGAATATGGCGCAGAAAAACGGCATCACCGTGCTGCACGGCCCGGAACAGTTCAAAGACATTGCATCCCGGGAAGGCCGCGTGCTGTGCCTGAGCGGGAAAGAGCAGAACAGCCTTCCATACGCCATCGACCGGAAGGAAGACGACACCACCCTTTCGGATTTTGTGTCGGCGGGCATCAGCTATCTGTCGGCCCATTTTGCCGACAAGGGCTTCTTCTTTATGGTGGAAGGCGGCAAAATAGATAACGGCGGGCATGCCAACGACGCAGCGGCCTGCTTCCAGGAACTGAACGACTTCGCCGACGCCATCGACCTGGCGCTGGACTTCTATATGCAGCACCCGGAGGAAACGCTCATTCTGGTTACGTCCGATCATGAAACGGGTGGCCTCATGCTGGGTTCCGGTCAGTACGAGATGCATCCGGACCGGATGGCCGCACAGCACATGTCCATGGACGCCCTCACAGAACTGTTCCGCCAAACCTTTATTCCGGAAGACGAAAAAGACTACATAACCCCCTCGTGGGAGCAGATTAAAGGCTTTTTCCGCACACACCTGGGCCTTTGGGACAGCGTGGAAGTGGACGATGACGCCGAAGCCTCCCTGCTGGAAACCTACAACAGCATCTTTGGCCTGGAGGGCAACCGCAACAGCAGCGTGGAAAACCTGTATTCCTCCAACTCCAAAATGGTCACCGACGCTGTGGACTACCTTAACAAGACCGCCGGCTACGGCTGGAGCTTCGGCTCCCATTCCGGTTCTCCGGTAGGTCTGTACGTAACGGGCTGCGGGGCCGATGCCTTCGTTACCGTGAAGGACAACGCCCAGATAGCCCCCACCATTGCCAAACTGGCCGGTTATAAACGAGACTAAGAAAACATTCTATGAAAAACAGCCCTGTCATACTGCCGCTCTTGCTTCTGGCCGTTTCCTGCGCCCAGAAGGAAGACCTGCCGCCTCCGGACACAAGCATGGGAAAGCGGGAACTGGGTTTTGACATTTCCGTTACACGGGACGGGAAACAACTGAATCCCAATAGAATTGCAACCCGCGCCGGAGGGGACATGATTGATGCCAGCGTGATTTCCACCACCATGGATATCAACCGTCCGTTTTCCCTCATCGGCATAGAAAAAGAAACCCGGTCGGTCTTGCTGGACAATTCGGCCGTGTTCAGCAATTCTTCCGGCAACTATACGCTCTATCTGGACAACGAGCTGCTTAACCTGCCTTCCACGGTGCTGTTCAGCGCCTATTATCCGCATGTAAAAGACCTCAGCTATTCCAACCAGGCCTACTCCATCCCCTTCAACACCAATGAACTGGAGGCGGGGCCGCTGGTTTCCAAAACCGTGGAACGCAACATAGACCAGCTGAACCTGCTTCCGCTGGAATTCGGTCACATTACCAACGATATCGGCTTTAAAATCTGCGATGTCACGCCCCGGGAAGAACTGCAGGGGCTGGTTCATCTTCGCAAACTCACCGCTTACTATGTGGCGTCGGCCGGCGTTTACGTAAACGATATCCTGCTTAGCCGGGGCAACTGGAATTACCAGGGGTATTACCGCAACGTGGTGGTGTTCGAAGGAGACGCCCCCGTGGGGGTGGGATCGGCCAACGAGCAGTTTGTGGGGCGCAGTACCCTGGTGGACCGCATGACGGAAAGCAGCCGCTTCTATGCTATTCCGGACGAGATTATCATGGGTCGCCAGTATGTAGAGGCGGTATTCGATGTAGATGGTTTCTACATTGGGGAAGAATACTACCAGCCCCTGCAGAATCAGGTGTACAAGTATTTGATTTACGGACTTCTCCCTTCCAACGAGCTGGTGCCCGGCAAGCAGTACACCTTCCATATCGGCATAGATTTGAGTTCCATCTATAAAGACATTACCTTTACCGCTTCTGTCGGCGACTGGGAAACCAAAATCTACGAAAACAACGATGACTTTTAACCCGCAATAAGCCATGATACCCCTATACGCACAAGAGCACGACTATTCCAAGTACAACTTGCTGGCCGTGGACGATATCCCCCTGAATCTGGTGCTGGTCCAGAAAATGCTGTCCCGTTTCCATTTCCAGATGCGAACGGCCACAAGCGGGCAACAGGCCCTGGATGCCGTTGCCGAAAAGAAACCGGACCTGATTCTGCTGGATCTCATGATGCCGGGTATCGACGGGTTCGAGGTAATCCGGCGCCTCCGGGAAAATCCCGCCACCGCCAACATCCAGATTGTGGTTCTGTCGGCCCTCAACTCCCAGGAAGACATTGTGAAGGGTTTCAACATGGGAGCCAACGACTACATCATGAAGCCCATCATCATGGAGAAGCTGCTCACCTGCGTAATTAACCAGATGTCCATTGTGGAAGCAAAGTCCAAATAACCGTGCGCCGGCTCCTGCTCCTTATTTCCCTTCTCTTTCTGGGTTTGGTTTGCCGGGCACAGATTGTTAACCGCCTGCACGTAGATCAGGATATCTTCCTCCACTATGCGCAAGGCCGGATGCAGGAGTTCAACCCGGACAATCTGGCGCTGGCCGATTCCCTGTATCAGCTGGGCGTCCAGCAAAACAATTTCCGTTACAAGTGCCTGGGGCTTTCGCTGGAAATGCCGGTGCGCTTCGTCCTGGGAGAGTACGAACGGATGGATGCCACGGCGGCAGAAATCAAGGAACTCCTGGCCGGTCGCAAAGACCTTCGGGAGTTCTATTTCTCTACCCTGCACGAGTACTGCGAGTTCCTGGTGCAGTCCAACCGCGTTTCAAAGGCCGTTCTGGAAGCGCGGGCCATGGAACGCCTGGCATCGGCCGAGCAGAAGCCGGCGGGCATGATGTACGCCTACCGCATCATCGGCCTCATCCACAGCTACCGTGACAACCCTTCGCTGGCCATCCGGAACCTGGAAAAGGCGGTACAGTTCAGCCGGGAGGCGCGTGCCGAGCAGGATTTGCCCAACCTTTACATATTGCTGGCCCAGGAAAACGTTAACCTGAAGCAGTTCCACGAGGCCGACCGGTACTGCCTTCTGGCCGAGGAATACGAATCGTTCTTCCCCTCCATTCAGTTGAAGGCGCTCATGACGCGGGCCATCCTGTATAACGCCGAAGGCGAACAGGAAGACTTCTGGCGCTGTTATTCCCAGCTGATGGAGGATCCTCGCTACGACGTGCAGACCGATGCCGATTCCCGCTACAACCTGGACATCACCTATTTACGCTCCCGCGGCCTTTTCCGGGAAGCGCTGGCCAAGGCCGATTCACTGGGCACCGAACGGGCCCGTCTGGAGCAGAAACATGGCATTTACGCCAGCATGGGCAACTTTGAGCAGGCCTACGGCCAGCTGGCGCATCTGCTCAATGAGAAAGACTCCGTATATATTAAGGTGCAGAACGAGGACCTGGCTATCCTGGACGCCGAAATGAACAACGCCCAGCTGCGGGAAGAAACCCAGCGGCTGAAGGCGCAGAACCAGATGACCATCCTGATAGGCTTCCTGGTGATGTTCGCCATCGCCTTCCTGTCCATCCTGGTGCAGCAGTGGCGGCTCCGTGAGAACCTGGACCAGATGAAAGCCCAAAACAACGCCATGCTTATGGCGCGCCGGGCCTACCAAAAGGCCCTGGATGCCAAGGAGGCCGAGAACTCCCTGAAGATTAAGATATTACAAAACAGAAAGTCCAATTCCTTCAAGTTATGAAATGGAAACTCTCTTCCCTGTTCAAGTATCATAAGAACGAACTGATTGCCATCGTGCTGTTCCTTGTGGGCGGCTCACTGGGCATGCTGGGGCTCATCCAGCGGGTTCCCCTTGTGCTGGGCATCGTGGGTATTGTAATCCTGGCATCGGGTTTGTTCTATTTCTGTCTCAATTACAGCTCCGAAAGCGTGTACAAGAACTACTACAAGGAAAGCTACGAGATTGAGCATGAAACCATTGAGGACGAGATCAGGAAATCGATGGTGTACCACCGTTATCAGGAAGCGGTAATTAACCGATACGAAAGCGCCTGCCGCGACCTGGGCATTTCCAACGAGCAGAAGGACTGGCTCCTTTCCCTGCTTATGGAGGAGAAGAATAAAGTGGACGATGAGCTGAAAGCCCAGAGCGGCGGACACATTTAAGGCCGATTATTAATTGTTTCTGATATGAAAAAGCTGCTGATAGTTCTGGCTCTGTCCCTGCTGGGGGCCGTAGCCGCCAACGCCCAAACCGTATATTCCTGCCAGTACAAGAGCGATGCCGATGTAAAGGTGTATGTAACCGAGTACAAGAGCGACGCCGACCTGGTGGTGTACAAGTGCGGTTACAAAAGCGACGCCCAGGGCAACAAAGGCCTCTGGTACTTTGTGGAATACAAGTCCGACGCCAAGAAAAAGATCTACTTTGTGGACTATAAGTCCGATGCCGACATCGTGATCTACTTTACACAGTATAAATCCGACGCCGGCTGGCAGAACAAAAGCAAACTCTACAAGATGGAATAGAGGGCGGGGCTAATTCCGCCCCTCCCAGTAGCTTTTAACGTCTTTCCAATGATAGTAAGGCGAAACATCCGTCTTTACGGGGATGGATGTTTCGTTTTCATTCAGCAGGAACTTCACCAGAATATCGTCCGATCCCTCCTTCCGGTAAAAGACCAGCTGGATATTCGCTGCCATGGGTATCAGCTTATCCACCGAGATGGATTTGTACAGATTCTCCAGGTCTGTGGTGCATCCCGTCGCCTCCTTGAGACCCAGCAGATAGGCCAGGGGAAGGATGGTTCCGTCATGGGTAAAGCGGAGCGTCAGGGCGGTATCGCCCTGGCTAATCACGCGGTCGGCGAAACTCACCAGGCTGTCACGTACGGGTTTCACCATCCTGTACTCGGGCGTAGAGCCGGGGACAAGACCGCAAAGGAGCATAATGGAGGAATTGAGCGTCTTCCACGCCTGGAACAGTTCCTCCTTGGAAAAGACATCCATCAGGGAAAGATTCAGCGCGGGTACATTCTGGAGGTCTGAAGCTACATTGAAGAGGCACTCCATCAGGGCCGGTCCTTCCACGAACGATTCGGCTCTGGGGACATCGGTGAACAGGCTTTTCATGAAGCGGGGGGCATTCACCGTCTTCATATACATGGCATTGATCTGCTGCTCATATCCTTCCATGGCCGGGGTTTCCTCCAATTCCACATGCTCGTCCCGGACCACAAAAGACATGTCCCGCTTGCTGGCGTCCATCCGGATATCCAGCGCAGGATTCAGTCCCTGCAGCTCCTGGCAGAAGTAGAACATGCTTATCATGCATCGGCCCGAAGTGGAGGAACGGGCATCTACCCGGAGCGGCTGGGAGAGCAGCTGCGGAAAACGCTGGTACATGCGCCCGGCAATCTCCCGGTGCTGAAGGCCGCCCAGCGGGGTAAGATCGCCGTCACGGTTCCAGGCATCGGCATAGGCAATCCTCAGCTTTTCAAGCACTTCCGAGCCTTTGGGCGTCAGGATGCCCAGTTGCGCCGCCGTATCCAGCTTTTCAATGGCATATACATAATAAGTATTGTCTTCCATGTACCGGGATCCATGGCGGCCGAAATGGCTGATATAGAAGGGCTCATACCCTGCCGGAGCCGGTGTGAGGGTCTTCTGCGAGGGGCCCGGATAGATATAATAATTGGCACCCGTGCGGTTCAGATCTTTCAGAATCTCCTGCCGGGTAGTCTGTGCGGCGGCCCCTACGGAAAGAAGGAGCAGCATGGGTATCAAAAGCTTAGTCTTCATCTTCGTCGGGGGTTTTGTAAACCAGGTGGGCCGATTCAATCATGTTGCGGTAGTAAGGCTCCACGTCGGACCAATGGTAATAGGGATAACAGTCTGTCTTCAGGGGAATGGACGTCTCGTTCTCGTTCATCAGGAACTTCACCAGAATGTCCTGGGAGCCGGCCTTGCGGAAGAAGACCAGCTGGATGTTTGCCGCCATGGGAATTAAGCGGAAAATGGAAAAACTGTTGTGCAGGTTCTCCATATCGTCCGTTCCGCCGAGGGCTTCCTGGAAGCCCAGGATAAAGGCGAAAGGCAGCACCACGCTGTCGTGCCCGAAGCGGAGGCGCAGGCCGTTCCCGCCCGAGGCGATGATGGCATCGGCCTCGTCCAGGAAGTTCTGCAGCAGCGGATAAAGGCGGTAATAGCTCTTTTTTGCGCCCGGCATCAGGCCCTCCCACAGGCACCAGGCGGCATTGTAGGAGCGGAAACCGTTAATCATGCCTTCCTCGCCGAACAAATCGTAGAAGCTGAGCTTCAGCTCCGGCAGGCAGTACATATCGGCGGCCACGTTGTACAAGTCGTCGGCAAAGGTGTACGGGTCCATGATGGTTTTTGCCTGCTCCGGGTCCGTGAACATGGCCTCCATCCGGGGCGTCCAGCTCATCATCCGGTGGCGAAATTCTTTCAGTTTATCGTATAAGGCGTCGTCCGTGGGCGAATCCGGCACCACTATGGACTTGTTAGACTTTATATAATATAAGTCGTGCTCGCTGGCATCCATGGCAATGGAAAGCGAGGGATTCAGCGACTTTAATTCGTTGCAGAAATGGGCCATGCTAAGCATCACGCGCCGGGAATTGGAGGCGTTGGCAAAAACCTCCAGGGGCTGGCTCAGGAGCGTGGGATAATGGTCGAACATCCGCCGGGCGATGGCTTTATGCTGCCGGGCGCCCAGGGCAGTAAGTTCCCCGGAACGGCCATCGGCATCGGCCGCTGCGGTTTCCACACGGCAGCGGACATCTTTGCCGTAGTCGGTAAGCAGTCCCAGCGTAAGGGCCGAATCCAGGCTTTCCCGCAGGCGGATGAAAGCTTTGTCGCTGGTCATGTACCGGGAGCCGTGTCGGCCATAGTGGCTGATGTAGAAAGGTTCGTACCCCTCCGGGGCCGGCGTCAGATGACCGGTGGGAACGGGATAATTGGCATAGTTCCCGGCCGTGAGCTCCATGTGGGAAAGGAGTTCCTCGCGGGAAGTCTGGGCGCCGGCCGTCCATCCCAGGAACAGCAGGCAAATGAAGGCAAGTTTAATCTGTTTCATATTCTTCAACAAATTTAATAACACCGGCCGAGAAATCAAAGCCGCATACAAAAAAGAGCAGCGATGGGCCGCTGCTCTTTCCGTGCTTGCTTTATGAACCGGATGAAAGGTATTCCTTAAGGGCTTCTACATACGCCGAGAAGGCCTCTTGTCCGGTGGGGGTTATCTTGCAGGTAGTTCGGGGCATTTTGCCTTTGAACCCCTTCTCTACTGTGATGTAACCGGCGGTGGTGAGCTTGTCTATCTGGACGCTGAGGTTTCCCGAGGTGGCACCTGTCTGCTTCTTGATGAAGGTAAAGTCCGCCTCGTCTACCCCGGCCAGAATGGACATTACTGCCAGCCGGAGCTCCGAGTGAAGGAGCGGGTCCAGTTTGGGAAACATGGCTTACTTGTACTGATATTTGACAATCAGGCCCGTAACCGTCAGAACGATCCCCGCAAAGGTGAAGATGAACATCTGCTCCTCGTTGGCACCGGTCAGGTAATAAATGACCAGGCCGCCGATACCGGTTACCCAGCCGGCCACCTTGATGGTCCAGTTTTTAAGGGCAACACCGCTGATGGTTTCGGCCATGCCGAACAGAAGGACAATGCTGGCCGTAAGGCTGGCGCCCAGAACCAGGCCGCCCAGGGCCGATGTGCCGATGAAGGAGTAGCAAACCGTGAACAGGGCCACCGAGCAGGCGAAGACCGCGAAAGTTCTCCAGATGCCGGAGTTCATGTGGGTAATCATGTTTTCCGCCCTTACCCCCTTCTCGTTTTTACCGAGCAAATAGGAGAGAGGGAAACCGATAATGGGCAATCCGAACCAGAGGTTGTTCCACGCAGCCTTCTCGGTAGAATTCCACAGGAAGTAAACTACAAGGGAGAATACCGTAAGCAGAATTCCCCACAAGATGAAGTACTTTCCACCACTCCGGACAATGTCTTGCCGGTTTTTGTTCATGGTTTCAGTGATGAGCTTCAGGCTTTCCTGGGCCGTCATTTCTTTGTTTTGTTCCATTGTATCAATTGTTTAACTTGTTTTTGAGGTTCCTAAAAGCTGCGCAGTCTTCCGGTTCCTCGCTGCAAATATAAACAAGTTTACAATATAAACAAAATTTTTATCTGACTTTTTTTGAGGTTTTTTTTCGTTATCGGCCCGCTGCCATCTTGTAGATGGCAGTCATATCGGCGGGCGTCAAAACCTTGAACTGGCCCTGGGTAATGGTGTAGTTGTGGCTGCACTTGCGCACCATTTCCTCTATCTCATCGTCCGTGATATCCCGGCCGATGAGTTCGGGGATGTTGATGGGCATGCCGATGCTGTGGTAGAAGCGCTCCATGGCCTCTATGCCCTTGCGGGCCGTTTCCTCCGGATCTGTATAATCGTTGGGAACGTCCATCACGTTCACGGCAAAGCGGACGAAGCGGCTCACATTCTCCCTGAGCACATAGCGCGCCCAGCTGGGCCAGATGGCCGCCAGGCCTGCGCCATGGGTGACGTCGAACATGCCGCTGAGCTCATGCTCCAGCTGGTGCGTGGCCCAATCTCCGCTGAGCCCGCAGCCGGTTAAGTCGTTGTGGGCAATGGAACCGCCCCACATGATTTGAGCCCGGGCCCGGTAGTCTTCCGGATCTTTCAGCACATCGTGCACGCAGTCCTTCATGGTGCGGAGCACCGCTTCGGCCACCGCATCGGTGAGGGTCATGTCG
>Ga0265301_10004120_pt1 | contig 14829 bp, 17 predicted proteins | sample AusTroGonzalo_MG_2_FD_193488 | JGI IMG/M metagenome (GOLD analysis project Ga0265301, IMG submission 193488) | Bovine rumen microbial communities from tropical cattle in Woodstock, Queensland, Australia - Gonzalo_04 | ecosystem: Host-associated > Mammals > Digestive system > Stomach > Rumen ...
TTCGATTTAGCTGCAAAAGTACACATTTCGTGTCAAATTCACAACGTTTTCCTTAGAAAACTTACTTTTCCGCAAGTATTTTCTTGATTTCCTCGTCGGTTTTCGTCAGTTTGTCCTTGCAGAGCTTAATCAATTCCTGTGCACGTTTCAACTGTTCTGACATCTGGTCGATGTCAAGTTCGTCGTTTTCCATCTTGTTGACGATGGTCTGGAGTTCGGCTAATGCGGCCTCGTATTTGATCTCTTTCATTGGATGATTGATTTGATGGTTCCTTTTTCGATTCGGGTTTCTATTTCGTCGCCTTTCTTCAGTTCCAGCGGGTCTCTGACGGTCTTGCCCTTGTAGAGTGTGATACTATAGCCTCGCCTGAGCAGCAGGGTAGGGTCGAGGGCCTTGACCTTCTCCTCTATCATCTCCAGACGATGGCACTCCGAAGTGAGTCTGCGCTCAAGAGAAGTAAGCAATCTCTGGGAAAGATGACTGATATCTGCCTGATGGCTTACGGCTTTCTGTTGGATCCTCAGAAGCAGGCGCTGGTAGAGGGCATCGAGACGGGCTTCTTGTCGCGTTCTGACGATGGAGAATAGTCTGGGAATGGCCTCTGAAAGCGTTGAGAGTTGGGCGTTGAGCGTCGTGATTTTCTGTTGGGCACAGCGGGTGAGGCGTTCCTGTGAGTCGTTGAGCATGTCCAGCACGGCCTTCAAATGGTCAATGAGTAGGGCTGCTGCGGCCGTAGGGGTTTTCACCCGTGTGTGACTCACCATGTCGAGGATGCTCTCGTCGCGGTCGTGTCCGATACCTGTGATAATAGGTAAGGGGAAGTTGGCCACGTTTTCGGCCAGTGCTAACGTGTCGAAGCCGCTCATGTCACTCGTGGCACCACCACCTCTGATGATAACGACACAGTCGAAGTCATCGTAGGTATCGTTGATGCGGTTCAGGGCAGCGATAATGCTTTGTTCCACACTTTCACCCTGCATGATGGCGGGGAAGAGATGGGTGCGGAACAGGAAACCGTAAGGGTTATCAGCGAGTTGGTTGCAGAAGTCACCATAGCCTGCTGCCGTCTCACTCGAGATCACGGCGATGCGCTGACAAAATACAGGTAGTTCGAGACTCTTCTGCAGGTCGAAGACACCTTCCTCCTTCAACTGACGGATGATCTCCTGTCGTTTGCGAGCCATATCGCCGAGGGTGTAGGTGGGGTCGATGTCTGTCACGATCCAAGAGAAACCGTAGGCCTCATGGAACTGGGCATAGACCTTCAGCAACACTTTCATGCCAGCATGGAGCCGTTGACCCGTGGTGCGCTCGAAATAGGGACGGATGAGCATCCATTTCGAGGCCCAGCATTTTGCCGAGGCCTTGGCGATGGGCGTGGCACTCTGCTCATCCTTCTGAATGAGTTCCATGTAGCAGTGCCCTCGGCTCTCACGGCATTCCGACAACTCCGCCTCTACCCAATACTCATTGGGCATCTCGCACTCGATTACCTCGCGCACGAGGCTATTGAGTTCATAGAGGGTCAGTCGCTTCTCTGTCATTCCATCTTCCCAATCATATAGGCTTTCCAGAAATTCGGGATGCCGTAACCGTAGATATTGTCAGGCTTCTTATAACTGCTACTCGTCTGGCGCACGAGGTCGATGATCTCCAAGGCCGTCTTATCTGGAAGCGCCTGCCAGAGACAGGCCACCAGTCCGGCGACGATGGGTGTGGAGAACGATGTCCCCATGTCCCTGATGATGGTGCCACGTCCCGATATCAGGGCTGCAGGACTTCCGAGGACCATCACGTCAGGTTTTACCCGTCCATCCTGTGTCGGTCCTACACCACTGAAGGGCGCGTTCTTCTTCTCCTGGTTCAGGGCGCCAACGGTCAGGATATCATTGGCATCCGAAGGGAAGACGATTTTCTTCCAGGGACCCATGCCAGAGTTGCCTGCCGAGTTGACGAGCACGATACCCTTTTGGGCCAGCATCGAGGCCGTCCGAGAGATGAAGGCCGTCTGTCCGTCGAGGTCGCGCTGGTGATAGTAGGCCGAATCACCGTCGTAGTCATTGTAGCCGAGGCTGCTGCTGATGATATCGGCACCTATGGAATCGGCGAATTCCGCTGCCATTGCCCAGTAATCTTCCTCTACAGGCTGCTCCGTCTGCTGATCCTCACAGCGCAACAGCCAGTAGCGGGCCTCTGGGGCCGTTCCGATCAGTACTTCCGGTTCGTTGGCGGCCATCGCCGAAAGTACCTTCGTACCGTGATCGGTCTCCTGATAGAAATACGGGCTATTGGGATAGACGAAGTCTTTTGTGCCAATGATATTCGCGTGTTGGATGGCAGGAATCTTGTCGGCGTTCTGAAACCCGCCGTCGAGCACGGCGATGGTGATGCCTTTACCCTTCATCCCGATGTTGTGGAGACGTTGGCCATTTATCATCTCTATCTGTTCCTTGCCGTTGCCGTAGGTCACGCCCTTGACGCTGTCCCAGGCATTGAACGTTTCGTGGTAATCTTGTTTCACCATCTTTGGGATGGAGTCTGGCGACTCCCATACACGCTCCGCCTTAGCAACAAAGGGCAGGGCGTCGATGCTTCTGAATATAGCGGTATCGTTAGAACGCACGAGTACCGTATTATTCCAGCGACTGGTGCCTACGATCAACCATTCTGCTGACCGCTTCTGGATTCTCTTGGCAGTCTCGGAAGACGTCTTCTCTATCTGTCGCAGGTACTTGCTGCTCACGGGCAGGTCGGTGGAATCGACGGATAACCCCTGCCGCTTCCTGCGCTCCACGGACTTATGTGACAGCCATTTGCCCGGATGCTCGATGGAATAAGGGGAGCCTTGTTTGTCCTTCAGGGTGTAGCGGTAGATGTAATATTTCCCGCCAGAATACTTTTTCCTTCCACTTGTGCCTGAGAACGCGGGTGCGCAGAAAAGAACGGCCAATAAGAGACACGCGAGCGGCAATATGGACTGCTTTTCGCGCAATAAGGGCCACTTATTTAGGAATAAGAGCCACGGAAATTTTGTTATGTGCCCTTTGTTTTCCAGGATTTGGCTGTCTTTCTGAATCACATTGCAAAGGTACGAAATTTATCTGAGATATCCAAATATTTTCTATGAAAAAACGAGAATATAAACTCTAAATTATTTGGTGGTCTCACGGAAATTTTGTACCTTTGCACCATCAAAAGAAGAGAACCATCCATGGACAACAAGCAAGCCGCTCTCGAACTGGGTCAGAAGCCCGTAGGTGCACTGCTTTGGCAGTATGCCCTGCCTTCCATTGTGGCAATGACCGCTTCGAGTCTCTACAACATCATCGACCGCGCCATGATCGGTCAGGTGGTGGGCCCAGAGGCTATTGCGGGTCTGGGTATCACGTTCCCCCTGATGAACCTGAGTGCTGCCTTCGGGGCTGCTGTGGGCGTTGGCTCTTCTACTTGTATCAGCGTCAAACTGGGACAGAGGGATTATAAGACGGCGGAACACTTGTTGGGCAATACCGTGACGCTGAATCTGATCATCGGTTTCCTGTTCATGGCGATCTCCCTGATCTTCCTCGACCCGATCCTGCGTTTCTTCGGCGCGTCGGACGTGACACTGCCCTATGCCCGTGAGTTTATGACGGTGATCCTGTTGGGTAATATGGTGACGCACATGTATTTTGGTATGAACGCCGTGCTCCGTGCGGTTGGAAAACCCCGTCATGCGATGTACGCCACGCTCTTTACGGTGGGTATGAATATCTTGTTGGTCGTCGCTTTCGTGTGGTGGTTCCGCTGGGGCATCCGTGGTGCGGCCATGGCGACGATTACATCGCAGTCGATGGCGCTCTGTTGGCAGATGAAACTGTTTTCTAACCCGAAGGATTTGTTGCATCTGAAACGAGGTATCTATCGGCTGAAAAAGGAACTCGTCAGGAATATTATATCCATTGGTGTGTCGCCCTTCCTGATGAACGCTACGAGCTGCGTCATCGTGATCTTCATGAACAACCAGTTTGTGCGCTATGGCGGGGATATGGCTGTGGGTGCCTATTCGATTGCCAACTCAGTGGTGATGGCGTTCTTCATGTTCGTCATGGGTATGAACATGGGTATGCAACCGATTGTAGGTTATAACTACGGGGCAGAGAAGTACGACCGTATGTTCCGTTGTCTGTGGTTGACTATCGCCTCTGCTACGGCAATTCTGTTCTTGGGATGGACGCTCTCGATGCTTTTTCCGTATCAGATTGCCCGTATCTTCTCGACGGATCCCACGCTGCTCGGGCTTTCTGCTAAGGGTATCAAGATCGACATGCTAGTGTTCTTCGTGGTGGCCTCGCAGGCGGTGATCACCAATTTCTTCCAGTGCATCGGCAAGGTGAAGGTGTCGATCTTCCTCTCGCTCTCACGCCAGTTGTTCCTGCTGTTGCCGATGGCGTATGTGTTCCCGTTGTTCTGGGGGCTCGACGGAGTCTGGTATGCCATGCCGGCGAGTGACTTCGGGTCGTTTGCGATGACGATACCTATGCTGATATGGTTTATGAATAAAAATAAAAACACATGGAAAAGAAGATAGTTATTAACGTAGGCAGGCAACTGGGCAGTGGTGGCCATGACATCGGTAGGATGTTGGCCCTCGACTTCAATGCCAAGTACTACGATCGTGAGTTGTTGAACCTCGCGGCGAAGGAAAGCGGGTTCTCGGAAAAGATTTTCGAGCAGAACGACGAGAAGAAAGGCTTTTTCAGGGGACTTTTCAACATGGGATCACCTCACGTGGATAGTGGCAGCATCTATAAGTCGGGCTTTTCTCAGGAGAGCCTGTTCCAGTTCCAGAGCGACGCTATCCGGAAGGCTGCCAAGGAAGGGTCTTGCGTGTTCGTGGGTCGTTGTGCCGACTATGTGCTGAGGGATTTCCCCAATGTGGTGAATATCTTTATCACCGCCTCGATGGACTACCGTGTGGAGCAGATCATGAATAAGCAGCACCTCGATGAGGAAGCCGCCAAAGCCTTTATTGAGAAACGAGAGAACCAACGGGCGGAGTATTATAATTACTATACTGGTAAGAAGTGGGGGCATGCTGCCAGTTATGACCTCTGCATTGACTCGTCGATCCTTGGTATCATGGAGACCGAAAAGATTATCGCTGAGTTTATCCGCAAGAAGTTCAAGGTATGAAGCGAATAGGCATCCTCAGTGATACGCACAGCTACTGGGACGATAAGTACCTGCACTACTTCGAACCCTGTGATGAGATCTGGCACGCTGGTGATATCGGCAGTGTAGAGGTCGCAGAGCGTTTGGCGGCCTTCAGACCTTTCAGGGCTGTGTGTGGCAACTGTGACGGTGGTGATCTGCGGTTGATGTACCGCGAGTTGAACCGATTCAAGTGCGAGGATGTCGATGTGCTCATCAAACATATTGGGGGTTATCCGGGGAATTATGACTTCTCCGTGCGCTCGACGCTCTTTGCCAATCCTCCGCAGTTGTTTGTAGCCGGGCACTCACATATATTGAAAGTGAAATACGACAAGACGCTCGGACTGCTGCATATCAACCCGGGAGCCGCTGGCCTGCAGGGTTGGCATAAGGAGAGAACGCTCATCCGCCTCGTCATCGACGGGAAGGAATTCAAGGATCTGGAGGTGATTACGTTAGGAGATAAGAAATGATAGAACAGGCATGGACATTCATTCAGACGTTGTGTAAGGGGACTGTACAAGGTGTCAGTCAGTACATTGACAATGACCTCAAAGACTATATTCCTCTGTTCCTCTTTGCGGCAGTAGCATTGATTGCCAGACTGTGTGTCGTCATTTATAGGAAATTAAAATCAAAAAAATCATAGACAATGAAGAGAACGATTGTTATTACCGGTGGCGCAGGCTTTATTGGAAGTCACGTGGTGCGCCTGTTCGTGAACAAGTATCCCGAGTATCACATCATTAACCTCGACAAACTGACGTATGCAGGTAACCTCGCTAATCTGAAGGATATCGAGGACAAGCCCAACTACGAGTTTGTGAAGATGGACATCTGTGATTTCGATGCTTTCTACAAACTGATGCAGGACAAGAAGGTGGACGGTATTATCCATCTGGCTGCTGAGAGCCATGTGGACCGTTCGATCAAGGACCCCTTCACTTTTGCCAAGACCAACGTGATGGGTACGCTCTCGCTGCTCCAGGCTGCCAAACTCTATTGGGAGAGCCTGCCAGAGAAGTACGAGGGTAAGCGCTTCTATCACATCTCTACTGACGAGGTGTATGGCGCATTGGAACTGACGCATCCTGAGGGTATCGAGCCGCCTTTCACCACGACCGCATCGAGCGCTGAGCATCATCTGGCCTATGGCGACCAGTTCTTCCTGGAAACCACGAAGTATAATCCGCACTCTCCGTACAGCGCAGCGAAGGCATCATCAGATCACTTCGTCCGTGCCTATCACGACACATACGGTATGCCTGTGGTGGTGACGAACTGTTCCAACAACTACGGCCCCTATCAGTTCCCTGAGAAACTGATTCCGCTGTTCATCAATAACATCCGTCATCGTAAGCCGCTGCCCGTCTATGGCAAGGGTGAGAATGTGCGCGACTGGCTCTATGTAGAGGATCATGCCCGTGCCATTGACGTGATCTTCCACGAGGGTAAGATTGCCGACACCTATAATATTGGTGGCTTCAACGAATGGAAGAACATCGATATCATCAAGGTGGTCATTAACACCGTTGACCGTCTGCTTGGCCGCAAAGAGGGTGAGGATATGGATCTCATCACCTTCGTGACAGACCGTGCAGGCCATGATCTCCGCTATGCCATCGACTCTACCAAGCTTCAGAAGGAACTTGGTTGGGAGCCCTCGCTCCAGTTTGAGGAAGGCATTGAGAAGACCGTCCGCTGGTATCTCGATAATCAGGAGTGGCTCGATAATGTGACTTCAGGTGACTATCAGAAGTATTACGATAACATGTATCAGAACCGTTAATGATCAGTATGTTGCTGTCACAGCAACCCCACAACTCATTCTATGGATGCATTGACCCGTTCTCTTCACAGTTTCCTGGTTCGTGCCGGCCTGAACCCCACGTACCTTTCTCCTCAGATGGAGCACTATCTGGAGCATCTGCTCTTCTTGCTCCCGCCTGAGGAAGAAGAGGCTCTGACGCATTACTACGGTCTCTTCGGTTCTGAGCGCTTCTCCCTTCTGGAGATTGCCAAGGAACTGGAGTCATCGCAAGAAGACGTTATGACTCGCATCGACCAGTGTGTCCGTAAACTCGCCGTCACTCCCGAGTGGCAAATGTTGAAACAAATAATGAGCAAAGGATGATAGTATCAAAGTTTAACAAGAGAAATATTTGGCAGAACCTCATTCTTGTGATTTTGGCAGCCGTAAGCCTCTGTGGTGTAGTTGCAGGTATAAGAATCGAGGAATGGCTGATTCATGGTGCTATAATGGGCATTGTGGTCTTGTTAGCAGTTGTCTTCTGGCTTTTACAGTTGAAAGTCATCACCATCAATGGGGAGAATCTTGAAGTCAGACGAGTCTGTCTCCCCTTTACTAAACACTATTATCGATTTGCCGAGTTTGATTCATTCTTATTATATCAGTCGGGTAAGACAGACTATTTGTATCTTCTCAGACAGGGACAAAGGGTTATAAAAATGTCTTCTGATATCTATGAGAATTTTGAAGAACTTAAAAAAACTCTTTCAGTAATAGGTGGTGAGACTTGGGGAGTAGATGCGGCTCGTGCGGTAGATTCTGTGTTCTCAAAAAAACATTTGCTGGCAGTCTCGTGTTTATTCCTGTTTGTATTGGTTGGGCTGGCAGTTCCTGTCAGTGATTATTTCGAGAAAGGATATGTACGAGAGTCTTCTCTTATTATAGGTTTAGTTGTAACCTTGTTCTTTCTTTTCCTTGTCATTGTTGCGCTTTATCCTTGTAGACATCTTACAATATGGCGTGGAAATCTTGAGGTGAAGCACATGTTGTGGCCTTTTAAGGTTAAATACTATTCCTTAGAGGACTTTGATTTTTCTTTAGAGATTATTACAAAATCCCAATATGGACAGGAGGAATCTCTTTGGCTTGTCTTGGATGATAAGTTGGCTGTGAGCATTCCCCAATCTGTCTATGCTAATTATGATGCGTTGGAACGTGCGATAGGTATAGTTCCTTCAGACACGATAGAAACGAATAGTTTTAAGACAATTCCGTATTATTTTGGTAAAAGATTCGATATATGAAGAAAATCCTATTATTAGGCTCTGGTGAACTCGGCAAGGAGTTCGTGATAGCCGCCATGCGTGCAGGCCAGTACGTGATTGCCTGCGACCGTTATGATAATGCTCCGGCCATGCAGGTGGCTGACGAGCGTGAAGTGTTCTCGATGCTCGACGGCGATGCCCTTGAGGCTGTCGTGAAGAAGCACCAGCCTGACATCATCGTGCCTGAGATTGAGGCTATCCGTACGGAGCGTCTCTTCAAGTTCGAGGAGCAGGGCATTCAGGTTGTGCCGTCGGCTCGTGCCGTCAACTACACCATGAATCGTCGAGCCATCCGCGACCTTGCTGCCAAGGAACTTGGATTGCGTACGGCGAAGTATTTCTATGCCAAGACTTTCGAGGAGTTCAAGACCGCTGCCGATGAGATCGGATTCCCCTGTGTGGTGAAGCCATTGATGTCTTCTTCTGGTCATGGTCAGAGTTATGTACACAATGAGGGCGAACTCGAGACAGCCTTCAAGGAGGCAATGGAAGGTTCGCGTGGCGACGTGAAGGAAGTGATTATCGAGGAGTTCATCGACTTCGACTCTGAGTTCACGCTGCTCACCGTCACCCAGCAGCACGGTTGGCCCACGCTGTTCTGTCCGCCTATCGGTCATGTGCAGAAGAGTGGCGACTACCGTGAGTCGTGGCAACCCTATAAGATCTCTGATGAGGCCCTGAAACAGGCACAGATGATGGCCGATAAGGTGACGAAGGCTCTGACGGGTGCTGGTATCTGGGGTGTGGAGTTCTTCCTGACGAAGCAGGGTGAGGTGATCTTCTCAGAACTCTCACCGCGTCCGCACGATACGGGTATGGTGACACTGGGTCACACCACGAACCTCTCGGAGTTCGAACTTCATTTCCGTGCCGTGATGGGACTGCCCATTGCCGGCATCCATCTGGAGCATGCTGGTGCCTCGGCAGTCATCCTCTCTCCGACAGAGGCTAAAACACCCGTGGATCGTTCGCTGCTGCCCTACAATTTCGAAGATGCACTCAAGGAAGACCGTACGCGCATCCGTATCTTCGGTAAGCCTGAGGCCCACAAGGGTCGTCGCATGGGTGTCGTACTCTGCTACGGTGAGATCGGTGATGATGTCAATGCCCTCCGCGACAAAGCCAAGCGTCTGGCGAAGACCGTTCTCGGCACCGACCCGTATGCAAAACTGAGATAATCAGTCGAGAACATCGCGACAAATGGAGCAGGAAAAAGCCAGATTACTGGATTTGCCGAAGATCGTCGATCCTCGTGGCAACCTGACGGTGGCCGAGCAGTTGAAGAATGTACCGTTCGATATTGCCCGTGTCTATTGGACGTACGATGTCCCCTCGGGTGAGCGTCGCGGCGGTCATGCCCATCGCACTTGCGAGGAGATTGTTGTCGCTGTGAGCGGCTCCTTCGACGTGGAGGTGTTTGATGGTTGTGAGCGGCAGACATTCCATCTGAACCATCCCTACCAGGGCTTGTATATTGGTACTGGTGTGTGGCGCACGCTGGAGGATTTCTCCAGCGGGGCCGTCTGTCTGGTGCTGGCCTCGGAATTGTTTGATGAGGACGAATACATCTACGATTACGATGAATTCCTTAGGCTGACGAAATAGATGTTTGAGATCCGACGATATAGCGCAGACAAAGCCGACGAATGGAATGCTTTCGTCGCGACATCGAAAAACGGTACGTTTCTGTTTGATCGTCGCTATATGGATTATCATAGCGATCGCTTTGAAGACTTCTCGCTGATGTTCTATTGCGAGGGCCGACTTTATGCACTAATGCCTGCTAATCGTAAGGGAGATGTTTTTCAGTCACACATGGGGTTGACGTATGGCGGACTGGTGATGGATGCCAAGACAACGGCTGCGGCTACTGTTGAATTGTTCCGAGAGTTAAACGACTACCTGCGGGCAGAGGGCTTCCGTCATGTCTTCTATAAGTGCATCCCTTGGATCTATCACCAGATGGCTGCGGAAGAAGATCTTTATGCAATGGTTCGCACGTGTGATGTCAGGCTGCAAGAACGGGACTTAGGTACGGCTATTATCCAGCGCAACACCATCCGTTGGGAACGGGTACGCCGCCGTGCGCTGAAGCGTGCCCAAGAGGCTGGTATGACGGTGGAGAGAAGCACTGATTACGCAGGTTTCTGGCAGGTGTTGAATGACAATCTGAAACTCAAGTACGACTCGAAGCCAGTTCACACCCTTTCTGAGATATCCTTACTGGCCTCCCGCTTTCCTGAGAACATTATTCTTTATCTGGCCCGTCTGGGCGACGAAATCCTGGCTGGTATGGTGCTTTACGTCTCTAAACAGGTGGCTCGTGCGCAGTACAGTTCTGCCACACCGTTAGGCAAGCAGTTAGGAGCCATCGATATTCTATATGACCGCATCATTCATCACGACTATGCCAACTTGCCATATTTCGAGTTTGGTACGTCTGCGATGGCTGATTCCAACGTCATCAATGAATCGCTCATTTTCCAGAAAGAAGGCTTTGGAGGACGAGGTGTCTGTTTCGACAGATACGAGTGGGATTTGTGATAATTAGGAATTCTGAGAATTAAAAAGAGGTCAACCGTATGGCTGACCTCTTTTTTTAAGCACGCATTTTTATTCTGGCAATAACAGAACGGTTGCACTACGTGCTGCCTGCGCTCCCATCACCAATACCTGTGCGATATCTGCCGTCTTTGAGGGACCGCTGATGAAGGTTCCATAGCCGTCGTACTCCTTGTCGAACTCAATGCGCTTGTAAGCCTCGTGCATGTTGTTCACGATCTGACTCTTCGGCAACAGGATGACCAGATTCTCAGAGATAAAGCAGACGGCCTTCTCCTTCATGGTTTGGGGAACCCAGACACAGGCGTTCTCAGCAACACCAAACTTACCACGAATGATACCCACGTCTGTGCCGTTGAGGTCACGGGCACGTCCTACGGTGTCAGGATTCCTCGTGGCAATCGTCACTTCGGGCAGGTTCGAGGCTATCTCCTTGGCATCTGGATACATCTCCTTCACCAGTTTGTTGATATCCTGACCTTCCTTCACCTCTATCACATGACCGCCTACACTCTCCGTCATCTTGATAAACTGTACCAGCGGGTCTGGATAGGTGATGGCCTTGATGTCACTCAGGTCGGGCATATCAAACTTCTCTTTGACATTCGCCCTGTATCTCTTCAAAATATCTTCTTTGTTACTCATTTCTCTAAGTCTTTAATGATTTTGTGGAAAGGCTTCTTCGGGAACTCCATCATCTTATGGCCTTCTGCCCAGGGGTTCAGACCACAGTTGATGATGGGCGAGGGGATGATGTTGGCCCAGTGTGCCAAGGCTGTACCGAGGTTGTAAATGCCGCTGCTGCCAAAGATGGTGCTCATACCCTTACACATCAGTTTCTTCTGGGGATTGGCCGTACCGAAGTCGTCCAACTGCTGGCGCCACTGGTAGATCTGGTCACCCAGATTCACCTTGACGGGACAAACGGTCTGACAACTCAGACAGAGCGTGCAGGCACTCACGTTACCAGAGTGTTGCTGGGTGTCACGCAGCATACCAAGGTTGATGCCAATGGGACCAGGGATGAAATAGCTGTACGAGTAACCGCCAGAGCGACGATATACTGGACAGGTGTTCATACAAGAACCACAACGGATACACTTCAGGGCCTCCCAGTGCTCAGGGTTACCGATCCACTCACTGCGCCCGTTGTCAACTAATACGATATGCATGGGATGAGCCGTCGGACGGCCCTTGCGGAAATGACTCGTATAAGTCGTTGTGGGCTGTCCTGTTCCTGCACGGCAGAGCATACGCTGGAAGACTGCCAGACAATCGTAGTTGGGGATGATCTTCTCCAGTCCAATGGCGGCGATATGCAGTTTGGGACAAGAGGTGGACATATCGGCATTACCCTCGTTGGTGCATACCACAATGTCGCCCGTCTCTGCAATGCCAAAGTTGCCACCCGTCATACCTGCATCAGCCGTCAGGAACTCGTTTCTCAGACTCAGACGGGCTACATACGTCAGATAGGTGGGATCATGGTTGCCTTTTTCACTGCCAAGTTTCTCTTCAAACAGTTCGCCCACGTCATCATGGTTCAGATGGATGGCTGGCATCACGATATGGCTCGGTTTCTGTCCCTTTAACTGGATAATACGCTCACCGAGGTCGGTTTCTACCACTTCAATGCCGTGCTCCTCCAGATAGGGGTTCATCTCGCATTCCTCCGTCAGCATCGACTTTGACTTCACGAGTTTCTTGACGTTGTGGTTCTTGAGGATACCATAGACAATCTCATTGAACTCATTGGCATCCTTGGCCCAGTGAACGATACAGCCGTTTTCCTCTGCCTTAGTGGCAAACTGGTCGAGGTACTCGTCAAGGTGGGTGATGGTGTGTCGCTTAATCTGTGAGGCTTTCTCGCGCAACTGTTCCCATTCGTCCAGGCCGTATGCCATATTGTCACGCTTGGTGCGTACTGCCCAGAATGTGGCGTCATGCCACTTGGAGTATGTCTGGTTCTTCAAGAACTCTTTCGCTGCTTTACTATGTCCTGTACTCATAATCCTGCTGCTAAAATCTCTACTACGTGTTTAAACTCTACATTCAGTCCTTGCTTCTTGGCAACGCCTGCCATATGCATCAGACAAGAGCAGTCGGGACCAGTGACGAATCGTGCACCAGTCTTCATGTGACGCTGCACCTTGTCCAGTCCCATTTGTGCACTCACGGCCGTTTCCTCGACAGAAAACATACCGCCGAAACCACAGCACTCATCAGGGCGTTCAGGCTCTAACACCTGAATGCCTTCTACCAAGTTCAGCAGATCCTTGATCTTATTGAATGGTGTCACATGCTCCTCACTGGGCGAACTCAGTCCTAATTCTCTGACACCGTGACAGCTGTTGTGCAGGCTCACCTTATGGGGGAAAGTGCCCAGTGGGTGATCCACCTTGATGACATCGTGAAGGAATTCCACAACATCCATAATTTTATCAGAGGTTGTGCATTCGTGTTTGCCTTCCAGCAGACGGGGATAATTGATCTTGATGAAAGCGGTACAACTTACGGAGGGGGCTACGACGTAGTCAAACTCCTTAAACTTGTCCTCAAATTTTTCTGCCAAAGGGATGGCTTGTTTCTCAAAACCGGCATTGGCCATCGGCTGTCCACAGCATGTTTGATTCAGTGGATACGTCACGTCAAGGCCTAAATGCCTTAGTAGTTTGTAGGTGGCGACACCCACTTGGGGATACACCACATCTACATAACAGGGGATAAATAGACCGATCTTCATTGTTCTGTTAGTGTATTATTATTAATTCGTTTTTAGTTATTGATGGGTACAAATATAGTGAAAAATCTCCAATATTGCCAATATTATGGTATTTTATACTCTTATTTTATGCTTTATTAAAACTATTTGCTTACCTTTGTGGCATCATATTTGCTATTAGAATCGTGAACAAGTTATTTGAATGAGTATGAATTATAATGAATTGAATTTTGAAGCCGTCAATAGGGAGCGTGAACTTTCGATGTCGGCTGCTTTCCCTGCTTTGATGCGGAAGGTGTATGTATGGATGACGTTGGCACTTGTCATTACAGGAGTTACCGCCTATGGTGTGGCTACTAGTCCAGGACTGATGATGGCTATCGCCACGAACAAACTCCTGTTTTGGGGATTGATCATTGCAGAGTTCGGATTGGTAATTGGTATCACTGCAGCCATTAACAAGTTGTCTTTGACGACTGCGACGTTGATGTTCGTCTTATATTCGATCATCAATGGTGCTGTCATGTCGTTTATCTTTGCCATCTATACGATGTCTAGTATCGCCATGGTGTTCTTTATTACGGCTGGTACCTTTGCCGTGATGGCCTTGGTAGGCTATACCACTAAGAAAGATCTCTCTTCCATGGGAAAGATCCTCTTGATGGCATTGATTGGTATTATCATTGCGACGGTTGTGAATATCTTCCTGAAGAGTACGGGATTGGAAATGATTCTCAGTTATCTGGGCGTTCTGGTTTTTGTTGGTCTTACGGCGTACGACTCACAGAAGATCAAACAGATGTTGCTGATGGCACCTGATGCAGGAGAGGGCGCACAGAAGTTAGCTTTATTGGGCGCACTGACACTTTATCTTGACTTTATCAACCTCTTTATTTATTTGTTGAGGATCTTTGGACGCCGAGAATAGTCGCGTGCGTACAATATTATATTATTTAGAAGAGAATTTTGCCTCATAAACGGCAAAATTCTCTTTTTTATTGTTCCTAAAAACGCTCTTTTGTCAACAAAAGCGAAAACTTTCAATATTTTAGTAATATTTTCATTGAAAAGTTTGGTTTGTATTGTTATATTTTGTACCTTTGCATCCGCTTTCGCCCAAAAATCTGGGCGATTAGTGTGAAGAATGAGTTCTTTGAAAGATTTACATAGACAGAAGTAGTACAAGAAGCGTGTGCTTGTGCATATGCACTGGCACATGGGTTAAATGAAACGAACCGTTTGATTCTTGAATTTGGATAGTCGTTCTGTGACA